>MDSV01060921.1_pt1 | contig 11467 bp, 3 predicted proteins | sample 810851 | NCBI WGS metagenome assembly MDSV01 (sample SAMN05326640, study PRJNA326480) | marine metagenome | isolation source: seawater | place: Atlantic Ocean: North East | collected 2012 | reverse complement strand
CCTGGGGCTGCACCATCAGGAGCAGCAAAATATTGAGCGTTAGAATTTAGAGAGAAATAATAACTAGCAATATTGTCATCGTCCACAAATGAAGGACGAGCAACAGTCTGTCCATCCATAGATAATATCTGTACAAGACGATTGTCCATCTCTACTAAATACTGAGTTTCCCTAAGTGGATCAGCATTGTCTAATTTCTGAACCGAAAGGTCGGTGTTGTCAATACCTTGGTCAAGACAAATAAATTGCCCCGCTGTTGCAAATGATCTATTACCACGAATAACACCTATGAATGTTCTGAAAGGTGAAGTTGCAGTAGATGCAGCAAATGTATTTGGATCCGAAGTTGTATAGTCTGCTGTTACAAGATAACCGCCCACTGGAATGTCAGTAAAGGCTGTTGTATTTTTCTCAACCGTTTGAGATACTGTGTCGTTATTCTTAATAACTGGCAAGTATAACAAATCATCCCGAACGTATGATACAAGCTTATGATTTAAAATAGAAGTGTTATTAGTAAAAGCCTCAAGAACTGGGCTTTGTAGAATGTTCACATCATAGTAAGCAGAACCGCTAGGATGTGCGCCCTCAGCAGAGTTGCTATTTCTAAATAAAGAATAGTCAATCTCGTCATCGCCGAACGCAAATTTTGCAATCCGGAAACTTCCGTCACCGGCTGCTAATCTTTTTCTCCCAGTATCAGTTAAAACCGCATCTAAGATGATATCACCACTGTTGTCTAGAAATGCCATGTGGTCTCCCTCTTTATAGCAACTAATGTTAACAAACTTTTTAGTTCTTAATAAGTAGTCTCAAAATTATCTTTTTATTCGTTTTACCTATTTTCCGTGCTTTGGAAATCAATAACTACGTTCACTTTTCTTCCAGTATCACGAGATGTAATTCTCACTACAAACTTATTGCCGAGAATTCCATCATTACCAACTTGAGGTATAAGACTCTTCTCAGCGGCGAACAAACCTGTTCTAGAATCCGCAAATCCACTGTTCTGACTTACTTCATTAAATGGCAAAACCTGCAAGTCCGAACCTTTGATTTCTAAAAACCTCACCATCTTTTTGGAGGGCATCTTAGCCGTGGTTATTTGCGGTATATATTCTTGTATGACTGGCGTATAAAAGCCGTCTTGGACACGCAGTTCGACTTCATATATTGGTCCTGGGTTTGACATTTGATCTCTGACATTCTCGCTGCGAAATGTATAATAGTATTTTTTGTTTGGTTCAATTTCATCCATAAAATCATAAGCCAAAGCTTTATTGGCGGGAGAAGCTAAATCTCCCACCTCTAAAGTTTTGTGAAGATTGCCAGAAAAACTCTTATAAAGATCCTCTCGTTTTGCCACAGTTGTATCAATAAAGTCAGTACGGTAAATCAACATTTTAACTGCACCTTTTTGTTCACGGTATGAAATTTTTCCAGTGCTCTGTTGAAGTCCTGATGTTCTTTGTCCGGCAGCAATCTCGCTTAATTCCTGTTCTTCTTCCGCATCAAACGCAATATATTTTAATGCATCTTGTTCTAAATATTCTCCAACGCCGGGCGACAAGTTTATAAGAACTTTATTGTTAGTATCCTTAAAGGACAATATGCTTCCCTCAGGAGTAACCGGAGGATAGTCTTGAACTCTTGATATTGGATATGATACACCACCGACAGTAAGATCAGGTCTGGAATTTACAGCGGGAACAGCATATGAACCAAGTTGTGTTCGTCTTGGTCCAACTTTTTGCCTCCAGTCAAAAACGTTAATTGGGTATTCAACTATTTTAACATTTGGTTGTGTATCAACATTAAAAGAATAGAAAGCCAAAGTGCCACCTTCGCCATTATTTGATGCAATCAGTGTGTCTCTAGCCTCAGGAAAGTTTGCAAGTCTTGTTCTGAATAGATATTTGGACCCATATACAATATCATATGCGTAAAGCTCATACTGATAATATTTTCCATACTTTACTTGCGTGTCCACAAAATTGATCATACTAATCTCATCAGTGTTGGCAAAGAAATAATTTTGTATAACTTCTCGCTGTCTCGGGTTTGTTGGAGAAGTAGCATATTTAACAAGTTTGTACATTAAAGTTTCTGATTCACAAAGGCTCTTTTTGCCCTCCAAGAAATCTTTATACATAACCATTTTTTCTCTAGATTGTGTTCTGACTAGATTACTTATCTGTCTGCGCCAGGCAGACAAGGCAGCTTCGCCACCATTTCTCTCTGCCCAAGGTCCATTCAAGCTTAACTCTGCCGTGTCATCGGCTCTTAAAGCTGCGTTGGTCGAGCTTAACCATTCATCAAAATTATATACTTTTCTAGGCTCTCTGTTTTCTACTACTTCTATTTCTCGTTCAGTAGAATCAAAGTCCTCATTACCTAAACGAAGAACACCTCGTGGAGCTTTAACACCATATGTTGTTGTTTTAAATGGTATTGTACCATCAGGCTCTGTGTTTAGAATCGAGTTGACTATTGATGTTGTGCCAAGAGATGCATTAACTAAGTCGTTTAAATCCCCAGTCTCTACCATAGGTATTCCAAGTTCAATGTACATTGGAAATTCTGTCTTATAAGCATTAAATTGCTCGTACAAATTCATCGAAGTAGTATCTGTTACTTGATTGTACTGTCTTCTTGCTATTGAAGATGTCATATCAATAATAACATTTGTATCTCTTGTAGCTCTACCATACTGAAGAAGATAAGACTCAATATTACTATTTCCCTGTCCCCTTTGCTGTGCCCTTAGTGCCGGCAATGTTCCAGTTATGAATTCCCCCAACCTAACAAGTCCATCATATCCTCTGCGAATTTCGTCACCCTGAGGTGATGAATCCCAGCCACTAACAAGGCGACCGCTTGGTGTGTCAACATCCACTGAACCGGCCGCCAATTGATACACATACATGTTTGGAAGTGCGCTTTCCGGTATAGATTGGTTAGCTACAGAATCCTCATACCCAGGAAGTTGATATACATACTCGGCACTAATATAAGCTCCTGGCGCAACGCCGGCATCAAATGCCTGACGGGTTCCCGGTGCTTGAGATAAAACCTCTGTATAAGGATCTTTTACATATGTTGTGCTTGTCTCAAAATCATAAAATTCATAGACAACTGGTTCTTGAGCTACTGAAAGGTTTATTCTTTCCTGCCTGGTTAGCGCACGGTGTGCGGCTTCTAGTGCTTTTTCGTCACCATAACGAGTCTGTATCTCTAGGAGCACAGCGTGTATAGTGTTGGCAAATCCTCGATATGGTCCAGGCTTATTGTTAAACATTCTGGCATTAGTATAATAAGGTCCTGGATCCCGGTCATCTAGCGTAAAATTCGGATGTTCTTCTTCAAAGTCTTCGTATTCGTCAAAACGTAAAAGTCTAAGAATTCTATTCATTCTTGGGCTTGGTTCCCAAAGATATGTGGTGCCCCGCTGAGTTCGGACTGGTCTTCTGGTGCCGCCAACAGTTTTTGTTAGGTCGCCGTTTTCTCGGTATGAACTACGAGGAAAATATCTTAAAGCATCATCAAGAGTTTCAAATATTTCTGACTGACCGGCAGTGGCAAGAGCATTTATTTCGTAGAAAAAATTGAAAGGATCAGGGCCACTTGTTCCACTTGGGAAGTTGGCAGGATATACAAATCCTCGGAAAGAGTAATTATATCCAGTACGAGTCTCGCCTCGCCGGGCGTGCTCTATATCTTGGACTTCTCCTCGATTTAAGCCTTTGATTCTTGTCCGTGCCCCATCGTAGGCATAACCACCAATATTAAAATTAACATTAACCGAAGTAGGCGCTTCAGCACTGAGAGCACGATTACTGAATGCATTGTTTGTTTCTAAAGGGGTGAAGTTAACCTTATCGGATAAGATTTTGTCAGATCCCATTGCGTAATATTTGTTTATTGGGTCCAAAAAAGATATTGGTCTTTGACATATTATTTGTCTGGAACTAAAATCTGGACTTCTTTCTCCGCCAAGAATGTCTGTCGAAGTAAATTTTCGGTAAATAAATTCATTATTCTGACCAATGTCAGGTTTAACAAATTCAAGAAATTCACGATTGGCTGCTACACGGTTGCCATCTTCTTGCTGAGTTACTGATAAGAAAAAACGCTCTCTTCTTTCGGATAATTCCTGTTCCGAAACTTCTCTTTCTTGTTGTCTGTTCCTATCGCCAGCAGCCATTTTATCTTCCTCTCAACATAAAATATCTATTGTATATAGGCAAGTCAAACAAGTCTTTTTTATCTACCGCAATTCCGCTACTTACATCATCTTTTGAGATGTTTCGTACACGACATAAGAAGCTTGTTGATGAGGTTCCATTATAGAAATCTGGGGTGAATTTTCTCCAGACAGGTCTTAAAGGCTTACGAGTATAAGACGGATCCTCAGAACCCACAGTAACTCCAAAAGAAGATGTTTCAAGATTTTCAAACCCAGATAAATACTCAACAACACCTATTTGTTTATAATTCATCCAAAAAGCTAAAAACTTTGCATATGTCTTCATTGGGTCTCTTGTAGTTTGAAACGGTGGAAAATCACTATTTTCTGTAATGTAAGAGATAGAGTCCTTAAACGGGGCAGTGTCAGATTCCAATAACAATGGTCTAACTACATCAAATCCAGATGCAAAAGAATTTCTTTTTTGTGAGGCAGCCAAAACAAACATTGCCTTATATTGATTTGGTATTAGAGAATATATTTCTTCCATAGAAGATTGTATACTTGTTTGATCTATACCAAGGTCATTAACATTCTTGACCATTGAATTAAAGGTCTCTGCCATATATGAGATATTATCAACAACTGGGTCTAGTTCTAATTCTCCGAGGATGGCAAATGATATTTTCATTGGCGGTAGTCCTACTGGTGGTGTCGCAGATGCGACTTTATCAATCGCAGAGGGATCTTCGATGGCTCCAAACGATCCAGTAGTTGCGGGGTTTATTTTTTGTTCTGCCTTGTTCAAAAACTTAATTGCCTCTTCGTCGGTGTCAAATTCTCCACCAAGAATAGCCGCAACTGCACGAGGGGATTCATCCATTTTTTCATTGATCTCTGATACACCAACATTCAAAACTCTGCGAGTTACTCCGCCGGGACTTGGGATCGTAAATATTTGTTCTATACCTTCAGATATTTGACACCCATGGTTGAATAGTATGTCGTTAACACTATTGTAGATACCCCTGGCACTCACATCCCTATCTTCTACCGATACAAAATGAAGCTCTCCATCATCAGATAGATGTCGTTTCTTTATAATATCAGAAAACATTTCTGCATAGCGGTCTAAGTTATAAGAAATGAGATTCTGTTCTGTTGATTTGTAATCTGTTTGAACCAGACTAGGCTTTCCAAAAATTTGAATTGCTTTTGGAGAAAAATACTGAAGGCTTGAAGGTTCGTATGTAGTATTTTCTATAGCCGCAGTTTGCGAGTTAGATCCGGGTTCAATATAGTTTGAAAAATACTTATTAAATTCTTCCGATCGACGAGCATCAAATAAATCTTTAGAAAATGTTGGTAAACCATTTGGGTTATCTATATCACCAGCTTCTTGTTCCGAAAGGTATAAGTACCCTGTACCGAACTCCTTACCGAAATCAAAAAGCTCATCAAAGTACTTCTTTATGGTTAAAATGTTAACGTTATTCTGCTTACTGTTTCCTGAAATTTTTTGAAGACTTGTTGTTGATTCACCGAGTGGATCTTTTGGGGCCTTAGTTTCAAGAACCTGCTCTAGAGATCTTTTAAATGACTCTACTATATCAGCGTACTCTTTGATGCCATATGGGTTTTTTCTTTTGATCAGAGATAAGAATGTTTTTCTCAAAGCATCATCACTAAGACGTCCTGGTCCTGACATTTTGGTAAACAAATTTATGTACTTATCAATGTCGGCTGTCAGTGTGTCTAATAATGATTCCCCATCAAACAAAATTGAAGATAAACCCACAAGCCTTTCATTTTTTTCTGTATCATACAGCCCAATACCGTCTGCAATTAGTCCGGCATTGTCACCAGCATCTAAAGAAGCAGGAGGAGAATTAACAATCATATCATAAGCATTATAGGCACGCAAAGATAAAAATGATAATTGTTTTACAAACTTCTGAAGGTATACCAATGATGGATCATACACGCTAAAGGTGGCGGCGTATTGAAAAATTCCTCCTGTTTGGCTTTTTAGCTTTTCTTCGTATGTGTCGTAACCCTCATAGAACGTCATTCTTTTTGGGAACACAGGGCTTAATGTAGCTGCTACAGAATCTAGACTCACAGGGGACGGAATAATTTCTTCTGGTCTGTAGTAAGATTCTTCGGCTTTTTGACGTGCTATAGTCAATTCATTGACGCCTAAAGTAACGTGCTCCTTGACTTGTCTCTTGGACATTATCACGTCTAAACATTTAGCCGTCTCGTAATCTTCTAATTGTATGTCGCCGTCGCCGTTAATTATATCACTAGCAGTTTCTATGTTTTCATAAAGATATGGTAAATCACTATTTTCGCTAAGAAAAGCCGCTTTGTCAAAAACGAAACCAAACCTGGCATTATCGTTTTCGCAACGAGTTATCCACAACTCAGAAAAGAAATTATTGTTTTTAACAACAGCAGAAATATCAATCCCCTGGTTCAAATCTCTTATTACTCTATCAACAGTATTATTTATAATTCTTTTGACATCTAGTTTTTGTAGTGCTTGATAGTTTCGAACATCTGTTAGTTTTTTAGATATCGGTGGGTTACTTATTTCGTTTTCAATAATATCACTAGTAATAAAGGAAGAGTCCTCCTGGGGCTTGAATGAAAACTCTGATCCTTTAAAGACCGCCTTCTTAATAAAACTCAATCCTGTTTCAAGTAATAAATCCTCTGCGCCGGGGGTAGATGGTATGTTAACTTTCTGGGACTCTAAAAAAGCCTGGTTGTCCATATAGGTAAATGTATAGAATCTCATATTAGAAAGGTCGGTGTCTGTATACTGTTCCTTAGAGCCTATCTTAAAAACAATTGGGTTCAAAAGAATCTTTTGCATAATATAAGCCGACAAATTTTCAGAACCAACAGCAGTAACATTTTTCTTTACAAGGTTTGTCTTCTTATTCAGCAAAGCTCGACCAGCTTTATCTCTTTGGATTGCATTGGATAATGGAATGTCATACAAAACTATTCCTCTATTGGCGCTGCTATTGCTATAATAAACTTTATCCCCTCCACTATTCTTAATGGATTGCAATATTTTATTAGACCCATACGGACCTGAGGGGGATACAAGATCGTAGTTGGCGGACCCTAGTGCATTTGTTAATTGAGAGAAAAAATTATCAGCATCAGATTCTCCCTTTATCCTCATAAGGTCTGCTTGGTATTCATTAATTCTTTGTGCTATATAATCAAGGTCGTCTCCTTGATTGCCGAAACAAGCAATCACTCTAACTCTCATATTATCAATATAATTTGAAGTATCATACCACCTTACAAAGTTTTGCTGCTCTGCTAGCGACTCTAATATTGCTTCGCAAGCAGATGCTTGAACTGTTATTGTTATGGTTTCCTGTCCAGGCTGCTCGCCAGCAGTTTTTATATCGTTAGAAATTTCTGCTGATTCCACAACGACTGAAGGGAATGGGGAATTTAAATATGTAAGTTTTGTTCTTTCTTGGAGTCCAACAATATTTGAAGGGAAAAAGTTATTTTGTTTTGGTGCTATTTCATTTGGCATTCTTAGACATCCTCACAAGGATCAACAGGGTCACTAGCACCGCCTTGGTAAAGTGTTTCGCCTCTAACCTTGGCTTCTTCTAATCCATCAATTTCATCATCAACCTTAATCGATAAGAAATATTCAACATAACTAGGATCAAGCTTAGGAATATCTTTTGCTATTATCTCATCGTCTCCAGATAAAACTCTAACATATTCATCAGGATCCTCTTGTAATCTCATACTGAACGAGTCTTTAAATTGATCATTAATGAAGCTTAATCGTTTTAACTCCCTGACCTGATTACCTTCGCCCATTGGAGCCCGGAACACCTCAACATCAAAATTCCCATTACCCTTGAACAAGGTATTTATTTCTTCAACATCAAGTATAAGACTTCCTTCTTTGGTTAATTCATATATCTGCCTTGTTACTTCTCTTCCGCCTTCTTCTATAACAACATCATTACCATCAATATTTATTGTTAACTCGTTCACTTCGTATTCTAGCGGTAAACTTGACGAGAAGAAAGGAACAATAACCTCTGAACCAGATGCCCCACTTCTATATGGAAAGTTTTCTGTTCCCGAAACGGCTAAAGGCTCGCTGCCATTCATCGTTTTTATTTCCCAAGCTGGCATATAATTTACAAATGGACTACTAGTCCCTATAGTTCTTACAAATTTTGCAGTTGCCGGCGATATCTGATCTGGATTGGGAGACGCTATATTTGTATTTTTTTGAGCCTCCTCTCCACTTGCTGTGAAGAACTTATAATTTTTCAACCAACCACTATCACTTATAATTGATACCCGTGGAGTTGTCTTAATTCTTTCAACTATATCGTTTTGTTCTTCTTCGTCAACTTTGGGGCGGCTGTTTTTTATACTACCGCTTGGTCCATATTCACTATCATATAAAATATCGTCGTCGTGAAACGAATAATATTTAGGGATAAATTTGCCCGAAGAAAAAGCAGACCTACCATGGGCAGTAAGCTCTATATCTATTACCTGTTCTTTTCGATCTAAAAATTTAGACATCAGTAACCTCCACCTCCGGATCCACCGCCGCCACTGCTACCACCGCCGCCTCTTGGTGGTCTAGGAGGGGTAAAGCTAGGTGGAGGCTGACGTTGTTCTTCCGCTTTTGACATTTCTTCTGAACGGCGGCGCTCCATCTGAGCAGGCGTCATGTTTTGGAATTGTTCTCTATATTGTTCTGGGACTTTGTTTACATCAAAACTATCTGGTGTTAATGGCTGTTCGTCCATATTAGGATCCATCTGGGGTTGCTGCTGTGGCAACGCTTCTGGTCCTTCAATTAGTGGCGGCTGTTCTATTAACACTGCACCTTCAGGTAATTGTGGAATAGGCGGTGCCACTGTAGGAGCAGCCGGAGAACTTGTTCGGATTACTGGGGTTGGTGCGGGTGTTGCCAATCTTTTCTCTTCTTCTCTGGCTGCGACCGCTTGTTGTTGTTGGCGCACGGCACGGCTTCTAGAATTATTTTCTTGTTCCTCGGAAATATCCTCAATTTCTCTTTCTAGCTCTGGTCTAAAACCTACCTTCATAGACATCTTTCCTAGTTCGATTAATGAGAAATAATCGTAAGGCCAGTTGTAAGTATTCCCTCCAAGACCTAATTCATCGCTGACAAAGAGCCCCTTAGTATACGATGCTTTTTTACGTCTCAAGAACTCTTTTTGTTCTTCCGGTAGGTTTTCAGATATGACACCAAACACGCTATCATAAGATAGTGCCTCTGGTCCATTTAGCTCTTCAGATATAAACCTTGAAAAGGTTTCTACTCCCCTTTGCTTAACTCTGTATACCATCCACCTTACTTCTGGAATAAAACCGTCAAGCTTGCCTTCTGACGGGATATCCAACATGTCAACTCGGGGGTGTCCGTTTCTTGGCAGACCAAGTTCAAGCTCCTTTAATATAAGTTCAGGAAATACTGTTTTAGACCCAGCGCCAGAGGCGGCATCACCAGGCATATAATGATCAATTGCCGACACACTTGATTTCATGGAAGCTGCAATATCAGGCATAATTCCTTGCCAGATATCCGCTAGGTCTTGTCTTGAAAGCGCAACACTATGTTCCATCAAATATACAAGTGGGACACTAGCATCCTTATCTGATGATAGTAAGGAGTCGTAATCGTCACCGCCAAATGGATTAATGTAGGAAGAAACCTTAGGATAGTTTGGCGGCAATAAATTAGAAAGCTGCTTTTTGAGCGATGGCGGTAAAGAATATTTTGTAAACGCACGTCTAAATTCTTTTAGCTTAGGTCCTAGAGCAGTCCCATTACCCTTCAAGGTCATAACTCTCATCTGCTGTGACGAAGGATCCATATAATACGGCATTGCTATAATAGCTTCTGAAATAACTTTTTCGTTATTTTCTGCTAGCGTACCGAGTCTTCTTGCCTTCGATGGCAGGAAAGCTCCAGGAACCTGGATGTCATCTTCCTTAAATCCTACCAGTTTAGCTAGCGAGTCAACTTCTCTTCCTGCGTCAATAACAAACTTCGGCACCTTCTTAACAGTTTGAACTTTCGCAGTTCCAGATAAGAATGTTCCTGTTGCTTCTCTTGTTCTCTGTGCTCCAGACCCTGTAGGATTACCTAAGAGTCTAAGCTCAGTTGAATCGAGAGAAACATCAGAAATATACATAAAGATTCCCTCTGATGAACCAGAAGGCATTGTTCCATACTGATGCCACATCCCCTCCACTTTTGGTTCGTGGGTTCCTGGCTCAACAGATGCACTGAAATCGTGCGGTGTCTGTCCAATATCAGTAGGGAAGTCTAATATCGGGCACTCCCATTTCGGCATAATGGTCCACTTGTTTTTATCTTTAGGTGACAAATCTGCACCATCGGTCGGAAATACATTATCTACAACTATAGATGAATCTATATCTTGTCTGTTTTGCCACGCTCTATTAAATCCGTAGGCAGGAACCCCATCCAAAGATAAAACTTGCTCGTTAGCTCCGATAAAGGAACCAGAATCAAAGTCATAATAATAACCGTTTTCATTGTTATATTCAACAAATAAATCTTCACCGCTGAGGATGTTCTCAAGTGTAACCTCTCCATTCTCACGGGGCGTATATGTAATTCTAACAATACTCGGACCATAGTAATATGCAGGAGTAAATGGTGCAAACTCTGCCCTATGGTATGGCCACTCTCTGCCTTGTGGTAGTCCACCAGATTGTTCGGCTGTAGCAATTGTAAATGTTGGTGGTGTTTGCCCACCGTGGAATGGTCCTTGAGCAGTTACGCCAGCATTTAGTTGATCCGGTTGAACTGCGGAACCTACAATCTCCTTTGCATTAAATAATTTAGTTTTAAACTGTTGTGTAAGCAAAACAGCACCAGTGCTAGCGTTTACATCTGCACGCATAAATAAATCGCCATTAGATCTTGCTAAAGAAATTGCTGCGGCTATAGCGGTACCGAGAGTGACCGGATCGCCAACACCATCTGTACCTATGGTATATTCAGTTGCACTTGCTTTTGCTGGATTTGATGATCCAAGATTAAACTCAAAACTAACTCTAGTTTCGGTGCCGTTTTCAACTGATCCAGTAATTCCTATAAATTTACCATCGATCGCAGCGATGTCAAAGTTGTTTGGCTCTAAACTAGCTGTAGCTCCAACACCATATTCAATAGCGGTTAAAGTAGTAGCAGCACCAGGACCAGCGCAT
>MDSV01038594.1_pt1 | contig 11468 bp, 12 predicted proteins | sample 810851 | NCBI WGS metagenome assembly MDSV01 (sample SAMN05326640, study PRJNA326480) | marine metagenome | isolation source: seawater | place: Atlantic Ocean: North East | collected 2012 | reverse complement strand
TTTATGATTTTTGTCTTGATTCCAGTATCTTTCAACATTTCTAAGATGACAGTATTATAAGAAGCGTCTTCTCTTAGCTTATACTTGTGTTCAAGCTTCGATTCTTGAGACCACATGTAATGCTTAAGATCGTCATTTGCTTGGCTTAAATCTTTCGTATTTTCTTCTTCATCTTTATTCTTAAGGATTTGCTTTTGAAGTTTATCTACAGTTTTACTATTTGAATTTATTGTTGATTGCTTTTCACGTATATCATTTATTTGAGCTACAACCGCGTCAAGTTCTTTTTCTACTTGTGTATATTCTAATTTGACACCCTTTAAAGCATCAAGGATTGTGTTTCCTTCTTTCTTTAGAGCTTTTAATTTTTCGCTTTTAAAATCTTCAGGTAAGTCTTGTGTGCAGGTAGGACATGTGTCGTTATCTTCATAAAACTTATTATCTTTTTCAAGTGATTGGCATCTCTGCTCGAATCTATACTTATGCTGCATGAGCCCTTGCTTCTTATCATTCAATCTCTTAGAAGCTTCTTGTGTTCCCGGCTCTTCTTTAGTAATAGAATCCAATAAAGTTATATTCTCTGATAGCAATTCTTGGATTTCATCTTCTATTCTTTTTATGTTTTCAAGTTTCTTTTTCTTAGCATCAGCACTTATACTTGTAATATCACGAATGTACTTTTTTTGTACGTCAATCTTATTCTTTAAGATTTCAAGTTGAGCATCATTCTCTTTCGTTTCATCACGTAGCCTTGAGTTCTTTTCTTTAAGAATTTGACTCATTTTAGAAAAGACACCGATATCTAAAAGATCTTCAATGACATCTCTTCTATGCCCAGCAGGTAGTTGCATAAAGGGAATGAATGATGATGAACCTAATACAACTACCTGATGGAATGATTTATGATTAAGCTTAAGTATGTTTTGCTCAAGAATCTTCTGGTACTCGCGAGCGTGCGAGGACTGGTTAAGCATTACGTTACTTTTCCATATCTCAAATATTCCGGGTTTTGCTCCGCGTATAACTTTGTAAGGAATTCCTTGTACATCAAACTCTACATGAACAATCATATCTTTGCCATTTATAGAATTGATAAGTTGATTCTTACTAATATTACGGTGAGCTTTTCCAAAAAGAGCGAATGACATTGCATCTAGCATTGTCGACTTTCCGCTACCATTTTGACCTACAATAAGAGTTGATTTATCTTTTATTAGATCAACTTCTATAAAGTTATTACCTGTAGATAGGAAGTTTTTATATTTAATATTTTTGAATACAATCATGAAATTTCTAGGGCCTGTGCTTCTGTCATTAAGTTTCTCACCTGTGACTTGATTTTTTCTTTATCTAAGTCAGTATCTACTCCATCAATATATGTGTCTAAAAGCACAGACGTGTCTTCAAGAGAGACGGCTTCATCGTCAACATTCTCTCCCAAAAACTCATTAAAATTTTCTTGTATCTTAAGTTCATATATATCTTCATTTTGAATTCTATCAATGAACCTGTCAAATGTAAAGGGGTCTTTTTTATTTGCAACCACAACCTTAACGAATTTCTTTTTGAGCTTCTTAACATCATACTCAAAATATTCATTCGCTTCATCGTCATAATATATCCTCTCAAATAATGTATATGGGTTTCTAACCTTAGTTAGTTCACGTGTTTCAGTATCAAATACATGGAAATGTTTAGGATCGTGCGCATCAGACCAGAAGAATTCAAACTGAGAACCTAAGTATTTGATATTGCCTCTTTCAGATGCAGTGTGATAATGGCCTGACATTACAAGTTCAAATCTTTTAAAAATGCTAGGATCCATTCCGTGGTGCATAACATGCCCCTTCATAACTTCAAATCCAGAAAGCTCAAGATGTGCGCCTACAATATCAGCTTTACATTGCTCAATAAACTTTATGCTTTCTTCATGGTTTTCTTTGTTGATCCATGGGATAAGTGCTATATCACAACCGCCATAATTCATGACTGTAGGTTCCATAATGATATGGACTTCATTCATATAATGGCCATGCAGTTCTTTTAATGAGTTAAGCTCATTTGTATTTTTATAGAAAACGTCATGGTTTCCTGGGATGATATCCATGACAATACCTTCTTCTCTTAATACCTCTAAGAACATATATCTATTAGACTGAAGAGCTTTAAAATTAATGAACTTGCGATTATCGTAATAATCACCAAGATGCAATATTTGCTTTATATTATGCTCTTTTAGATATGGGAAGAAAATGTTTTTGTAAAACAGTTCCTGTTGTTCAATGAATATTTCAGAAGAATTTCTGATACCCGCGTGTGTATCATTGAGAATCGCGATTTTCACGTAGCTTTACCTCTCTATCATAATGTTCTTTTTGGTGTTTCAATAAGCAAGCAATATAACGAAATGGCCTATCGCAATCAATACAACAAGCGTATCCATGCTGTCTAAAAAAGTCTTCATCGTAATACTCCCACGGGTTCATTCTGCAAAGAAATCTTGTAGGTCCGAATCAACTGTTTTGGACTTGCGTTTCCTTTTCTTCTGTTGAGTTGAGTACTCTTTGATAGCATAATCCTGTGCCTTAACTTTTCCGATTCTATCCTTTAGAGTATCTATAAACTGACCAGCTTGCGTAACAGCAGCTTGATTATCATCTCCAATATCGACAAAATCTTCAAGGCCAGATTGCGAAAGATATTTAAACTTAATATCTTGTTGTTTCTTTTCTTTAGCGATTCTTCTTAAGAAAGCATACCAACTTATCTGTGTAAAATAAGCAAATGCATTTGGCTTACCTGTTCGAGTCGCTGTTTCTAAATTATAATTCTCAATAGCGCGGAGACAATTTTCTACAGCATCCATCACCATCTCTTCACGATATGTGTATCGAATAAAGTTAGACTTGTGTGATAGACCTTCCGCAATTTTTAAGAAGCATGAGGCTACGTAGTCAGGAACCGTTGGAATGGTCTTATCCTTTGCCTTTGCTTCTCTTATCACTTTCACATAATCAACAACTGCATGAGAAAACTCCGCATTATTTACATAATGTGGTCTTTCTTTAGGTTTCATATTCTACTCCAATTGTTATAATATTATTATACCACCTTCAGGCCAAAATGTAAAGGAAAAAAAAAAATAAAAAAAAGTGTGTTTGCGAATCAAAAGCTATTTACAAATGGCAAAAACTGTGGTATAATAAAAGAGGTTGCTGAGGGAGGGGATATACTAGTTGATCGTGTCTGATCCTGGGTAAATCCATGGGCCTTTGATCACGTTATCCTTAGCTGAATCATTACTCAGTTCATCAATATTAATACTTACACCTGCCATTTTTTCAAAATATTTTTCCATCTCTTTACGAGTTTCATCAATATTATTCAAATCATGATCTTTAAATGCTTCTAAGTTCTTCGTATACTCTTTTATCATGTCTTTCGAAGGAGTCGTTTCTGCAATTATATTATTAGGATTCAAGATCTGCACATGTGTGTGATCGCCTTGAAATAGGACCCATGGTCTAAAGGCAAAGAATCTTTGTCCAGTTGCCATGTTTTCCATGCTTACGATTTTTAATGTATTTCTAATGACAAGAGAATGATCAGAGTCAGCAAAATCTACTACTTCTGTTACGATCTCTTCATTACTTGCTAATTTAAATTGTCTTAGTGCTATCATTTTTCTAGAAGTGTTACAACGAGGTGAACTCTGTTTTCTTCTCCTCCATTAAAAAAGTTATGATAAACTCTGTTATCAGTAATATATATAGTGCCGTTTGCTGGCATATGAAATGCTTCTTCCTCAATTACCATACGACATCCAAGATTAGTTTTTACGGGTATATGTATTCTTCTTTCTGGATCACGATGCCAACTTAAACAAGATCTCGGTGGCTTCATCAAAAATCGCGCGCGTCCAATCTTCCATCGCGATGCTAATGATTTGATAACCTCTTCTGTGTACGTACCTTCAAATTCTGGACATATTTCTGTATAAGACTCTTCGTCAACGTATGGTAATCTTTCTTGTTCGACTGGTGCATCTGTAGGATATGTCCAGTATTTTCCTCTTACGTTGCCACCTGTAATTGATTTTTCATCACCAGGTTTTCTATTTAAACATATAGCATTAAAGTCAATTATTGAAGGATCATCAGTAACAGTTCCGTAATCATCTAAAAACCAAATATATTCATTCCACAATCTTGGTATATCTATAGGCTTGTTTAGTGTATGTTCAAGATATTTGTATTTCGTATTCACGATAATCGAATCGTTCTTTATCATATATTTTTACCCTTTCTGCAGAATGCTGCAACACAAAATTCTTCTTACTCTTCCACGACAAATCATCTGCAATATCATAAAGTTTCGTTGGACTACCGTCATCACTTTTTCTTAATCCTCTACCTATAGATTGTAAAACTCTTATTTGAGATTTCGAAGGAGAAGAAAACACAATATTATGAATGTTACGGATATTGACACCTGTACTAAAGACTCCCATAGAAGCGACCACAATAGCATTTTTCTGTTTCTCTGTTATTTGTCTTATTGCTTCTCTATCAGATGTTTCCACTTCACCGCTCACGAAAAAAACCTTTCGATCTTCCTCAACCGCATTCTTAATCAAATCATACAAAATCTTTCCATGTTTCTTAACATATTGAAATAATAATAAAGTATTGCCTTTTTGATCTACTGCCAGATTTTTTATAAACGCGTTTCGCTTTTCATTTGAAACTATAAAATCAATTTCTTCCTGATATGTTTTATTAAAGTCTTTTCTTATATTTTCAGGATATTTAAGCTTTAATATATTTATCTTTAATTTAGCAAGAGTTTCACTATCTTGTAAATCTTTTGTAGTAGTGGCTTTAAAAACCCTGCCAAACAATCCTTCTAAAACCAGCTTATGCGTTTGTGTTCCATCTAAAGTTCCTGTTGTTCCTATTCTATAACTTGTTTCTGTGCATTTATTCATAAGAGTCGTGAGTGACTTTGACTTAAATCCATGGCACTCATCTCCTATGACCATTTCGAAATCTTTAAACCACACTTTAGGAAACTTATAAATCGATTGCCATGTACTTATGACTATCTTAGAATGTTCGATATCTTTATCTTTTCCAGAATATATGACATGAGCTCCTCCATCACCATAGTCTTCAAAATCACCTCTCATTTGTTCTACTAACGATGTAGTAGGCACAATGATGAGAACCTTTCCTTTCATATATTTTGTTAACACATATATGATTAAAGATTTGCCTGAACCTGTAGGAGATAGTATGATCGCTCTTCTTACGTTTAAGGCTTTTTTTATAGCCTCATATTGATAATCGCGAACTTCGTAAGGAAGGTTAAGATTTCTGATATGTGATTGCAATGTAGCATCACTTATATCATCTACGTCCCAAGGTGAGCCGTAATTGGTTTTGTGTGTTTCTACAAGATAATTTCTCTTAGCAGCAAAGTTTGTGACGTAGGTGAATAGGCCTACTGGCAATTCTTGAGATTGAGCGTTATATAGTCGTATTCTTCCGTCCCATATTTTGTTTCTGAAGGCAGGCATAAACCTGTAGCCGGGTACATAGAAACAAAAAAAGTCGGAAAGTTCTTGGCCAATCCCTCTATCACATTGTACTCTGAGTGCTGATTCATTAATCTTACTGATGGTAAGCTTATCCGCCACTTTCGAACTGTCTCCACTTGATCATGTTGCCGATCGTCTGATGTCGCCATTTTATGTTATCAACTATTTCCGATAAAGTATCTATAAGAGTTTTAAAATACTGGATCTTTTCTTCTGACTGTTGAATCTCAGGATCTGAGTCATAATAATAGTCCATCTCACCTTTCAATATTTTTAATCCATCAAAAGGATCTGGATCCCATCCTTCTTTTTCTATTTCATCCTGAGTCATCTTTCCATTATAGTATAGCCACTTCTTTTTGAGAAGCGTTTTCTGTGTGAACTCGTGTCTTTTCAATTGTAGCTTACATGTGGATAACAACTCAAGGTATTTTGCATGTAATGCTGGTGTTTGTCGTGATGCTTCAAAAAGATCACTTACGTCGATTTGACAATCACTCTTCCACATATCATGTATATTTTTCAAATCAATCATATAACATCCTTATATATTTACTGAAATACTTATACGTTAAGTAATGGCCTTCATTACTAGGATGAACATCACCATTTCCTATTATAAGCTTATCATAATCACGTTGTAGTTTTAAGAAATTTTCTTGCGAAAACATAAAATCTCGTGTTTGCACGATTGGCGCAAAAGCTTCTGGCATATTTTGTAACATGTGTTCATATACCAATCTTGATCTGGTTTGCCCTGGTCTTTTAACAACATCCATTTCTTCTTTAAAATGTGTGTGATTAAAGAAATTTGGCCCAAATACATGAAACACGTTTTTGTGAAAAGCATTCGCCATTTTGATTCTTCTCAGCATATATTTAATTAATATATCTACGCGGAAATGATCTGAATCAAAATAGACGCGCTCTCCTACGTTCTTTAAAGCACCGCGGCCAGTTGAATAAAAATTATCATCTTTATCAAAGCCGACACTTACATGTTTATTGTGGAAAGATAGTCTCATGGATTGAGACCATTGACATATTACAAGATCTGGTTTATGCTCTTGAATCGCATCAAATGTAGTATTTAAGATCCAATCATTACTTGCGCCAGATCCGCCAATAACTACAACTGATGCATCATCAAAATACTCAGGCCAAAACTTTATATCTTGTCCTTTGTATGAATCGCACTCTTGATCTAAATAACTATCGCCTATGGCAAGTATTTTTTTCATTCACTATCAACATTATCTATATCTCGAAACTGATCCGTTGGGTTTGGCTAAGAATGCTTCGAAACTTATGCCAGGGTATTCGTCTTGAAAAGATAGGAAAGCTTTTAGATTTTCTTTAGCATCATCAAACAATCTCATTCTTTTGTAAATATTTTGCTCAAGATATTTTTTAAATATCACTTTCTTATTTTCTGCTGCCGGTCCTTTTCCTAGGTTGCCAGCTCTTTCAACATATATCTTATCAATATCTATACCTTGATTTCTGAAGGTGTCAAGAAATAATTCTCTATCGTCAAAGTTTGGTCTTGCAGTTACAATTATGACCTTTGATCCTTTTTTAGTAGCATTTTTGAGAATCGACTTAACTTTGTTAATCATTCTTGCGATTGGAGTAGATGTCTGATTAAATATTTTTGCATTTGTAAATTCACCAAAATCGAAGTCTTCGCCTTTTTTCAATTTATAATCATTGAACTCTTGATTATCAAGCTTCTTTATAACCTTTCCATCCTTAACGACGTGGACGCGTGCTTTTGTTTTGAACATTGTTTCATCAATGTCAAAGATGGTTAAGCCTTTTCCAGCAGCTTCTTCGAGATATGTTTTAAATCTTACCATATAATTATAATACCACAGTTCGAACGATTTGTAAACTACTTTATGTCAAAATATGTGAATCTGAAAGAAACCGGATATATTACGTATTGCACGGTTCCGCTTGCAGCTTCAAATGCTATATCGCCTAAGGAAGTGGGGATCGCATCATAGTATGTGATGGTCTTGTTTTTATTGTTATGGCTCGAAAGTATAGTACAGGTAAGATCTGCAGAGGTTGCTCCTCTTCCCATATTCACGGCATCTACGCCAGATGTGTCAGGAACTTCTACGAAGCTTTTCATCCAGTTATAAACTTCCATATAACCGGACAAATCTTCGTCAAGTATAGCCATGGCCGTGACTTCACCCATAGTGAGCTTGTCGCCGGGCATAGGCATAGAAGCAATGCGAGGAATTCCTACTTCAACAGACTGTACAGTTGTAGCGGGATGTAGTACCGACTGGGCAAAAAATTCAATATTAGAAAAGTACTTTCTATTGATCTTGAACTTAAAGCCTGTCGGTTGAAGATAGCTTTTATTAGTAGTTTCGCCTGAAGGTTGTATCCCTTTAAGGCCTACTGTCGATGTTACTGCTACTGCCATTTAAATAACTCCCTTTGAGCTATTTATATGTTTTTTATTTGGCAGGCTCAGATTCTTTAGGAGGATCATTATCTCCATGATCATGCAAATCACCTCCAGATTCGAAGTAAAATTTACTAATACCAGCTAATATGGGTATAAATGCACCTATGAGAATATTCAATAGATCTTTTGAAGAAGCAGCTAGCTCTTCTGGCGCTACTAACATCATATGTACGATGTATGAAAATATAGCTAATGCACCTAAAGCTATGCCAAATCTAGCATAAAAACGTGTGACTTGAATCTTCTCATTCACCGTCATTCCTGCCTTCACTGGCTTTGGAGGATCGGGCGTTTCTTTAATGATAGTTTCTTTTGCCATCTTTCTCCATAAAAAAAAGGGTGGCCTTTCGGCCACCCCCTAGGGTTAGACTTTTCCTTATTATTAAGTAAGGATGTTGTCTACGCGGAAAATTCTGTAGTAAGTGTTAGTCTTAACAGAAGCTAATCCGTCTGAAGGCGAAGTGCCTACGAATGGATTGGAAGCCATACCATATCTGGTTTTGAATCCAATCTTTGGCTGGAAAGTATTCTCACCAACCGCTCTTACCATTGTAAGAGGTACGTAAGGACAGTAGAACAATCCAGCATCGTATGCGTTTGTTCCCTTATAACCTACAGTACAGTAATCAACGTTAGCATAAGGATCAATGTAGACCTTAGTTCTACCGTTAAGTACACCGGCGAATGTGCTGCCTGTGTCATCAACATTCAAGTTGGTTGACATAGCAGGAGTATAATCCAACATTCCGGAAGCAGCCAATGCTGAAGCTACATCAGAAGAAGTAACGATGAAGTTACCTTTACCTCTACGTGTCTCTTTAGCAATTATGTTGGCTTCTCTTTCGATCTGAACGATCAGACCTTTGAACTTCTCAACTGACCATCTACCATCAGCATCTGAGCTCAAGTTAAACACACCGTTAACGGCAGTGTTTGCCTGAAGAGCACCAGTTTTAGCCTGTGAGTTGATAGTTCTAACAACTTCACGGTTGATTTCAGCAAGAATCTCAGTAGAGAGAATGTTTGCCAATTCAGTTTCAGCATCCAAGCCATGGATTGCTTTAAGATCCTGAGCCAATTCCATGGAGTATTCAGCTTTAAGAGCTCTGGACTTCGCAGTCACAGTTGCTTTCTCAATGGTGAATCCCATTTCTTGGAATACAGAACCTGCAGTTGAACCAAGAGCTTCAGCCTTATCAGTAGGCATACCACCGGCCATGATATTTGTAAGTCTATCAGAGTCGATTGTATTTGGGCTGTTAGCGTTGGTTACGTTAAGACCGGAAGCATTATCCGAGTCATGCGTTCCACCGGAATCTCCAGAGAACTTAGTTTCAGCTTCGTTGAAGAGAGCTTCACGGTTGGAAGTAGATCCACCCTGATATCTCGACTTCATTGCGAAGATAAGACCAGTTGGTCCAGTCATTGGCTGAACACCAGCAATGTCATAAGCCATGAGGTTAGGCATAGCTCTACGTACTAGTGAGATAAGAACTGGATCCCAGTTTGATGCGGAGCCAATTGCGTTAGCAGGAGCTCCAGTTGCCTCTTCGAGGTAGTTGGCCTGACCACGCTCTTCGCGTAGGGCCATTTCTTGGTTTTCAAGAACGGCAGCAGTAACTGCTTTCTTGTGATGATCTTCAATTTTGCCCGCAGACTCTTCATTGAGTACTGGAGCCCATTTTTCAATCAATTTATCGTAAGACTGTTGCATTAGGACCTCCCTTATTTTGCAGATTTACGGATTGCGGTTAAGTATGAGTTCATAACGTCGGTAGTAGCTTCAACAACACCGTCTTCATCGGTTTCATCAACTTCTACAACCACTTTGTCATTGGACTCGGATTTGAAGTATGTTTCTTTGACAGTCTTCACTTTTTCAGTAAAGTCTTGTTCGTCATTGAAATCAATTGCTTCTGCATGCTTCTTCAACTTTTCCACTTGAGTTTCTGCTAGATCAGCAGCAGCTTCACGAATGATCGCGTCGCGTTTAAGATTCTCCAGCTCCTCAGAAGTTTGAATTGCTTGCTCAGTCTGCTTATTGAGTTTCTCTTCGAGTTCCTCAACTTGTGCAGCAAGGTCGTCAACCAGATCGACTTTCGCTTCAGGCACTTCAATGTAAGACTCTTTGAACACATCTTTAAGATTGTTCATAAAGTTCTCAGCAATTTCAGTTCTGAGTCCAGTCTGGATAGCGACTTTATTGTCCTCCATCCACTGCTCAACAACATAGTTTAGGTAGCTATCAACTTTTTCGACCATTTCACTCTTTTGAGTTTCCATGGCTTCATCAAGTTCAGTACGATAGTTTTCTTCCAAAGTTTCAATTTCTTCAGAAATTTTAGACTTAACAGCGACATCAAAAATGACAGCAGCCTTTTCCTTAAACTCGTCAGAAAGAGTTGCTTCGCTTTCGACAAGAGCATTAAGCTCTCCATCAAAATCGTAACTATCTTTCATAGAAGTCTTTTGAGACATAACAGATTTCTTTCCATGAGACATTTCTCCTTTCATCATATCTTCAAGATCGGACATGATTTTACCGTAATTGGCATTGAGTTTGTCTTTCTTCATAGAATTAATCTTCTGATACATCGCATTGACCATACCAGCTTTAGTCTTAGGTGCCGTAGCCTTTGGTGCAGCGTCGTCAGCCTTCGCATTTTGCTTTACTGCTTGATCGGCAGCGTTAGCAGGATCGAAAGTAGCTTTCTCCTCCATTGCTTCGTTCTCGTCAGCTTTGGGATCGATTACTTCCTCAAGATCGTTTTTAATTTGATCGTCAGACATACGATTCTCCCTTATAAAGATTGTTTGAGTAACGAGAGGAAATTCTTGAACTCACGCTGCTGAACCTCATGAAGGTTACTTTTCGACGCTTGTTTAATTTCAGTCTCTATCTTTTCAATGACTTGAGTTTCAAGGATGCCATTATTCCAAACCCATTCTACACCTTCCATAACTCCATTAACAAAAGCATTTGGTGCAGATGGATCTTGTACGATGTCAACCGTATTTAGAATATAGTCGTCTTTGACGACCATTACATCTCCCTGTTTCTCAAGGCTACCCATTCCACGAGTTGAGACACCTAGGTGAACCCCTCCATCGAGCAAACCTTCTACGATTTTTCCCATAGGAGTTGGCAAAATAGATGCCTTTCCGACAACATTATTACCGTCAAATTTCATGTCAGTAATGATGTGCGAAACTTTGTCTAAGTTAACTGTTGGCCCTTCGGGGTGATTTAACTCTCCAACTGCTCTCTTAGAATTAACTTGTTCTGTAACGTACTTGCCGACAGCCTTTTCTAAGACTGGTTTCGGATACATTCTTCCGTTACGATTCTTTTTTTCCGCTTGTGCAAATACACCTTCGATG
>MDSV01174183.1_pt1 | contig 11469 bp, 16 predicted proteins | sample 810851 | NCBI WGS metagenome assembly MDSV01 (sample SAMN05326640, study PRJNA326480) | marine metagenome | isolation source: seawater | place: Atlantic Ocean: North East | collected 2012 | reverse complement strand
ATTCCTATGAGTATTTCAGAGCCAGTACTAACTGGTGGCGCAGATCCAGCACTCGCTAGGAAGGATAATGAAAAGATTTAATATTAAAAGTCTTTTATTTATCGCCACTTTTTTATTAGCTTCTTCAGCTAAACTATATAGCGCCGGAGGAGAAGCAGAACCTTTAAAAGTTGATTGGAGCTTTAAAGGAATAACTGGTAAATTCGACAGAGCTTCACTTCAAAGAGGGTTTCAGGTTTATAAAGAAGTTTGTTCCTCTTGCCATTCAATGCAGTATCTAAGTTATAGAAATCTTGGCGAGCCAGGCGGCCCTGAGTTTTCAGAACTAGAGGTTAAAGCAATTGCAGCAAGTGTAGAGATTACTGATGGTCCAGATGACCAAGGTGAAATGTTTACAAGACCAGGAAGACCTGCGGATAAATTTAAAAATCCATACCCGAATATAAAAGCTTCTATTGCAGCAAACGGTGGAGCTTATCCACCTGATATGTCAGTGTTAGTAAAGGCAAGACCAGGAGGTTCTAACTATATTTATTCAGTTTTAGTAGGATATGAAGATCCACCAGAAGGCATAACATTGGATGATGGTGTTTATTACAATAAATATATGATCGGTAATAAAATCAAAATGTCATCTCCTTTAAGTGATGATATTGTTGAGTATTCAGATGGTACACAAGCTACAGTAGATCAAATGGCTAAAGACGTTACAACATTTTTATCTTGGGCTGCAGAACCTGAATTAGAAGAAAGACACAGAACTGGTGTAAAAGTAATTATCTATTTAATTCTTTTAACTACTTTAGTTTATTTGAGCATGAAGAAAATTTGGTCACGGGTTGACACGGAAGTATAAGACGTCTCCGTCTTTTACAACATAATCTTTACCTTCAATCCTAAGCTTTCCATTTTCTTTGCATTTCTCTGCGCTGCCAAATTTAATAAAATCCTCACATGTAACAGCTTCTGCCCGAATAAAATTTTTTTCAAAATCAGTGTGAATTACACTCGCTGCTCTTGGAGCCAGAGTATTTTTTTCAACTGTCCAAGCTCTACTTTCCTCTGGTCCAGAAGTAAAAAAAGTATCAAGATTTAAAAGATCATATCCCTCTTTAATCAATTGGTTAAGACCAGTTTTATTTAGACCTATTTCTTTCATGAAAGTCTCCCTTTCAACATTGTCTAATCCCATGATCTGATCTTCGATATCGGCACAAATCGTTACAATTTTTTCGCCAGGATATTTTTTTTTACGTCTTCTGTAAAAGCATTTCCTGTTGCTAAACTTTCTTCATCAACATTACAAACTATAATTTTAGGTTTAATACTTAATAAACCTAGTGTAGTTAAAAATTTTTTTTCAAATTCATCATTTATAGATGCCTCATTACCTACATTTAATAACTTCAATTTTTCTTCAAGTATCTTTACTTCTTTTTCTTGGAGTAATTTTTTTTTACCTTTTTCAAGTTTTTTTTGAATAATATCTAGATCAGAGAGTATTATTTCTGTTTTAATTGTTTCAAGATCCTCAACTGGATTAATATTGGAATTAACGTGAGTAATTTTATCAGACTCAAAGCATCTTACTAAGTGAATGATAGCATCTACTTCTCTTATATGCGAAAGAAACTTATTTCCTAACCCTTCTCCCTTCGAGGCACCTTTAACTAACCCTGCAATATCAACGAAAGTTATGTTGGTATAAATTTTTTTCTTAGAATTGGATAATTTCGTTAATTTATCTAATCTTTCATCTTTAACGTCGACTATTCCAATGTTAGGATCGATAGTGCAAAAAGGGAAATTTGCTGCCTCTGCATTTTTTGAAGCTGTCAACGCATTGAACAAAGTGGACTTTCCAACATTTGGAAGCCCAACTATTCCACATTTAAATCCCATTAAGGTCTTGATTAACTTTGCTTGAAAAGAGGTCTATTTTTTTTTCAATTAATGTTGGCAATTGTTTAACAATATTTTCAGTAATCTCGTTAATTTTATCTTCTTCATCTTCTTTAAAATCTTCTAAAACATGATTATTTACTTTTTTCTTTTGTTTTGGATGACCAATCCCTATTCGAACTCTAGAGTAGTCTTTTCCAATAAATTTATCTATTGACTCGATCCCATTGTGCCCAGCACTGCCGCCTCCAAATTTTGCTTTTATTTTTCCGAAGTCAATATCCATGTCGTCGTGAAAAACAAAAACATCTTTAGCCTCGATTTTAAAATAATCAATTAATTCTTTAATTGCAGTTCCTGAATTATTCATGAAAGTTAATGGTTTGATAGCATAAATTTTTTTTTCTTCGATACTTCCAGTAGTAAGTAAGCCTTTAAATTTAGGTTTTTGTTTAGAAAGTTTAAAGTGTAAGTTAATAGCGTCAATAATTTTGAAGCCTATATTGTGTCTTGTATTAGTATAGTTGGATCCAGGATTTCCTAATCCGACGAGTAAAAGCATATTAATTATTTTTTTTCAGCAGGTTTTTTGTCGTCAGGTTTTTTCTCAGCACCTTCTTTTGATTTATCGTCTTTTTTAACACCTTCTCCGTCCTTAGCAGCAGCTGCTTCGGCTCCTTCCGCTGGTACTTCTCCTTCGGCACCCTCAGCCGCAGCATCTGCTTCTGCTGGTTTCTCAGGCTCTTTTATAACCGTCGGTGATGCTACTGTTGCTATCACGAAATCACGATCTGTAATAGTTGGAGCAACATTTTCCATTAATTTTACTGAAGAAATTTTTATACTTGTACCAATATCAGTTCCTGCTAGGTCAACTACTATTTCATCCGGAATACTTTCTGCCGGGCATTTTAATTCAACTTTTCTTCTCACAATATTTAATACGCCGCCTCTTTTTAATCCAGGGGAGTCTGGATGATTAATAAATTTTACAGGAATTTCTAAAATAATTTTTTTTCCAGCAACTATTCTCATGAAATCTATATGAATAGGTTCCTCAGAAACAACATTAAATGCAATGTCTCTTGGAATTACTTTTTGTTTTTTACCATCAATATCTAATTCTAAAACTTTAGACAGAAAAGTATCTGAATTGATTAAATTTTTTATCTCTTTTTTTTGAATTGAGATATTTTCATTCTTATCTTTACCTCCATACAATATAGCCGGTATAAGCCCTTCCGACCTTAATTTATTGTTAGATCCAGAGGAGGTGTTTACTCTTTTTATCGCCTTTAAATTACTCATAATTTAATTGAAGAGGGTGTATAACCTAAGATTAATACCAAAACAAGCGTTAATTAAATAAATCAGATACAGAATTTGAATTAGCTATTCTTTTTATAGCCTCTGACATCAAAGATGAGATAGATAAGACCTCAATTTTATTGTTATTTTTAATTTTATTTGAATTATCAATTGAATCGGTAATTATCAATTTCTTTATATTTGATTTTTTAATTTTCATGGCTGCTTCACCGCTAAGAACTGCATGAGTAATAAATACATAAACTTCCTTAGCTCCCTTTTTTTTTAATGCATCCACCGCATTGACTATTGTTCCGCCACTATCAATTATATCATCGACAATAATACAAGTTTTATTTTTTACGTCTCCAATTATGTTCATTACTTGAGATTTACCTGGCGCTGGCCTTCTTTTATCTATAATAGCAAGATCAGCCTTAAGCCTTGTAGCTAAAGCTCTTGTTCTTGCAACGCCACCCATATCAGGTGAAACACAAATTAAATTTTTTGAGGTAATTTTTCTTTTTATAAATTTTGAAAATAGTGGAGTTGTGAATAGGTTATCTACAGGCATGTCAAAAAATCCTTGAATTTGCCCAGCATGTAAATCTACAGTAACAATTCTATTAGCACCAGCGTTGGTTAACAAATTAGCTACAACCTTTGCAGATATAGATGTTCTAGGTGCAACTTTTCTATCTTGTCTTGCATAACCGAAATACGGGATCACAGCAGTAATTGTTTTAGCTGAGGATCTTTTTAAAGCATCAATTACTAAAAGTAATTCCATTAAATTGTCGTTAGCAGGATTTGAAGTAGACTGAATTACAAATACACTATTTCCTCTAATATTCTCATTGATCTCAATATAAATTTCGCCATCAGCAAATCTTCTTATATTTGTATTAATTAGTTTTAATTTTAAATTTTTTGCAATATTTTTACTAAGTTTTAAGTTGCTAGTTCCAGATAATATTTTCATGAAATGTAACTATTTATACCTTATTTCTATATCTTTTCAAATTAATAAAGTTAAATTAAACGAATAATAGATATGCATCTTCCATAATCTTTTTGCTTTAATTTTCGAGATCTTCTGTAACTAAAAAAATTACTTTTATCAGCAAAAGTATCTTTATAAACCTGATCAACTTTGACATTAAATTTTAAGAGCTTATCTGTCACAAACTTTCTTAAATTAAATAATTTTTTTGTTTTGTTTTTATATTTAAAATAAATCTTATTATGTCTAGATTTTGACATAAACTTTTTGTAAAATAAAATATCCACCTCATAACTTTTTTCCCCAATACAAGGCCCTATACTTGCGTAGAATTGATTATTGGAATTTAATTTTTTTAATTTTTTAATTGTATTGTTAATTATTCCTGAAAAAGCACCTTTCCATCCTGCATGTATACAGCCTACAATTTCACTCTTGCTATCACAAATAATAATAGGCACACAATCTGCTGTAACTACGCCAATAGCTAGACCTTTTACTTTAGTAATCATAGCGTCTGCAATAATTTTTTTATTGTAATTATTTTTCTTTATTTCAATTACTTTATTGCTATGAGTTTGATGCATTAGAACTAGTTTATCTCTTTTAACAGCCATTTTTTGTGCAACATAATTTAAGTTTTTAGCAATATTATTCTTATTATCTTTTGAGCCTCGTCCGCAATTTAAACCTTTATAGATACCTTTCGAAAAACCCTTTCTTCTTGAAAAAAAACAATGCTTAATTTTTTTTAGCTTTTTTAGATTCTTTGAATAAAACATTATTTAAATCCCGCAAAATTATTCTTTTTGAATTTATATGCTAAAATTACTTTAAATATTTCACCCATGTACTTTGGGCTTAACAGTCTCTTTATTCTTAAATATAGGTCAGCTTGTTCAGTAAATCTCATTTTTTTTGATATTATTTTTGCTCTTTCAAAAATACCCATACTTTCCAAAAACTCTTTTTGTGTAATTGTACTTTTAATTTTTAGATTATTCTTTGAAAAAAACTCTTGTAATAGTTTAAAGTTAACATGTGCAGTAACATCAGATTTGCCCAAATTACTAAGATAATTATTTTTTTTGTGTCTTTTCACTGATTGAAGAGTGTTTTGATTATTTGGTTTAAGATATCCATAGTCGATCAATAAAATACATCCTTTTAATTTTGATATTTTCTTTGATATTTTTTTTAGTTCTTGAAAACCTAATTTAGGAAATTCAATAAATTTTAAATTTTTAAAAGTTTTATATGATTTTATGACCTTTACATTAGAGGCTGAAGCCTTTTTATAAATTTGCTTAATTTTATAATCTTTATTTATGGTGTAATTTTTTTCAAAGAGAGAATTATTTACTATTTTAAATTGTTTAATAGGAATTGCATCAAAAAACTCATTGCCAAAAAAAATTACAGGACCTTTTTTTATCTTGTTAAAGCTACTAATCCATTTTACATCTTTATTGATAATTTTTTTTTTTTTTGAATTTTTCTTAAATAATTGCTCTCTTCGAATAAAAATATTTTCTTAATCGAATTAAATTCTGGAAATTTTTTGAAAGATCTTAGTAAGATATTTGTTAAACTTCCATCCCCAGGGCCTAGTTCTACAATATTAAAATTTTCTGGTTTTCCGAATGTCTCCCAAGTGGCAATTAACCAAATTGCAATCATTTCAGAAAATAGATTTGAAACTTTAGGAGAAGTGATGAAATCGCCTTTTTCTCCAAATGGAATTCGTGAGGTGTAATATCCAAATTTTTTATCATAGAGAACATTTTTAAAAAATCTATCAACTGGAAGCATTTTAGAGTCTTTAAAAAATATTTTGCTAGATTTCATTTTTTGTTTGTAAAATATTTAATATAAATAGCCCAGATATAACCATCAAAAAACTTAAAATAGTTCCCATACTAAACAAATCAAAATAATAACCTAATTGAGAGTCGGGCTCCCTAAAAAATTCTGATATTATTCTAAAAAAGCCATATAAAATTAAAAATAAACAAGAGCAAGTTCCCATTTTGTATATTTGTTTAAATATTATTTTATTTAATATTATAAATAATATTATACCTTCGAGCATAGCTTCATACAGCTGGGAAGGGTGTCTTAAAAAAGAGTCTACAGTTGGGAAAATTATACCCCATGGCACAGTTGTTACTTTTCCAACAAGCTCACTATTAATAAAGTTAGCTATTCGTCCTAAAAAAATTCCAATAGGCGACACACAAGCTATTATATCTAACAAAAAGAAAACTGGGATACTTCTCTTTAAAGAAAATATATAAGTGCCAACAATTATTCCAATCAAAGCTCCATGAAAAGACATCCCACCCTCCCAAACTTTAAAAATATCTATTGGGTGAGAAATGTAATATTCAAGGTTATAAAATAAAATATAACCAAGTCTACCTCCAATTATTATAGCGATTATTATGTAAGTAATTAAGTCATCAAATTCTTCTATATTGAATTTGAGCTTTGTATTTTTTAATATGTGATTAATTATTTTTTTTCCTACCCACCAACCTAAAACAATTCCAAAAATGTAGGATAAAGAATACCACCTGATCGAAATAAACCCAAAACTAAATAAAATAGGGTCTAAATTATGGGTATACATTATTTATTATAACATATTTGAAATTAAGATTGCCATCAAATAAGATATATTGATGAATAATTCAGAAAAAATTTTAAAAACTTTATCAAGTTTAATTGAAAATGGTATTTTAACCACGAGTGATATTAAGAGGGAAATCTCTACAGATTTGAAATTTAAAAAAGATAAAATAATTAATAATCTTCAACTGGTATCAAGGGAGGAATTTGAAATTCTTAAAAAGCTTGTGCAGAAACAAGACGCAATGATTAAAAAATTGATGAAAAGTAAAAATGTTAAAAAGGTAAAGAAATCTTGACTAGAAGCCCATTATATTTACTTTTACCCAACTGAATATTGCCACCATGTGAGTTTACTATATCTTCTACAATAGCAAGACCCAATCCTACACCAGATTGATTTAGGCTCCTGCTTTTATCAAGTCTAAAAAAAGGTTTAAACACATTTTTATACTGATCTTCTGGAATGCCGGGCCCATCATCTTCAATAATAATTATTACTTTTTTACTCCCTTTTTGAACATCGACATCAACTTTGTTTCCATAGGTCAAGCCATTTTGGATAATATTTTCAAAAGACCTCATTATAGCTGTAGGCCTTCCGCTTAATTCTATAGTCGAATTATTGTTATTAATTAGAATTTTTTTACTATTCAATTTATCCTTTATAGAGTTTAGCAAGGCGTTCAAGTTAATTCTTGTAGTATTTTCTTGAGTTTGAGTTTTTGCAAATTGCAAGTAGTCGTTTAGCATTTTTTCCATTTCATCAATATCTTTAGACATTTGTGCCGAAACATCTTTTTGTTTTAACATTGCTAGTTGAAGTTTTAGGCGAGTTAAAGGTGTTCTAAGGTCATGGCTGATACCTGAAAGCATTTCAGCTCTTTGATTCAAGTGACGGTTAATTCTTTTTGCCATTCGATCAAATTCAAACGCCGCTTTTCTTATCTCTTGTGAACCTGAGGCCCTAAAATCATTTACATAATCTCCTTTACCAAACCTTTCAGCAGCCTTAGCTAATTTCACAAGCGGTTTTGTTTGATTTTTTAAAAATATTAAAGCGATAATTATCAAAACTAAAGAGGGAAGAGTAGTCCATAATAAAAACAGTCTCACCGAAGAAGCTGATACCATTTCTTTTGGGACCAAAAATTCTATTACATCTTTTCCAGATCTTATCTTAATTTCTACTGCATTTTTAAATTTTGATGTGTTAAACCAATAATTATTGTTTCCAAAAACAGATTTTAATTCCCTTCTTAACGATCTATCCATGGGGCTAAATTTTCTTTCCCCAGTATTTTTTGGAAAATTTTCTTGATTTATTCCAATTTCAAAATTGAAATTATTTTTATAGCTATCTGTAAAAAAATCTAAATTTTTCTTGTCATTTTTATAAACTTCTTCAATAGTTTTTAATTGAGTAACTAAAGACCTCGTTATGTTCTTATTAGATTTTATCCAAATACTATCATAAAAAACAACTGTTATAATTAATTGTAAAATAATGGTTGGTGCAGCGACTATGATTAAAGCTCTGTAAAAAAGTCTTTTTGGCAAGATATATTTTATAAAATTATTCAACCCAGAGAACATAGCCGGAGCCCCTTATTGTTTGAAGGAATTTAGGATTTTTTGGATTTAATTCTAATTTTTGTCTCAAGCGAGTAATCATTACGTCAATCGATCGCTCCTGAATTATGCCTGAAATTTTTCCAATTTCTTCTCTGGAGTAGGTTATTCCAGGATTAGCCAACATTTCAATCAAGACTTTTTTTTCTGAATTATTTATTTTTCTTAACTTATTGTTAAAATTAATAGTCATTTTATTAAGATCAATTTCTGCGGATCCTACTAAATATTTAGATTTTAAATCAAGTTTAGTGCTTTTATTGATGATATTTTTAATTCTTAATAATAATTCTTTTGGCTCAAAAGGCTTACCAATGTAATCATCTGCCCCAAGTTCTAAACCTTTAATTCTATTTTCAACTTCCCCTTTAGCTGTAAGAAGTATTATTGGAACTTTAATTTTTTTTTTTATTTCTATTGTTAATTCATATCCATCTTGTCCGGGCATCATTACATCCAATATAATAATTTCAAATTTAATGTATTGCAATCTCTCCATGGCTTGAATTGCATTTTCTGCAGTAGAAACAATATAGTTGTTATCTGACAGATAATCTTTTAAAAGATTTCGTATTCTGTCATCATCATCAACAATAAGAATATGATATTTACTTTCCATCAATTATTTTTTTTAATACTGTCTTAAATTTTATCACAGAGTCAGAATTTGAATTTTTTAGTGCATTAAAAATTCTTTTTTTTTGGGTACTGTAAACTGTTTCAAAAAAAGTTTTTCCTTCTTTATCTAAAAAAAGATTTTTCTTTCTAGTATCAGCCTCATCCTGAATTTGTTTAATCATTTTGGATTTTATTAAATCTCTCAAAACTCTATTTAAACTTTGCTTAGTAACTTTCAATCTAAATATTAATTCTCCCAAGTTAATTCCTGGATTTCTTTCAATAAGATTTAAAGCTCTAAGATGAGCTGGTCCAAAAAATTTTTTTGACAATACTTCCTTTGGATCAGAGAATGTCTCTCTATATGCATAATATAGAAGCTGAATAAATTCTTTGATTTGTTCATCTTTTAGGTAAAGTAAATCTTTCATAATGGTAAGTTATATTGACTTATCCTTTTGATGAATATACTTTTTTATAATTAAAAAATCTATATATTTACAACAAATGGAAAGCATACCTTACGATAAACGTTCAGGAAAAATTTGGTTTAATGGCAAAACTGTAGATTGGGCTGATGCAAATATTCACATTCTTAATCATGGATTGCATTATGCCAGTTGTGTTTTTGAGGGTGAACGCGTTTACGATGGTGATATTTTTAAACTAGAAGAGCATACAAATAGGCTTTTTTATTCAGCAAAAAGAATGGGCATTAATGTTCCGTTTACTCAGAAAGAAATTAATGATGCGAGCAAGAGTATAGTTAATATTCAAAAGGTTAAAAACGGTTATGTGAGACCATTAATCTGGCGAGGTAGTGAAATGATGGCCATCTCTGCTCAAAAAAATAAAATTCATGTTGCAATCGCAACATGGGAGTGGGGTTCATATTTTGATCCTAAACTAAAATTAAATGGAATAAAATTAAACATATCTAGCTGGAGAAGACCTGCTCCAAATACAATTCCTTGGGATACTAAGGCAGCAGGATTATACATGATATGTACTTTATCTAAACATGAAGCAGAAGCAAAAGGATTTACAGACTCCCTAATGTTAGACCATGAAGGAAATATTGCTGAGGCAACTGGAGCAAACATATTTTTTAAAAATAAATCTGGAGAGCTTCATACTCCAATCCCAGACTCATTCTTAGATGGAATCACAAGAAGGGAAGTTATTAAAATTGCGAAATCTAAAGGAGTAAAAGTTATTGAGAGAAAAATTAAGCCTGAGGAAATGCAAAATTTTGTAGGTTGTTTCTTGACAGGGACTGCTGCTGAGGTTACGCCAGTGTCTCAAATATCTGAATTTAATTTCAAAGTTTGTGAATTAATCACTGATTTAAACGAGTCATACCAAACGGTTGTGAGAAAAAAATCAGCAGCTTAATCTTTATTATCTTCATTAATCGCATGATCTATACCTTTTCTCAAATAGTCATATCCAGTGTAAAGTGTTAGAAAAGCTGAAAGCCATAAAAGTATTATTCCTATGGTTTGAGCATTATAGTCCTGAAAATTAATTATCTTATTACCGCTTTCACCAGTTAGCAGTATTGCAATAGAAACCATTTGAATAAAAGTTTTTAATTTAGATAAACTAGTTACTTGCATTGTAATTTGACCTTTAGCCAAAAATTCTCTTAAACCTGAAATTAAAATCTCTCTTGTAAGTATTATAATTGCAGCTATCACTTCATAATTTTTTATTGTTCCATTCATTACCAAAAGAATTAGAGCAGCTGCTACAAGAATTTTATCAGCAATGGGGTCAAGAAGTTCACCTAATTTTGACTCTTCTTTAAACATCCTGGCTAATAAACCATCAAGATAATCTGTAAAACTAGCTAAAGCGAATAGAAAGAATGGAATTAAATCCCCAAAAAATCCTGGAATAAAAAAAGTCAGAACAAAAATCGGAACAATAATTATACGACCAATAGTTAAAATATTAGGTATTTTTAGTTTCATATTTTTTATTCGTGGAAATAATTATATATTTTATTCGCTATACTGTCTTCTATTCCTTCAATGGCTTTGAGATCTTCGAGACTTGCTGACTCAACCGCTCTTGCTGAACCAAAATGGTTTAATAAAGCCCTCTTTCTCTGTTTTCCAATTCCTTGTATCTGATCTAAAAGAGATTTACTCAAATTTTTCTTTCTTTTTGCTCTATGAGTACTTATTGCAAATCTATGTGCCTCATCTCTTAGCCTTTGAATAAAAAATAGGAGAGGGTCGTTTTTGCTTAAAATAAACTCTTTGCTTTCGTGATAAATTTTTTCTTCACCAGCATTTCTTTTTTTACCTTTTGCTACAGCTAATATAGGTAAGTCGTGTAAACCAAGTTCATTAAGAACTTCTCTACTT
>MDSV01174086.1_pt1 | contig 11469 bp, 8 predicted proteins | sample 810851 | NCBI WGS metagenome assembly MDSV01 (sample SAMN05326640, study PRJNA326480) | marine metagenome | isolation source: seawater | place: Atlantic Ocean: North East | collected 2012 | reverse complement strand
AAGTAAATGGCTCTATTTATTATCTAAAAAAAAAAATAATATTTGTTGTGTAGGAGATGACGACCAATCTATTTATAGTTGGAGAGGTGCTGAAATAAGAAATTTTTTGGATTTTAATAAAACTTATAAAAATGCAAAAATTATTAAATTAGAACAAAATTATAGATCTACTCAAAATATCTTAAGTGCTGCTTCAGGTTTAATTTCTAAAAATAGTGACAGATTAGGAAAAAAGTTATGGACTGATAGTAAAGATGGTGATCCTGTAAATTTGACTTGCTACAAAAATGGAAGAGATGAAGCTACTGGAGTTAGTGATATAATTGAAAATAAACTTAAAAAAAAATATTCTTTAAATAATATATCTATTTTAGTTAGAGCTATTTTTCAAACACGAGAATTTGAAGAAAGATTTCTGAAAATTGGGATGGGATATCGTGTAGTTGGTGGAACAAAATTTTACGAAAGAGCTGAAATTAAAGATAGCGTTGCTTTTCTAAGGATAGTAAATCAAAAGAATGATGACTTAGCCTTTGAAAGAATTATTAATGTTCCTAAAAGAGCGGTGGGTGATAGTACTTTAAAACAATTACATGACTTTGGTAGAAGTAATAAAAAATCATTAGAAGACTCTGCTTACGATCTTCTTCAATCAAATAAGATTAAACCGAAGGCAAGAGTAGGACTGTTACAAATTTTAAATCTTTTTAATAAATGGAGAATGGATTTAAAAGAAAAGACTCATTATGAATTAATGGAAATTATATTAGACGAATCGGGTTATTCAAAAATGTTAAAAGACAAAAAAGACTTAGAAAGTGAAGGAAGAATAGAAAACTTAAAAGAATTAATTAGAGGCATGCACGATTTTGATAACTTGCAGGGTTTTTTAGAACATGTTGCTCTTGCAACTTCTATAGATCAAGACTGGGATGGAGAAAAAGTTAATTTAATGACTATGCATGCTGCTAAAGGATTAGAATTTGATGCTGTTTTTTTACCAGGTTGGGAAGAGGGGTTATTTCCTCATCAAAAATCACTAGAAGAAAAAGGAGATTCAGCTTTAGAAGAAGAAAGACGTCTTGCTTACGTTGGTATTACAAGGGCTAAAAAGGAATCTTTTATTTCCTTTGTAATGAACAGAATGTATAGAGGTGACTGGGTCGATTCTTTGGCTTCAAGATTTATAGATGAACTTCCTGAAAAAAATATTAAAAAAAATGAATTAAAAGAAAATAGTAATGAAGACTTTTTTTTTAATCAGGACATTGACTATGCAGGAGGAGTAAGAAGTCCTGGGTATGCAAGACTCCAAAAAAAATTAAAGAGAGTTAAATGAATAAATTAAAACAATTAAAGAAACTTTTTAATTTTTATAAAATTGATGGCTATATTATTCCAAAAAATGATGAGTTCTTTGGTGAGTATGTTCCAAAAAATAAAGATAATTTAAAATTTATATCTAATTTTTCAGGATCGTACGGCTTCGCGCTTATATTAAAAACAAAAAATTTCTTATTTGTTGATGGTAGATATACTTTACAAGCTAAAATGCAAAGTAGTAAAGAATTTAAAATTATAACTTTGCCCAAAAAAATGCCTTCGGACATTTTAAAAAATAAAAAACTTAGTATAGGTTTTGATCCAAAACTACATACAGAGAGCATGATTAATCGCCTTTTTAGAAAATCTAATTGTAATTTAGTTTCTTTAAATGAAAATTTAGTAGACAAAATTTGGAAAAGAAAAAAAAATATTAAATCTAGTAAATTTTATAAGTTAAGCGATAAAAATTCAGGACAGAGCGTGAATAGCAAAATTAAAAAAATTTTAAAAATATTGCGTAAAAATAAAGTAGATATGCAGTTTATTTCTGCTTCTGAAAATATTGCGTGGTTATTAAACCTCAGAGGAGAAGATTCAGAATTTACTCCAATACCTAATAGTTATTTAATTTTAAATAAAAAAAATAAATTATATTTTTTTTGTAATCTAAGAAAAATAAGAAAAGAATTGAAAAAAGAGTTAAAAAACATTCAAATAATAGATATTAAATATATTGAAAAATTTCTTTTAAAAATTAAAAGTAAAGTAGTCCAGTTGGATAACGGTTCATGTTCAGTTTTTTTTAAAAATCTAATTAAAAAAAATAACAAAATTCTTGAAAAGCATGATCCAATATACCATTTTAAGTCAATTAAAAATAAAGTTGAAATTCAAAATATAATAAAAACACACAGGTACGATGGTGCCGCTTTAACAAAGTTTTTATTTTGGGTGAAAAATAATTTTAAAAATAAAAAAATTACTGAGGTTGGAGCACAAAATAAATTATTAAAATTTAGAGAAAATAATAAAACATTTAAATCATTAAGTTTTCCAACTATTTCTGGTTCTGGGCCAAATGGAGCAATAATTCATTATAAGGCAAATAAAAAAACTAATAGAGTATTAAAATCAGGTGATTTGTATTTAGTAGATTCTGGTGGTCAATACAATTTTGGAACTACAGATGTAACAAGAACTATTTCACTAAACAACAATCAAAATAGAGTAAAAAATATTTTTACCAGAGTTTTAAAAGGACATATTGCTGTAGCAAGTTATAAATTAACTAAAAATACAAATGGTTCTCAAATAGATATTGCTGCTAGAAAACCTCTTAAACAAGTTAATCTTGATTACCCACACGGGACAGGCCACGGTGTTGGATATTTTTTAAATGTCCATGAAGGTCCTCATGCGATATCTAAAGGTAATAAGGTTAAATTTAAAGAAGGTATGATTGTGTCAAATGAACCTGGTTATTATGAAAATGATAAATTTGGAATTAGAATTGAAAACTTAGTTGCAGTAAAAAAAACTAATAATAAATTTGTATTTAATAATCTTACTTTAGCTCCAATTGATAAGTCCTTAATTCAAAAAAATCTTTTAAATAAAAACGAAATTAATTGGTTAAACAATTATCACTCTAAAGTTTATAAAAATTTAAAAAAATTTATGAATAAGGCAGAATTGAAAGAGCTTAATAAGTCTTGTTCAAATATTTAGTAATTTATACCAATCTTTTTCATTTAAAATTTGAATTTTTAATTCTTTTGCTTTATCAATTTTCTTTTTAGTTGGTTTTATTTCTCCAACTACCAAAATATCTAATTTCTTAGATATTGACCCTAAAACTTTTCCTCCATTATCTTCGGTGAGAGACTTTGCTTCCGATCTACTAATTTTTTCCAATCCCCCTGTAAACATTAGGTTTTTTCTACTAAATTTTCCTTTTTTATTTAAAATTTTAAAATCTTTTATTTCAAGAATAGAAATTAAAGACTTAACTACTTCAGTATTTTTTTTATTTGAAAAGAAAATTTCAATAGATTGAATTTGAGTAGTTCCTATTCCGTCTAAATCTCTTAAATTATTTAGAATTTCTTTTCTTTTGTTTTTAATAAATAAAGATGAAAATTTTTTTGCTGATATGAAAAAATTTGATAAAATTTTTGCATTTTCTTGTCCAATATGTCTAATTCCTATGGAATAAATAAATCGATTTAATGAAATAGTTTTTGCATTATCTATTGCTTTTTTTAAATTTTTAATAGAAAGATCACCCCAGCCTTCTAAACTTCTAATTTTATCATAATCTAATTCAAATATATCAGATGGTATTTTTACTAGTTTTAAATCCCAAAATTGATCTATAACTTTTTTTCCAAGTCCATCTATATTAAATGCATCTTTAGATACAATATGTTTTAATTTTTCTTTTGCTGTAAAACTACATTCATATCCTTTTGTACATCTTCTTACTGCGTCTTCTTTGTTTGTTGATGTGCTTATTTCTTTTATTGTGATTGCTCCACATAGACACTTATTTGGGAAAATATATTTTGTACTTTTTTTATCTCTTTTAGACTTGTCTACCGAGATCACTTGTGGAATTACATCGCCTGCTCTCTGAATAGCAATTGTGTCACCTATACGAATATCTTTTCTATAAATTTCATCTTCATTATGTAAAGTAGCATTAGAAACTACAACACCCCCTACTGTTACTGGTTCTACTTTTGCCACTGGTGTTATGGCTCCTGTTCTTCCAACTTGTATAATTATATCTTTAATTTTAGTAATAGCTTTTTCTGATGAAAATTTATAAGCAGTGGCCCATCTAGGTGAGTTAGATGTATTGCCTAATCTAGATTGTAATTCTAAATTATTAACCTTATAAACTAAACCATCAATATCATAATCTAATGAGGATCTTATATCTTCAATAAATTTATGTTGATTTTCAATTTCATCTAAACCTTTAACAACTTTATTGTGAGGATTTACAAAGAATCCCCATTGTTTAATTTTACTGATAAATTCTGACTGTGTTTTAAATGACATTGGCTCAACTACTCCAAAACCATAAGCAAAATATTTTAAAGGAATTTTTGCTGTTTGATTTGGGTCTTTTTGTCTTAATGAACCACCAGCAGCATTTCTTGGATTGGCAAAATTATTTTTTATAGTTTCAAAATCTTTTTTTCCAATATAAACCTCACCTCTTATTTCTAGAATTTTAGGTAAGTTTTTTTCAGAAATTTTTTTTGGTATTCCATCAATTGTCATTAAATTTTGTAGTATATCTTCACCAATTACTCCATCACCTCTGGAAAGACCTTTTACTAGCAATCCATTTTCATATATCAGTGAGGCTGAGATCCCATCTATTTTAGGCTCTGAAGACAATTCAATATTAAAATCCTTGCTATTTAAAAAATTACCAATTTTGCTCAAAAAGTCTTTCATATCTTCTTTTTTAAAAGCATTAGATAGTGAAAGCATTGGTTTTAAATGTTTAATTTTTTCAAACTTATTTGAAGGTTTGTAGCCTACGTTTTGGGTTGGAGAATTTATATTTTTTAAATAGCTATATTTTTTTTCAAGATCTAAAATTTCTTTTTTTAGCTTATCATAATCTTTGTCAGAAACTATTGGGTTATCAAGTTCAAAATATGCTTTATTATGATTTCTTAACTTATCAATTTTATCAATATATTCTTTTTCAATTTCTTTTCTTTGCATGGGTTTTTACTCAAACAGGCTTTTTATTTTTTTTCTTATAAGACCCATTTCTTTTTTCTCTTTCTTTATTTTAGCTTTATAGTTTTTATTAAAAACTTTATAACTTTTTTCATACCATTTGCTAGATTGGTAATTATAGCCAAGTATTGTAGCTGCTTCTTTAGCTTCATTTTCTAATCCCAATTTATAATAAACCTCAACAAGTCTATGTAGGGCTTCTTCAACAAAAACAGTTCTATCATATTTTTCTATTATTATTTTAAGTCTATTTATTGCTGGTATCCATTTTTCCGTTTTCATATAAAATCTTGCTATTGACATTTCTTTTGCTGCCAATTGGTCGATTATCAAATCTAATTTAAACCTGGCATCAGTTGCATAGTCAGTTTCTGGGTAATTTTTTATTATATATTCAAACTTTTCTTTAGATAATATTAAAGGTTCTAAATCTTTTTTTTCATCTAATATTTGCTCGTAGTAACAAATAGCAATAAGATAATGAACATAAGGTATGTTCACGTCTGCTGGATAATTTTTTAAATGTCTTTCAAGTCCAAAAATACTATTTGAGTAAGCGTTTCGAGAATAATCTGAATAACTAGCCATCAAACTTGCTTTTGCCGCCCACTCGCTTTGAGGCATTAAGCTTTCGGCTTCTTTAAATTTTTTTCCTGCAAAAAATGCATCACCTTTTTTCAAGGCTTCTACAGCTTCTTTATAAATTTCTAAAACTATTTCACTGTCAGTTTTTTCGACAATAATATCTGCTTTCCTTTCTCCACAACTAAATAAGAGAAAAGTTGATAATAAAAAAATTAGATTAAACTTAAACATTTTAGATAAAATTGTATTTTATCAAATAATTTATATATTACAATTTTCTTAGTTAAAGGAAGGTTTAAGAATTGACTGCGATTGAACTTGTGTAATTGCTATCTTTTTCACTTACTTTTTCATTAATTGCGTAATTTTCTAATTCCCAATTAGATTGATTTGATAAAAATTCTCTTAATAAAACGTTAGTGAGTTGATGTCCTCCTTGTGAAGATTTTATATGACCAAAAATTCTATATCCAGAAAGCATCAAATCACCCAAACAGTCTAGTATTTTGTGCTCAACAAATTCGTGACGATGTCTAAGACCATCTTCATTTAATATTTTATCTTCTTTTACTACTATTGCATTTTCTAAGGAACCTCCTTTAGCTAAACCCATGCTTTTAATTTTGTCTATATCATCATATAAACAAAATGTTCTTGAATTATAAAGTGAAGTAAGATCACAATTGTTAAATCTAAATGCTTTTCTTCGTGTTCTAATTAATGGGTTTTTATAAACTATTTCAAAATCAATAATTAAATCATTATCTAGAGGTTCAATTGAAATATATTTTTCTCCATCTTTTATTTCTACTTTTTTAAGAACTTTAATAAATTTTTTTGGTGAATTTTGTTCTACTGTTCCAACAGATCTTATAGCCTCAACAAAATCAAAAGCTGAACCATCCATAATTGGAATTTCAGGTGCATCAATTTCGACCAGAATATTATCAATTCCTTCTCCATAGAAAGCAGCCATTAGATGTTCTACGGTAGAAATTGAAACGCCATATGAATTCTTAATTTTTGTACATAGCACAGGCTCACTAACATTTTTGTAATTTGCTTCAATTATATTTTTACCATTTTCTATATCTATTCTTTTAAAAATTATGCCTGTATTTGCTGAAGCTGGCTTTAAGCATAGGTTAGCTTGTACACCATTGTGTAAGCCTACTCCTTGAATTTCTATTGAGTGATTAATTGTTTTTTGCAAGTTTTTATGCATAAAAATTTTATACAAAAGGTAAAAAATGCTTGAAAGACAACTTATGTTACAAATGAATACAAAAAAAACTAAGAGCCATAACCAAAAAGTTTGGTAAAAAAACCTCTTTTTTTACCATATTTGTTAGAAATTTTAGGTATGGCTTCAGTTTCCCAGCCATCTTTAATTATTTTAAGAGCTCCCAAGCTTGCGGCAAAATTTTTATCAATATACTTCCTTTTGTCTTTAGACTCACCTTCTCTTAATATTTTAATGTTAGTTTCAAAAAGTTCAGAGCAATACTTATCTAGATTATGAAGATGAGACCCTTCTCCAACTAGCAATATATTAATGCCAGCAATTGTATCAAATCCTGCAATAAGAAATTGTTTTTTTAATAGCTCAAACATTTCATCAAGCCGTGATTTTATTATTTTATATATTAAAGATTTACTAATTTTTCTAAAATTGGATTGACTAAAGCAAATATCTTTTAAATTATTATTTGAGTCAAAAAGCTTTGAATTATTTTGAAATGAATAGTCAATTTTGTCTCTGATATTGTTAGATTCTTCTATATTCAAAGAACATACTTTAGAAATATCTTTTGAAATATGATTTATACCGATAGGTATAGTACAAGAGTGTACTAAAGCTAAGTTTTTAAACATGCCAACACTTAACATTTCTGAATCTATATCAATTAAAATTGAGCCAAGTTGCAATTCATTATTATTTAATAATTTAGCTCCTAATGCAAAAGTACACGATATCAACCTTTCTACTTCTATATCGCAATCATTAAATACTTGATTAATATTTTTTATATTATTTTTAGGCATAGAAATAAATGTCATTTCATGACTCAAATAATCTGCATAAACATCTATGGGCTCTTCAATAAATGTTTTTCCATCAACGATATAATTATGATTAAAGATATGAATTATAGATTGTTTTTCGTCATTATATGAAACTTGTTTTTTGGCTTCTTTTAACAAAAACTCTATGTCATCCTTTTGAATCTTAGATCCATTTATTTTTCTATCTTTTGATAATTTAGTACATAAAAATTCTGGCTGTTCAATAATTACATTAATTTTTTTTAAAGATATTTTGGCATCATTTTCAGCAATGCTTATGCATGACCTAATAGTTTGTGTTACTTTATTTAAATTAGTTACAACACCATTATGCATTCCCTCAGATTCAATTATTGATGTAGACAAAATATCTGAAGTGTTGTCTTCATTAATCTTAAAAATTAAACACTTTACATTAAGATTGCCTAATTCAATTATACCTTTAGTATTTTGAGAATTCATTATTCTACTATTATCTTATCATGTATTCGTAAATCAATAAGGTTATAATTTTCAAATTTTTTGTTTTTCATTAATTCAGCTAATTGCTTGATACTTTTATTTATTTTTTTTTCTGGTAATTTAATTGTTTTACCATTTAAAAGTTCTACATCCCATCGATTTATCTGAAAAAAATAATAATTTTTTATATTTTTATAAGGAAAATTATTTATTTTCAATTTATTAAAAAAATCAATAAAATAATCTTCTGCACCATCACCAAATACATTTGGATAACTTTTTTTATAAATATTTTCATTAAATTGAATTAAATTAGATGCGTTATCTATTAAATACTTAGTATTTTTTTTGAATAAGACAGCAATAGGTTTTGTTTCATAAATTTTTATTGATATTGTATTGGGATATTTTTTTTTTACTTCAATTTTATCCAAAAAATTAATAGATTTTAATGGATTTTCAATATCATTTTTTTTGACTGAAAATAAATTTTGTTGATAAATATGAGATAATTTCTCAAGTATTTCATTTTTATTCACTAATTCATTATTAACTATTTCTATATTGCGAATTGTAAAAAAAAAAATATTTTTTTCTTTTGAAAAATTTAATTTTCCTGGGGTGTATGTTGTTAAAAAAATAAGTGTAATTAATAAGAAAACAGTCTTATAAAATTTTTTCATCTGTTAAAACTTGCATCTTTTATTATTTTCAAAACTAGGTCCTCAAATTTAATACCATAATGCTTTGCTATTTCTGGTACTAAAGATAATTTTGTCATTCCAGGTTGTGTGTTTGTTTCTAACAAATAAAATTTATTTTTAAAAAATCTAAAATCAGATCTAGTTATACCTTTGCATCCTAATACTTTATGAGCCTTTTTAGCTAAATTTAACACCTCTTTATATTTTTTTGGCAAGAGTGGTGCAGGCATAATATGCTTTGTTTTTGCACTACTTGAATATTTTGCTTTATAATCATAAAATCTTCTTTTAGGAACTAGTTCTATTGCCCCAAGAGCTAAATTATTCATGACTGCTACTTGAATTTCTCTACCTGGTATATACCGCTCTACTAAAACTCGATCGTAATTTTTTAATAAGATTTTATAATTTTTTTTAAATTGCTTTAAGTTTTTACAAATATAAACCCCTAAACTTGAACCTTCATTAATCGGTTTAATGACTATTGGATATTTTATTTTGTTTTTATTAAGTATTAGTCTTATGGAGTTGCTGCCATTTTTTTCTAATATAAAACATTTGGGTACACTTATTTTTTTTTTTTTAAAAATTAATCTAGATAATTCTTTATCCATAGCTAGACTAGATGCATAAACTCCAGAATGTGTATAAGGTATTTTTAGTTTTTCAAGGATACTTTGAACAAAACCATCTTCACCGAATTTACCGTGAAGCGCATTAAATACAGCGTCAGGTTTTATTTTTTTTAACTCTTCAGCAAAATAACCTTTAGCATCAAGATTTATAACTTTGTATCCTTTTTTTTTTAGTGCCATTGAGCAGGCTTTGCCAGTTAAAAAACTTATTTTTCTTTCTCCTGAAAGACCTCCCAATAAAACTACTATTTTATTTTTCATTTTTTTTCCCCAATAATTTTTATTTCTAATTCTAATTTTATTCCAGTTTTGGCTAAAACTTTCCTTTGTACATTTTCAATTAATTTCTCTAGGTCTTTGGATTTTGCTTTCCCATTATTAATAAAAAAGTTACAGTGCTTTTCAGAAATTTCAGCATCTCCTACTTTCATTCCAGCACAGCCAGATTCTTTTATTAGCTTCCAAGCTTTTTTTCCTTGAGGGTTTTTAAAGGTACTACCACAAGTTTTTATTTTAAAAGGTTGTGTATTTTTTTTTCTATTTATAAAATCATCAATCTTTTTCTCTATTTTTTTTGAATCTTCAGTTAATCCTTTAAAAGTAGCACTAATAAAAATTAGATTAGAATCTAAATTTGTTCCCCTGTAAAAAAAATTTATATCTGAAGCTTTTATTATTCGTATATTGCCACTTAAATCCATAGCTTGAACTGAAACTAAAACTTTTGAAATATCATGTCCGTAACAACCTGAATTCATCTTAACTGCGCCTCCAATAGTACCTGGAATACATGATAAAAATTCTAATCCAGCTATTGATTTTTCCATAGCAAATTTTGAAACACTTTTATCAAAAGCTGAAGCTCCAGCTATAATAGTATTTTTATCAAATAAGGATAAATGAGAAAAAGTTTTTCCAAATTTTATTATAATTCCCTTAAATCCACCATCTCTTATTAGTGTATTTGATCCTGCTCCTAAAACCTTAATACTTTTAATATCTTTTATTTCTCTTAGAAAAAAAGATAATTCTTTTATATTTTTAGGTCTGAATAAAATATCAGCTTCGCCTCCTATATTGAACCAGGATAACTTAGATAAACTCTCACCATATGTAATTTTACCTGAAAAAGAATTTTTTATGTTTTCTATTTGTGAAATAATATTCATTTTAATTTGGGTCCAATTTCTCTTATCCAATTAGAAATACTTCCAGCCCCCATACAAATAACTATTTCATCTTTAAATAAATTTTTTTTTAAAAAATTCTGTAAATCAATTTGGTTTTTAATATTTATTACTTGGGTACTTGAATGTTTGCTAATTAACCTAGAAAAATTATCTTGATCGAAACTATTATCATTTTTTTCACCAGCTGCATAAACTGGACATAAAACTACAGAGTCGCTTAGCTTAAATGATGAAATAAATTCTTTTTTTAGAAGCTTAATTCTAGAATATCTATGAGGTTGAAAAACACATATTATCTTTCTATTTTTGTATACCTGCCTTGCTCCTTTTAAGACTGCTTTTATTTCTGTAGGATGGTGCGCATAATCATCATAAAAATCTCTATTTTTAATAGAAAATACTTTAGTAAATCTTCTTTGTATCCCAGAAAATTTTTTTAAAGCTTTTTTAATTAATTTTATTTTAATGCCTAAGTTTAATGCAACAGCAACACAAGCACTAGCATTAGCAATATTATGATCACCAAGTAAGTTTACTTGTAAACTATTAATTAAAATTTTTTTTAAGTTTCCAACTTTTATACTTAAATCAAAAGTAGAATAACTTGCCTTTTTTTTTACGTTTAGTATTTGGTAGTTTGCGTTTTTATTAAACCCATACGTAAGGAAGTTTTTATTTTTTGATTTATTTAACAAATGCTTTATATCTTTATTGTCAGAACAAACAATACACTTT
>MDSV01140190.1_pt1 | contig 11469 bp, 15 predicted proteins | sample 810851 | NCBI WGS metagenome assembly MDSV01 (sample SAMN05326640, study PRJNA326480) | marine metagenome | isolation source: seawater | place: Atlantic Ocean: North East | collected 2012 | reverse complement strand
CTATCATGGCCCATGTGATATATTTTCCAGAAGCCATTTTCATTGCTATATTATGACCCTCTGTTGGGGGGAATAGTTCATCATATCTTTTGTAGATAATATTGTTATATTTCTCAGTATATTTTAAAACAATTTCTTGCTCTTTTCCGGGGGACGCTGAGTCTATTAAAATTAATTCACAGTCATCGAAAATTGTTTGACTTGTTAAATCTTCTAAAAATTGCTCTAAAAAAGTTTCTGCCTTATAAAAAGTTGAAATAATTGATACTTTTGGTCTTTGAATTTGCGGGTATGATGTTTCAATGACGTCAACAACTACTTGTTTTATTTCCCCTCTCTTTTCAATTAAAAAATCTATTAACTGTTCACCTTTAAGTTTAAACCATTCTTCACTAGTAGCTCCAACCAAACTATTTGTGGCCACTGAACAACCAAGCATTCTAGCTTCGACCATAATTCTAGATAATGTTTCTGGTGATTGAGGTAGGAACACAAATTTTTCATTCGTAGAAATTGATTTAAGGAACTCTTTGTAATTCGGGTTAGCGATAAGGTTGTATTCTAATTTATTTTGAACGCAGTAGTTTATGGCGCCTTGAGTATTCTTATGTGGTGTTTTTGAATTTAAAATTGCACATGTACTTGTTTTTTCGTTTTTAGAAATTTCTCTTATATATTCTAATGTGTCAAGAGACCATAAGTTGCCGCCTAAACTTACCACATTGTCAATGTCTAAATTCTTCTCAATTATTTGTTTATGAAACTGACTTTGGCAAAAAACAGCCTTAGCATTCTTATAAAAATGATAGTTTATAATTTGGCTTACACCAGCAATAAAGTCTTTATACACTGCAGGGTTTCTTGATTTTACGTATTTGTGATCATGCTCATAAATTACATAATTTAAGTTATTGATATGATCTTTACAGTCAAGTTTCAAATTTATAAAATTAGATATTATAAAGAAGGACTCTCTATTCTGTTCTAAAAAATCAATTGTGACATTATTAGAACGTACTTTTTGTATGTCATAACTTTCTTTTAACATTTCAATCAGTTCGTGGTCATTAAGTTCGCCACCACCGACAAAATCTTCTAAAAAGAAGTCGTTTATATAAACAATTTTTTTATTCATATTCCTGTACAATACTTGAAATGTCGCTCATCCAATCGGAATTTTGAAGAGGTTCAAGCAAGTGTTCAAATTCTAAAATTTCATCGACAAATAACTTATGCATTTTCTCTGGAGCAAATCTTTCGTGCAATCCTGTTGCATGTATAAGATCTGGCATTTCATCTGGGTTAATAAATGTCTCATATACTTTCCTTAGCTGTTTCTTAGAGGAAAACTCTCTTGGGTTGGACCACATCGAATCAGCTAAAATAATACCTTCCCATACAACTTCTGGTGGCACATTATTTAAGTCAAACGAAACGGGGTAGTACATATTTTGACCATCCTCTGTTACCAAAAAATCAAGTTGTCCGGACCACCCAGTAGCTATTACCGGCAAGCCTGAATAGGCAGCTTCAAAAATTGGTAGTCCAAAACCTTCACCGTGTGTTAGAGAAACGAATGCTTTAACTTTTTCATGCTTGTATAAACTTATCATTTCACTATCGTTCATATCGCCATGGAGTAAATAAACACTACACTTTGTGTCTCCATAAGGTGCAAGGACCGCTTTCAATTGATTGACAGTCATCTCTCTGTCCATGTAACAGTTTTTGCTAACGTTTGTTTTTAAAATTAATCCTACATCGTCTTCTTTGAATTCCTCAACAAACCATCTGATTGTGTTTTCAATATTCTTTCGGGGTGACCATTGGGCGACACACAAAAAGTTTATATCATGCTTAAGTTCAAGCTCCAGAGATGGCAACTCGTCATACTGTTTAACACAATAATTTACAGTCTTAACTGGAATGTTTAGATTAAGCTTGACTTCTTGATTAGTGTTCTTATCAACGGCTGTATATTGTGTGTTAAGTAATACATCTCTTGTATGGTTCGAAGTTGTAATAATTTTATTCACTGTTTGGTTGGGCTTTAAAATCCAATCATGGTGAACCTTGGTGGTTTCTACACCGGCAGTATAACCTAAATTAACTTTTGCAATCTTTTCAAATTCATTGGGTATCAGTGATTGTAAGGAATAATCAAAAGTGCCGCCCTGCTGAATGTATTCTGCTGTTTGATGTACTTTTTGATCGATCCATTGTCTTTCTTCATCAAAAGCTCTAGACCATCCTGTAGTCCCCCACTGAGTAGGTTGAATATAAATATCAAACAAATCCTCTCTGGATCTAATAGATCTAAGTGCAAATCTAGTTTGTTCTCCATATCCTGATTGTGTCAGTACGGGGCCCTTTAACAAAATTTTTCTTTTACTGTTCATTGTATCTCCATTAAGTGCCAGCGTTTATAATTCTTTCTAGAATCCCATGAGCCGTGTTCTTTAACAACTTTATCAATTAACTTAACCCAATTTTCTTCATAATCTTCAAAATTGTAATTTTCACGGACATGACTTATTCCATTTTCAGACATTTTTTGATATTGCTTATTACTACATTTTAAGGCTTTGGACATAATTTTTTCAAAATCATCTTGGCTTATTCGGTCCTCATAGATATAAGGCACCTGAAGCGAACCAATCACCGATTTTGAGGCTGGTTGTAATCCCCAGCCAAACCAGTCGGAACCATTTGTAACCTGTTCTTGGAGGCCGCCTGTCATATTTACAATGATTGGGGTACCACAAGATAGGGACTCTAATGTTGCTAAACCAAAACCTTCGGCATCAGAAATATTGATAGTGTAATCTGCAGCGTTATAGAAGATTGATAATTCTTCTGGTGCAACTTTTTGAGTTGATAGTAATACTTGTCCTTGATCCAATCCAAGCGTATCAATTATATGTGGTAGATCTTGACCGTGAGGATCTCTTGCATCGGTGTGCATGACTAACGTTGCTTTATCGTGTCCTACTTTATCTAACCATTCCTTAAACCACCAAATAAGTGTACCAGATTGTTTTCTGCGGGCATTTCTATTGTTCCAAAAAAAGATCTTTTTATTTGGATTGTTATTTTCGACTTGGCCTGAATTTGTTAGTATACTCTCTCTTGTTTGAGCAATTTTAGATTTAATCTCGGGAGAAGTGTGTTTCTTAAAAATCTCACTGTTTACAGCATGTGGCAAATAACAAGATGATACTTCTGGTGCTACTTCTTGTAAGATTTTATGTGTTACTTTAGAAATGCATACTACCTCATCATTTGACATGTAGAAGCCTTTATTAAATTGTGGCGCGGGGAAGTTATCCCAAACGTGATAATAAACCATTGGTACGTGGGGACGAATCTCATTCTCTATTTCCCACAACCAACCATAAAAACGTGGGTCTGTCATAAACCAAATTAGATCAGGCTTGTATTGTGTCAATACAGATCTAATAGTAGGTTGATCACCATATCCATCGATAGGATAAATTATCCAATCATCTTTCCAAGGATCTACTCTTTGCGGAGTGTAATCATTATGTTTCATTGCACCACCTAAACACAAAAACTGAAATCTACCAGTTTTAAGAAGTGCTTCGATCATATACTTTGTTTGTGTACCCACACCAGAAGGTGATAGTGGGTGGTCAGACAAAGTTAAAATTTTTATTTTTTCCATTTATTCCTCATGGACAGTGTTCTGTCTTGTAAAATTTGCAACCATAACCGCCAGTACATGACAGTTTGTTTTTAATATATCGTTTATTTTTAATATTGTATAGCGCTGTGTTTAAAAGTTTAAGCGCATTTTCAGTCTTCTTGGGACCGCTCGTTACTCTAAAAAACTCTACATTGTTTTTCTTAGCTGTACGTTTAAGTAGTGCAAAGTGGGTTTCAACATCTTTAGGATCGATGCTCATTTTTTGACAAAAGAAGTGTTTATACAATGTAAGTTGATATGTCACCATCTTGTCACTTTTCTTACGAGAATCCCAACCCCAAGAACAGGTCTTCCAATCAAAAATATGAACCTTGCCATCGGGTGTTGCTACTACAGCATCAATATAACCTTTAAATTGATGTTCTTCATTTTCAATTGGCTCATAAAGTGGCATTTCAACCGCCAATACTTCGTATTCTTCAAAATAATCATTTAATGCATCGTCTATTTCAGGAATTATATTGTTTCCCTGCTTCATCATCTCGTGGACTATTTTATCATCAACCGGATTATCCAGTTCAGAAATGTTCTTTTTTAATTCTTCAACAAAGAAATCATCAGCTATTTCTTCTTCAAGTAATTTTTTTTCACAAACAGAGTGAATAGCTGAACCAAAAGCGGTGTATTGGTTGCCTGTAAATCCGTCGATTCCATCGACTCGGGTAAGCTTATGGTAATAAGCACAAAATTTCCAGTCTTTCAACTCGGAATAAGAAATATGTGACATTGTTCCTCCAGATTATATATTATAACCTGTTTATCTTCATACGTCAAGGTTTTCTTCAGAATATAATTCAAAAAGTTTTTTATACAACTGAGGACTTACCTTTTTCATGTAATTGTGGCCATCGGGGTTTAGAAAAAATTCTGTAAACCCGGTTGCATAATATTCTCTGAGTGAGGTAGGAGCATATGCTGTAATAAAAATGCCGGCGGCATAGCTCTGTAGTTTATCGTATCCAACTTGTTGTAGTAAAAACAGATCAAATTCTTCACTGTATTCAGTGTTTCCAAAAAACGCTTTAGGTGTTTTAAAACCGGCTTGCCACAATATATCATGCAACGCAAAACGCTTTCTTAAGAACTCATCTTTAACTTTTCCATCCCCATAAATATGATAACCATGTGGAGATTCGGTTGAGTGGGCAATTTCGTGAACAATATCTTCAATCATATCATAATCATCTTGTTGATCATTGGTTACATGTACCATTCCATCTTTATAAAATGCATTGAAGTGATTTTCAACAAATTCTTCAAATTGACCCACAATTATCATCTCAATCTCTGTTCGAAGATGTCTTGGAACGATTGATTCAACTTTAGAAATTACTTTTTCAACATCTACTGTGTCTCTTGTTAATTGATCTTTAAAATATACATGCAGGCCTTCTGCTGTATAAAAATCAGTCACTTTCTGGTTTTTCTTCTGCGTCGACTTGAATACTTCTAAATGCATCTTCTAATCCTAATTGGTAACCTCTGATATAGTTTTCTTCTGCGAAGGAGAAGGCAAACTCAGGGAATTCTGCTGCTAACACGTCGGCTATCATTTGAACTGTAACCTGTTCTTCATCCAGTTTTGTTCCTGTATAGTTAACTAGATAGTCTTTTAACTCAGACTCCCCATTTTCAACAGTCATTCCCAAAATTGGATTTTCAGTTGCTTGTGTTTCAGTTATAGTCTTTTCTTCATTCATAATAATACTTCCTTTGTTATTATAATTTAAAAATTAATTTTTGTTTACTAAAGAACTTTAGATGCGAGAGTAGCTACTTCGGATCTTTCGCCCTTTTTAAATGTCATGTGACCAGATATGTGGTGTTCTTTAAAACTTTCTACTGCATGTGCTAAACCATTTGATGTTTCATTGACATATACATTATCGATTTGTTCAACATCGCCAGTTAATACAATTTTTGTTCCTTCACCAATACGTGTAATTATAGTCTTAATTTCATGTTTTGTTAAGTTTTGTGCTTCATCGATGATAATGAACGCATTTGAAATAGAACGACCACGAATATATGTTAAAGCTTCTAACTCAATTTTGCCTTTTTCCATATACATTTCCAATGATGTTCTGTCTCCCATTAAGAATTTAAGATTATCTTGTATGGGCATTAACCATGGAAGCATCTTTTCTTCCATTGTACCGGGTAAAAACCCTATATCTTTACCTAACGGTTGTACCGGGCGCGATACGATTAATCTAGAGTAATGATTATTTTCTGTTCTTAGTCCTATAGTTTGTTGTAGACCTGCTGCGATCGCTAATAAAGTTTTACCAGATCCAGCGCGGCCCACCAATGAAACTATTTTAATATTTGGATCCATAAGCATGTCAATTGCGAAGGCCTGTTCCTTATTTCTTGCTTCAATTTTCCAATCGGGCAAAGTCTTATGCACTACTTTTTTTAATGGCTCGTGAGAGGTTCTGAAGCGCGCTAAGGCTGATTTCTTTTCATTAGCATTGCTAACCATCATGACATACTGGTTTGGATGCAGGTTTTCGCTCAATTCTTCTGTGAAGTTGTGAGGCAGAATTTCATCTCCGGCATAAAATCTATCAATCACCTCATCATCAAAATTTACAACTACAAATCCGTTATATAATTCATCAGACGATGTAACAGCTTTTTCTGAATTATAATCTTCAGCGTCGAGCCCAATGGAATCACAAATAACACGCATATTGATATCGCGCGAAACTACAATTGTTTTGCGATTATTAATACTCGCCTGAATGGATTTCGCAGTCGCTATTATAACATGATCAGGGTGTCTTAAATCTAAGTCAGGAGGAAAAATTACTTCCTTCAGATCGGTAAAAGATACAACTTTGAGAATTCCTTTACCTTTTTCAATTCTTATTCCCTTCTCTAAACAGCCTCTTGAGCGGAATTCATCTAAAGTTCTAATAATCTTGCGTGCGTTGGAGCCGACTGAATCTTGTCTTTTCTTATGACCATCAATTTCTTCTAAAACCTTTAGGGGTAAGAAAATATCATGATTATCAAATTTAAAAAGTACATCTGCATCTGTTAAACAGACACTAGTATCTAATACATAATTTTTTTTAGCCATAGTACTCACTAACGTGCAATATAACTAGTTTATCTTGCATATAATCTCTGACTCAAACACAAAAGTTTCAATATTATCTGGATACTTAAAGGGTATTTGGAATCTTTTTCTCAACATTTCGACTTCTTTTTTGTATATTAATTTTGCGTCCCAGCCCGAGAACCCTTGATAAACTGTTTTATTATATTTTTTTTCTTTGGTAGTATGTTTTTCTATTAATTCTACGTGTATATTTGGAATTACACTGCCAGCTAAACATTTAATTTTTACTACATCACCGGGTTTGTATTTACTTTGTTTCATTGTGTGGCGTTAATTGTTCAGTTGCATTTTCAATATTTTTTGAAATACTAAAAACTGATTGGCCGTGAGGCACTAAGCAAGATAAGAACCATAAATAAACCATTGCTCCTATTAATACTGACATCAATGCTTGAAGTATTAAATCACCTACATCCATATAGTAGATAGGCTGGAGGGGGAGGATTCGAACCTCCAAGGTGCACTTTCGTGGATCACCGCCCGGGAAACAACCGGGAGCGTTTGCCAATTCCGCCACCCCCCAAAAACCGGTTTTTTGTCATGAACTAAGGAACCGGAAAACCTTCGCCTACGTGACCACCGGCGACCGCGTCCCGCTTACTAAATGCGCGAGCAGAACAGCGCGCACTATGCGTCAAACGTGAGTGTACCATTATCAGTTTCAACCGAAACAGTCCACCCAGACAAAAATGGGCTCTCTTGAATGAGATTGGATACAGGAACCTGTACTTGTGCAGTCAAAGTAGTAAATCCTCTCTTGTGATCATACTTTTCTGTTGAATATTCAACCAGTTCGACGTCATAAAAGTTTTCTGCAATAGTTTCAGAGATATAATCTTCAAATGCATACGTTCCGCGCTCATAATCACTAAGATATTCATTGTCACGCAAATGTTCAAGAACGTTGCCGCACCATCGATTACTGGCGTTAAGACGCGAGTTAGCTACTAATGACGCGAATTCATTAATAACAGAGGTTTCAGAAATAGCTGTTTCAATTTCAGTTTCATTAAAATGAAATACATCAGCACCTTCTTCGTAGGTTAATGTGACTAAAGCGTCACTATCTAAATTTAATGTTTGTAGTCTCTTAATGAAAGACATATTTTCTCCTTTTGTGTGAATGGCTGCCCCTCTCGGACTTGAACCGAGGACCCACGGATTAACAGTCCGTTGCTCTAACCAACTGAGCTAAGGGGCATTACCAAAGATAATTTTTCCAAAGTTCGCTAATTTGATTTTTATTAACAGTTCTTAAGATATTAGCTTTGGGTCTAATTGGGTTTTTTAATGGTATCATGCCAGATTCTTTTGTTGTACGAGAACCTTTTTTTTGATTACATTTTTTACAGGCTGCGACTAAATTTTGCCATGTGTTCTTTCCGCCGCGAGATTTTGGTATAACATGGTCCATAGTCAATTTATCAGATGGAAAATAGTTGGCACAATATTGGCATTGGTTATTATCTCTCCAAATAATATTTTGTCTATTGCATGCTACAGTAGTGAATCTAAATTTTACAATCGATTTTAATACAATTACGGCTGGTAGCTCAAAAGCTTTGGAGGGTGAATTAATCTTTGTATCATAGGTCTCAACCGGGGTTGCTTTTCCGATAATACACATTACCAATGCTTCAATTGCATCGATGACTTCTATAGGTCGAAAAGATGCGTCTAGTTTTAATGCCATCATATCCATCTATTTTAACTAGATTAAATAAATTTGTCAAGTATTATCTTTCTGAAACCTTTGAATTTACCCTATTCGGGGGCAACTCAAAATTTCGGGCTTTTTTAGCCAAATCAGAAGAACTTTGTAGTTTTTCTTCTCCGCCAATACCCCATAATAATTGAACATCTAATTCTTCACACACAGCTTGCTCTGGTGTGTTTGCTCTTCCGCGATCGCCACCATTTGCAAAATAAGTTGGTTTATGTCTCCTTATAGCATCACAAACCGTACCATCGCTATCATCAACTGAATCTACTAAAATGACACCCTTAATAGCATTAAGGATTTCTACGCGGCGTTCCCACTCCATAAAAACAAATCCTTTTTTTCTCCACAGCCATGCATCAGAATTAGCAATGACTATTACGTTTCCGTATTTTGCAGCATCCCTAATCATCCTAATATGACCTGCGTGAACTGGATCAAATCCTCCAGAAACCATTACAGTTGGTTCATTATTATCATCAAACATATCTTTATGTATAACCATTTTTTCTCCGACTTAATTATTATAACACATATTTTCTATATGTAAAGCTTAAAAGCTTAACTGCCAGTATCACCAGTGTCTTCTGGTTCTGGTATATATAAATAGCCTATTTCTACTAAATCACCCGCATTAGGTATAGTAGTAAAATAGACAGTGTTGTCGGTTGATTGATAATACCAATCTGTGTTAAGGGAACCATTTATAAAAACTCTAATTGTGTTTGAATCGTTAGGTGTGTGTGTTAGAGCTAAACTTTCATATGGATCTACTGAGTGAGTTGCATCTGTTACTCCGGGTGTCCAATCTTCATCACAAATGTCTACAATTGTTCCACCAAGAGCGTTGGTGGCGTCCATATATCTATCCCCTACATCAATAGCACTTGGTGGTCTATCACATAAAGATGTGGTCGCATCTTTGTTTACTACGCTAGCCATAAATACAGAACCCATCCTTTGGGTCTGATACCAGCTTAAAAAGTCTGATGGTGTTGGAAATTCTACATCACTTTGCTCTTCTTCGTCTGATACAAATACAACCAGTAGGCCTGCTTCGGGGCGCATCCAAGTTGATGAGTAGGGATTGAGGGTCATATAATCATACACAGAATTAAAACCCTCTTCCCATGGGGCTGTGGTTAACGTATTCAACATTGCCTCTGCATCGGCTATCGTATCGCCGGGTACCAGCGGAAACTCATTACTTAAAACAGATTTTGTTGGGTCCGCGCTGATCATTACTAAGCGCCAATCAGAAACTGGTAATGCACCCAGCATAGCTTGGATACCATTTAACAATTCAGCGTTATACCTACTCATTGAACCAGAACGATCAATAACCCACAAAATATCAATGCCATCAATTGACATTGGTTGAGAAAATGAATCAATCCAAATTTCGCCTTCGTTGACCGGGATTTCTACTTCAACGTATACAGGGACTTCAACTTCTACTTCCACATACTCTGTTTCGCCGGGGACTTCAATATATACAGTCTCACCTTCGCCCTTTGTGACTACGGCGTAATCTGGCTGACTGCAACCAGTAATAATAATACCAACTGCGATCAGAAAAATATTCTTAATCTTATTGAGTGCCATCCCTATTAGTAGGTAGGTGGCGCCAGCGGAAAAAGTTGATGTTCTCTAACTTTTTTTATTTTATGTGTCTTTTCAACGTAAATTTTATAATCATAAAAGGGGTCAGTATCTAAAACTGCCAGAATTAAAGATGGTTGTCTTTCGTCTTTAAAAAAATCTACGTCTGGTAGCGCGCAATAGCCAACCCAATCATCAACTCTGTACTTCTTCATCAACAATATGCTCAGTTACGATTTCATAGAGATCACTAGGCCTCATATCAATCTTATCGTATATATGTATTGAGTTCCAATTAAGAACGCCACATAATACTAAAGCGTTTGTAATCCATTCACTGCAGTACCATTTGTTTTTAGACTTTACTTTGAACGGAGTAAATTGAGAAAGCAACATACCCCACCAATCATAAACATTGTCTTTGGTGTTTTCGTAAAATTCCATTATTGAAGAATGTTGTTCTTCCGTTATATCAATTGTAACAAAGTCCCATTTTTCTAAATCGAAATCTGTTTTTAATCTTTTTGAAACTTTTGATTCTAAGAAAGGGCTAATTGAAATCCAAGTGAAATTATCAGGCATAACTAATTCAGCATGGCTATAAACACTTTTTGTCCACCATCGAATAATTTTATGTTGCCAGCCTTCGCCACCTTTATAAAACGCCACTTTTATTTTCATCTTATCATAATACTACAAAAATAGTCTCCTACTAATATTATGTATTAGCTTTCTGAGATATTTGAAATAATTTTTATATAACATGAGGGTAATTTTTCAATTTGTCCAGTTTTGAACCATCTAATAGTAATACTATCATCTGTAAATGAGAACCATTGTACTTTGCTGTAAAGACCTTTTTCTACACCAACAACAGTACCAACCAACAAATCATCATGATCACACGAAATCCAATGTACCTCTTCTACTATATCACCAACTTTTACAAGTTTATATTTTAAGGATTTTTGAAACTCAGTTAAAATATCTTTATCATCTTCTATACTCACATAGTAGATAGATGGTGGAGATGGCGGGAGTCGAACCCGCGTCCAAAATAATTCCAATTGTAGTCATTCACAAGCTTATTCAGCTTCTATATCATAAGCTGACAAAGATAGATGGTTATAAAATATTGCTTACCATCCTGTTGCAATAAGTTTTTTTAATTTTTACAACTTATCTGTTGTTGTGATTAGATTGGATAGAAGGCTCTAATCAGCCTCCCTACTAAGCGGCTAAGCGCTGTTCGAAGTGGTTGTTGTTATTTGCAACTAGTTTTTTTGAACT
>MDSV01104258.1_pt1 | contig 11469 bp, 5 predicted proteins | sample 810851 | NCBI WGS metagenome assembly MDSV01 (sample SAMN05326640, study PRJNA326480) | marine metagenome | isolation source: seawater | place: Atlantic Ocean: North East | collected 2012 | reverse complement strand
CGGGCGGCGGCGCGCCGCCGGCGGTGGAGGCGGCGCGTCGCGCGGCTTCCTCCGCGGCTTCCTCGGCGAGGAATGCGGCTTTTTGCTTCGCCGCCTGCGCCTCGAGCTTCTCCTTCTTGCCTGCGTCCAGCTCCTTCCACAGCCGCCCCATCTCGCGCGCCTGCTCGGTGACCTTGCCCTTCAGGGCCTCGGGTAGGTTCGGGCGCGCCTCCTTGCAGAAGAGCAGGAAGCCGGAGAAGCGCGGGCGCTTGGCGCGCTTCTGCTTCTTACGCGGGCGCCCCGGCCCCGGGCGCTCGGCGTCGCGCTCAAAAAAGTCGTCGGAATCCTCCTCGGCGTCGGCGTCGTCTCGCGCCGCGGCGGCGACTCCCTCGGGCGACGCGAAGTACTCCGCCTTGAGCTTGTTCGCCTTGGCGGTGTACGCGTCCTTCTTGCTCTGCTCCAGCACGCGCCACATGTCGCCCATCTCCTTGGCCTGCTGGGGCACCGCCTGCTTCTCGCCGGGCTTCGCCCGAGCGTTGCGCGCCTGGATCTCCGGGCGCACGTCCTTGCAGAAGAGCAGAAACGCCGAGAAGCGCGGCGTCTTCTTCTTCTGCTTGCGCTTCCTCTTCTTGCGGTCGTCGGCGCCCGCGTTGAACTCCTCCTCGTCGTCGCTGGGCAAGTTCGCGCGGCGCTCCATCTCCGCCGCCTTGAGCCTGGTCGCCTCGGCGACGTACGGCGCCTTCTTGGCGTCCGAGAGCTTGTTCCACTGACGCCCCATCTCGCGCGCCTGGTCCGGGACGGACAGCGCCTTCGACGGGTCCTTCTTCGCCTTCGCCGCCAGCTTGGGGCGCGCGTCCTTGCAGAAGAGCAGGAACGGCGAGAAGCGGGGCAGCTTCTTCTTCCTCTTCTTCCGCGCCGCCTTGGCCTCCTTGAACGACTTCACGCCGGAGTCGATCGCGGACGACAGGTTGTCGGCCAACGTCGACACCATCGCGCCCGCCGCCGCGAGATCCTCAGACGAGAGCTTCTTCCCCGCCTTCGTCAGGTTCGCGAGCACGCCGCGCACGCGTTTCTTGAGCGCATCCATCGCGGCCGAGGATGCGGCGGCGGGCGCGGCGGCGGGCGCGGCGGGCGCGGCGGGCGCGGCGGGCGCGGAAGTGCTGGCTTTGCTCTTCTTCGCGGACTTGGGCAACTCCGGCGCCGGGGTCGCGACGAGGCTCGCGAGGGGGGTCTTCTTGGCCTTGTCCTTCTTGGCCTTCTTCGGGAGGCCGGAGAGCGCCTGGTCGGCAACCGTGGCGATGAACTCGGCGAACACGCACTCCATGAAGTCCGCCTCGGTGCGCGCCAGGGGCTTGCACAGATCCCTGATCTCCGAGGAGTACAGCTTGACGTCGTTCTTGTCGCCGCGGACGCTCACGCCGACCCACTCTGTCTCGCCGGCGACGGCGCCGTCATCCGCCACGACGACGTTCATCTTCGTCCACTCCAGAGTCAACTTCTTGCCCTTGTCCTCGAGGCGCAACTTGGCCTTGCGCCGGGTATTCACCAGCTGGTGGGCGTGCGTTCGGTTCGCGCGTTCGAAAGAGGATGTCAGAAGAGGAAATACTTCTCGTCGCGCGCGTCGTCTCGTCGCGCTCATCCGTGATTAATTCATCGTCGTTCGTTCTCGCGCGTACCTTGACCGTCGCTCCGGGGCGCGGGATCTTGGAGAAGTTAGCGCTCTCGAGCGAGGTCCCAAGGTCCTCCTCGAAGCAGACGATCGGCTTGACGTTCTTTTCGAACTTCTCCATCCCGCGGTCCTCCATCGGCACCACGATATGCATGTCCAGCGGTCCCGACGCGTTGTTTGCGTACCGCAGCCAGACCGCGCTGGAATGCGGCACGAATGTCTCCGTCGAATGCGACGGGGTGGAGTTCAAGCCGGTGTGGCAGAGGTACTCGCCATCGGACGTGACCGTGCAGCCCTTGACTTTGCGCTTTTTGAGCTCCGCAGCCGAAGCCGGGCGGTAAAACAGCCGATACTCGATGGCCATCGTGTCAACGGCCGCGCGCTCGGTTGTGCGCTCGGGCGACAATCCCAATGGGGTGACGCTAACGGATCTCTAGAAGATTTTAAACCTAGTTTTAGATGGGGTCGTAACTAAAAAGTCCATAGACGAAAGGCTCGAAAACCAAGAATCCTGGATTCCTGTTAAAAAAATTCGGAACATCGTCACCATCACACCGACGGGCATACGGTATTTTTGACAGGTACGACCACCTTCGCACGTGCGAGCGGCGAGAACAGCGTTTCCGCCGCTTCGTTGTCGAGGTGGCATTCTTTTTCTCGGCACTCTCACGCGCGCATGACGACGTTCACCGTCGGGGCGTGCGCGCCCCCGCGCGCATCCCGCGCGTCGCCCGCTTCGCGTCGTCTTTCCGGAGCGTCCGCGCGCGGCGCCGGCTCTCCCGCGACCGACGCGGCTTCGAGCGCGCGCGGTTTCGCGTTCCGCGAGTCGATCGCGACCGACGGCTTCTCGGCGCCGACTCCGGCGGGCGTCGCGCGCGCGCGCGGCCGCGCGTCGCGGCCGCGCGCGCGCGCCTTCCCCCCCGGCTTCGAGGACACGCTCGCGCTCGCTACCGGATTCCTCGCCGACCCGAGCCCGGGGTTCGTTCCCGCGGCCGCCGCGAACACGGCGGTGTTCGCGGGCGGCATCGGGGTGCTCCTGCGCGGCCTGACGTGGCCCGGCGTCGTCAACGCGTGGTTCCTCGGCGCCGTCTCGCTCGCCGCGTTCGGCGCGGGCGGCTACGCGCTGGTGTGCTTGTACTTCGTGTTCGGCAGCGCAGTGACGAAGATCGAGCTCGAGCAGAAGCAGGCGGAGGGCATCGCGGAGGCCAGGGGCGGACGCAGGGGGGTCGGGTCCGTGTGGGGAAGCGGCGTCGCCGGCGCGCTGTGCGCGCTCGCCGCGCTCGGCGGTTTCCCGCCGGGACCCGAGCTGTACCGGCTGGGCTTCGTCGCGTCTTTCTGCTCCAAGCTGAGCGACACGACAGCCTCAGAGGTGGGCAAGGCGTACGGAAAGACCACGTACCTGTCGACGCCGCCGTTCACGCGCGTGCCCCGTGGTACGGAGGGCGCGGTGAGTCTCGAGGGCACGCTGGCGGGTTTGGGCGCTTCGCTGTTCTTCGCGGGCGTCGCGGCTGCGTTGGGGCAGACGGACGCCGAGGGCGCGGCGGTCTGCGCGTTCGCGGCGTTCGTGGCCACCACCTTGGAGTCGTGGCTCGGCGCGACCACGCAAGGGAAGGAGGGGTTCGAGTGGCTCACGAACGATGTCGTGAACGGGTTGCAGATCGTCGTCGCCGCCGCCGTCGCGGTGGCGGTCGGGGCGGCGACGCGATGAACGCGACGAACGCGACGAACCCGACGAACGCGACGAACGTCGGGGAAAGACGAAACGCACGTCCGTTCGCGACTTCGAGCCGGAGGGGAAGCGCTCGAGCCGCCGAGGATCGCGGACGCGTCCTCCTCCTCCTCCTCGTCTCTTCTGATGTCCACGAAACGCGCTCGTGAAGCACAAAAAAATCGACGCGTCTACTGTACAACGACTCCGCGCCTTCGCGTCGACCCTCCGTCCGCGCGCAAAAAGTCGTCCGCGTCGTTCGCGCCGCCAAACGCGCGCCTCTCATCCAACTCAGCCTCGTTTTTCGTCGCCTCCGGTCGTTTTTTCACGCCTCGCCGCGGCGCGCGGTAAACTCTAAGCCCGCCTCTCAGCTCGCCTCGCAGCTTCGTCACAGCTTAGACCTGTCCGGCCCGGGGAGCGGCCCGTCCGCGAGCGCGCGGCCCTGCGCGGCGCAGTCTTCGAGGTACGGACACGGGTTGTAGATGCCTCCGTACCGCGTGCTCCACTGCCTGAGCCTGGCGGCGATGCGCGCCGCCCCCACCTGGTCGCCCCAGTGCACGACCCCCCCGCGGAACGCGGGGAAGCCCATGCCCAGCACCGCCGCGGTGTCGAGGTCGCCGGCTTTGACGACGACGCCCTCCGCCAGGCACCGGCACGCCTCGTTCACCACCGGGAAGAAGATCATCTCCACGATGTCGTTCTGCGTCAGCGCGGGAAGCGGGCCCTCCGCCGAACGCAGCCGCTGCGCCGCGGCGGCGCGGGACGCCGCCAAAAACGGCGCGAGACCTTCAGGGTCGGGTGTCGCGCGGCGTTTGGCGTCGAAGGTGTAAAAGCCGGCGCCGCTCTTCTCGCCCAGCCGGTTCGCCTCCATCAGGCTCGGGATGATCCTGGATTCGTAGACGCGGTCGGGGAAATCCTCCACGAAGTTCTTGCCCACGTGCACGCCGATGTCCGTGCCCACGAGGTCGTTCAGGCGGAACGGGCCCATGGGCATGCCGAACATCTTGATGGCGCCGTCGATGGCGTACGGATCGCACCCCAGGTCCAGAAGCAGGCACGCGGACATGGTGTACGGGAAAAACACGCGGTTCACCGCGAACCCGGTGCAATTCCCCACCACCACCGGCGTCTTCTTGATCTGCTTCGACAGCCCGAGGGTGTCGCACAGCACCTGCGGCGGCGTGTGCTCTGTGCGGATGATCTCGAACAGCTGCATGACGTGCGCGGGCGAGAAAAAGTGCGCTCCCACGATGCGCTCGGGCGCGCGCATCTTCGCCGCGCACTTGGTGATGTCGATGGTGGACGTGTTCGTGCTGAGGATGGCGTCAGGGCGGCACGCCGCCTCGAGGTCCGCGAAGATCTTCTGCTTCAGCTCGACGTTCTCGATCACCGCCTCGATGGCCATGTCCACCTTGCCGAAGTCGTCGTACGTCAGCGCCGGGCGGCACAGTGCGAACATCGCGTCGGCGCGCTCCTGCGTCAGGCGCCCCTTCTTCACAGCGCTGCTCAGGTTGGCGCGCACGCGGCCCATGCCGGCGTCCAGGAACTTCTGATTGATCTCCTTCAGCACCACCGACACTCCGTTCATCACGCACGCAGTGGCGATGCCGCTGCCCATCAGGCCGCCGCCCACTACGCCCACCGTCTTCGTCGTCCGCGGCGTGAGCCCGACGTCCGTCACGCCGGGGACGACGGCCGTCTGCCGCGACGCGAAGAAGAAGTGCACCAGGCCCTTGCACGCCGCGCTCGAGACGGCTTTGTCGAACGAGACGCGTTCCACCTTCAAGCCTTCTTCCGCGCCTTTCACGAGGCCCGCCTCGATGGCGTCCAGACACAGCCAGGGGTGTGGCATCACGCTCCTGACGCGCTTCGCGCCGCGCCGAGCGCCTGCCATGATCGCCTTCAGCGCCGCTTCGTCGGGCGTCTTGTCCGAGCGGTAAAACGCCATCGCGCGCGGCGCGCGCTTGGCGGCGATGTCCCCCGCGAGCGCCATCGCCGCGGCGAGGAGCGACTGCGCGGGCACCACCTGGTCCACGAGACCCAGCTTCAGCGCCTCCTCCGCCTTCACGGGCTTGCTCTTCATGATCATCTCCAGCGACTTCGGCAGGCCCACCAGCCGCGGCAGCCGCTGCGTGCCTCCGAAGCCGGGGATGACGCCGAGCTGGAGCTCGGGCAGCCCGAGCTGCGCCTTTGGGGTGCACACGCGCGCGTTGCACGCCATGGCGAGCTCGAGCCCGCCGCCAAGCGCGAGATTCTCGATCGCCGCGACGGTGGGCTTCGGGCCCGCCTCGACGAGCGCGTTGAGCACGGCGTTGAAGTCGGCGACGTTGGGCGCCGGCTTGCCTTCGGTGCGCAGCTTGAGCTGCGTGATGTCGAACCCGCCGCTGAACTTGCCCTTGCTGCCGGTCACGACGATGGACTTGACCCTGGGATCGGCGTGCGCCGCCTCGAACGCGGTCTTCAAGCCCTCCAGGACTGCGCGCGCGCGCGTCGTCGAGGGGCGGGGGGGGGCGGAGGTCAGCAGGTGGCGCGCGTCCGCGCGGATAAAATTAGGGTAAGAGGGCTCAGATCGCCGTTCCGAGGAAATAACAACGCGGGGCGGTCGGGGTGCGCACCCGGGATGGCGAGCGCGTTCACCGGGGGGTTGCTCATAGCGATGATCCCAACGTCCCCGCTCACGTCCAGAGAGACGGGAGCGTTGGAAACACGCCTCGACATGGTTTCGGCCGCGAGCATGTGACCGGGCGCGTCGATTATTGCCGGGACGGCGGCCGCGTCAGCAGCCAAAAGCCCGAAACGATTTCTCGTGAATGAAGGTGCAAGCGAAAGGCACTCAATCGACCAACAGAAAGTGCTCAAATTTGACAGTCGAGGAACGAAGCGCCGCGCGTGACTCACTTCATGCCGTGCGTCTTCATCGCCTTTCTCTTCTCTGCCTGCCCCTCTTCTCGGTAGCGCTTCTTGCGTGTCTCCTTCTGCAGCGTCGCGCGCCACGCCTCCTCCTTGGCCGTCTCCTTGGCGCGCGCCGCGCGCTTCACCGCCGCCTTCGCCTTCGCCTTCGCCGAGCGGTCGTTGCGGATGGTGTTCAGCTGCTGCACCAACGCGGCGAGCTTCTTCTCCTCCGCGTCCATCACCACCGCGCGCTTCTGCTCGAGCGTCTCGCGTTTGCGTCGCGGCTCGATCTTGGGCTTGGACTTGTACGGCAGCTGCGCCTGCAGCTGCTTCGGGACCTGCAGCTTGTGGAACACGCGCGCCGGGCGCTCAATGGGCTTGTAGATGGAATCCGGATTCACCGGGATGGGGATCGCCCTCTCGTGCCTCAGCTGGCCCACCGTGCGCATGCCAAGCCACTTCTCGCCCTTCGCGTTGAGCAACGACGTGACCGGGTTGTAGAAGCGAGGGATGTCCACGCGCACCCAACCGCGGAGAAACACGATGTCAGAAAGCAGGAGCTTGTCCTCGAAGGAGGCGCGGAACGTCCCCTCCTCGGTGGCTCGAGGACCGCCCTTCTCGTCCGCGCCCTTGGCGACGCCCTTCAGCGCCGCGCCCGCCTTGGTCGCTTTCTTGACCGTGCCCCGTATGCCCGAGACCGTGCGCAGCGACGCGCCCTCGAACTTGGCAACCTCCAGCGCGCTGTTGAACATGCCGGTGATGAACGCCGTGTTCTTGTACACCTTGGAGGGCGTGCCGACGAGCTTGAGCTTCTTCATCACCTTCATGGCGTGGTCCACCTCCAGGACCACCGCCGTGGCGGCGATGCGGAAGCTCGCGAGCTTGCTGTTCAGCGTCTGAAAGCACACCACGCCGGTGTTCTGCGGGACCATAGGACCGTACACCGTCGCGTGACAATGCATGTGCTCCGGCGTGTACTTGATCATGCGGTGGCGCGAGTTGGCGTCCTGCATCGAGTAGATCGGGAGCGCCTGGTACCGCCGCCACCCGACGGAAAACACCAGCGGGTCCCGGTTCTTCAAAACCTTCCTGTGCCACCTGTGCTTCTTCAGGCGGAGCTGCTGGTACCCCATGGCGTCCTCCGACGCCAGCAGACCACCCACGAGCAGCGGGCGCGACGGGTCGAAATTCTCCACCCACTCGCGCGGTACGCCTTTCAAGACAAGGCGCAGGTACGATCCCGGGCGGTACCCCTCCAGCGCCTCGCGCGTCGCCTCGGGCATGGCGTCCAGCTCGCGCCTGGTCCTCGCCATCTGGTCTTGCATCTCGCCCTTCACGAGGTCGAAGTACGACGCCGGCTCTTCCTCGTCCGCGCCGTTCGCGCCGCGGCCGAACCCGCCCTTGCCCTTCTTCTCGCCGTCGCCGTCCGCGAGAAACGCCTCCTTCTTGGCGATCTTCTCCCGGCGCCGCGCCTCGGCTGCGGCGTCGGAGCCGCCGTCGTCGTCGGAGCCGTCGGAGCCGTCGTCGGAATCCGCGTCGTCCTCCTCGTCTCCCTTCGACGGCGCATCAGCACCACCACCGGCCGAGAACGTCTCGCCCGTCTCGAGGTCCTCGAAGTCGCCGTACACGTCGCCGTCCTCCTCCTCCTCCTCCTCCTCGCCCTCGGCGCGCGGACGCGCCGCGGAGCGGTCCGCCGCCGCCGACCAGTCCCCGGTGACGAAGCGGTCCCTCAGCTCGGGCGCCTCCAGGTCCAAAGACTCGCGCGTCTCGACCAGGAACTTCGAGCGGTCGAACGCGTCCAGCGCTTTCGCTCGGTCGTCGTCCGTGGTCTTCGTGAACAAATCGTCGTCGTCGTCAGAGCTCGCGCCGCGGCCGCCGCGGCGGCCGCCGCCGTCCGCGCCGTTCGCGCCCGGCGCGTCCTCCTCGTACACCATCTCCATCAGCGTCTTCTCGCGTTCGCGCGTACCTCCGGCCATGCGGGACTTCCAGTCCGCCGCACCGCGGCCGAGGCCCTCGTCCGCGGGAGAGTCCATCCCGAGGTCATCGTCGGAGTCGGCGTCCTCGTAGTCCGCGCCCGACTCGTGCACACCGCCCGGGCCGAACACGGCCGCGCGGCGCGTCCGGCCGGCCCGCTTCTCGGCGGCGCGGCGGGTTTTGACGCCGGCGTCCGAGTCCGAGCCGTCGTCGTCGTCGTCGTCTTCGTCGCCGTCGTCGTCGGTGTCCTCATCGGAATACGCGTCGTCTCCGTCCCCGTGCGCCTCGTCCCCGTGCGCTTCGTGTCGCGCGGCGTCCTCGTAGTCCCCTCTCATCTTCTCCCGGGACCCGCGGAAGAGCGAAATCTCCGAGGCGGCGAGCTTCTCGTCGAGCGCGAGGCGCGCGTCCTGCAGCCCGTGCACCATCCCCACGCCCACCGCACCGTCTCCGTTCACTCCGGCACCTTCCGGGTTCGCGGCGCCTGTGCTGTCGTCAGCGCCGTTTTCGCGCCGGTGAGAGAAGTTTACCACGCGGTCGTCCATGCTGATGTACACTGCGTCCTTGTCGTACAGCAGCCCGCCGACGTCGGACATGGGCGCGTACAAGAGCTTCGAGCGCTCGTCCAGCTTGCGCTGTTTCTTGTCCGCGCTCGGCAGCGGGCACGGATCGGGCAGAGCGGTGAGGTCGCCGACGGCCATGTCTCCCACCCCCGCGACGTGCACGAGCTGGTTTCGCTTCAGGTTGCACCCGTGCAGCCAGCCGTAGACGGCGACGTCCCGCGGCGCGCTCGGGTTTTCGCGCACCAAGCCGGGGGGGGTGAGATCCTCGAAACGGTCGCCGACCACGTACGGGTGCGTGGACCGCCAGGTGAGCGGTCGGAACTTGCTGGTGGAGATGAACCGCGCCAGGTTCAGGGTGTCTCGCTTGTTGTACCGCCCGTGCTGCATCCCGGAGAGGTAAAACAGCTTGGCGCCGTTGTAGATCTCCGACCAGAATCGCGCCTTGAGCGTCTTCTTCTGCTTCTTGAGCTTCTTGGGGTCGTGGAACTGGTCCAGGTGCGTGAGCACCCCCATGACCTTGGGGAAGCCGTGCACCTGCAGCACGTTCAGGAACTCGAACGTCTCCATCTCGAACCCGTAGCTCCCGTCCACCAGCAGCAGCACGAGGTCCGCGAGCTTCGCGGCGTCCACCATGTCGTTCAGGTCGTTACCCACCTCCATGAACTGGATGCGACGCTTCTTGCCGCTCACCACCGTCACCGGGCCCTTCACCTCGCTCATGGCGTGCCTGGTGTAGTTCTTGACAAGCGATCGGATCACGGTGGTCTTCCCGCATCCGGGGGGACCCTGCACCAGCACCACGAACGGGGGAGGCTCCTCCTGTTGCCTGTCCAGGATAGGCGCGCGCAGTTTCCGCTGTTGCTTCTCCGCAGCCATCGTGCGCGCCTTGCGCGCCTTGGACGAGCTCTTGAAGATGAACGCCTTCGGGTTGTTGCCCTTGGCCTGCGCATCTCCCTTCTTCTTCTTCTCGTTAGCCTTCTTCTTCTTCGCCTTCGCCCCCGCGCGGGGGGCGCGGTGCTCCTTCGACGGCGCCGCCGCGTCCATGGCGACCGAGCGCCACGAGAACGACCGCCGCTATGCGACGAGCGTCGTTGTCGCGCAGTCGACGCCGCGAGCCGCCGCCGAGCCACCCGGCGCGCGCTCGGTGCCTGCGCAGAAGACGCCCGCCTCGTCGCTGCCAGACTCGGCGAAGATCCCGACGCGCCCCTCGAGACAGTGACCTCCACCGCCGTGCCCGCGCGCGGGTCGTTGTCTCCGAGCGGATTGCTCGGTGGCGGCGGTTTTGCGTCGGCGGCGAAGCAATGACATGAAAAGTGTGCATTTTACGTATGAGAACGTTCCTGAATGTGCACGACGATGCATGTATGTAGTCCCATAAAATGGAAAATTGATGACTTCCCGACACCTGGCGATTGCCTCAAACACACGAAACGAGTTATCTTAGCCGACGTCATCACCCGCACCCCGCCACTCCGAAGCGCACGGCTTCTCCTCGACACCGAGAGATGCGTTCCACGGCTGTCACCAGCCTGACGACCGCGCCCGCGCTCGCGCGCGTGCCGCGCGCGCGCGCGGCCGAGCGCGTCTCCCGCGTCTCCGCTCGACGCACCCGCGGGGTGGCGGTGCTCGCCTCTTCCGAGCGGCGCGTCACCGCTCACGCCGCGTCTGCGTCCGCGGAGGACCCCGGCGCGTGCAGCGCGTGGCGCGGGGATACGCCTCCGCAGTCATCCTTGCCCGTGAACGCGGACGGGAGCGTGGACTACTCCTCCATCGACGCCTCGCCCATCAGCAAGGTGCTGATTCGCACCATCCGTGGCTTGCTCGTGGAGGAGGTTGGCAAGGACACCGACCCGCGGCCGTGGGACAACTTCGACGCCGTGCTGACCCCCGTGCGCGAAGTGAACGACATGGACGGCACCGCACGCGACGTCACGGTGCGCGCCAAGCGCGTGTTCGCCGGGATTCTTCCCGCGCTCTACATCGGCTGGGTCCCGCCCATCTGGAAAAACGCCATCCGGAAAGTCGCGCCGCAGTGGGCCTCCAACTACGCGTTCGTGCTCGTGTTCACCACGTTGTTCCCGTGGCTCATGGGTCCCATGGAGGGCATCGACCACGTCGAGCTCCCCGTCCCGGAGTCTCTGCGGAAGGCGTTCAAGTTCCTCCCGGAGACGGTCAAAGTGCCGCAGGCGATCAAAGCCGAGCGGTGTCGGTTCCTCGAGCAGTCCGGGTGCGCGTCGGTGTGCGTCAACTCGTGCAAGGCGCCGTCGCAGGAGTGGCTCGGGGAGGATTTCGGGATGGACCTGCACATCCAGCCCAACTACGACGACTTCTCGTGCCAGTGGAAGTTCGACGTGAAGCCCCCGCCGCTGTACGAGGACGCGGCGGTGATGGTACCGTGCTTCACCAACTGCCCGAGCGAGTTCAAGGGCGAGAAGGACGCCTGGCGCCAGGCCGCGCGCGTGGCGAGCGGGATGGGCATCGAGGGCGGAGTCGACACGTACACCGGCGAGACCCTGGAGGCCATCGCGCGGCGCGCGGGCGAGGCGGCCAAGGAGGACGCCGCGTTCACGAAGGCGGGAGGGATGGCCACGGACGGGTCCGCGGTGTCAGAGGCGGGGTTCATCGACCGCGTGGAGACGGTGAAGAAGGGAGGCAAGTGCTGGTCCGTCGACGAGGCGCGCGCGGTG
>MDSV01184135.1_pt1 | contig 11470 bp, 8 predicted proteins | sample 810851 | NCBI WGS metagenome assembly MDSV01 (sample SAMN05326640, study PRJNA326480) | marine metagenome | isolation source: seawater | place: Atlantic Ocean: North East | collected 2012 | reverse complement strand
TAAATAGAGAAGACATTGCAGTGATGCTAAAAACAGTCTTTAGTTAGTCTTCTGGGTTAACTGCTTGAGCTTGTATGTGAATTCAAGCCTAGAGAAATGACCTCTTTAATGACAGAACCCGGCTTATAAACTATCTGGCCTAATTCCCAACCCAAGTGTTCGCTATTTGTACTTTTCTAAAAAAAACTAATATATTGACACTTCTACAAAAACCCATACTATCCCAATAAATCCCAAAACGGAGGATAATTTGAGAAGATTTATTAGTGTAGAAGGATTTAAATACAATGTTTATATCGAGTTACGAAAACAAATTAGACAAAAAAGGGAGGGTTTCTGTGCCTGCAACTTTTAGATCACACTTAAATTCGAAAGGTTATAATGGGTTCATTAGCTATCCATCATTTAATCACTCTGCGCTTGAGGCCTGCTCTCAAGATAGAATAGAAAAATTGTCAAATACAATAGATTCTTTGAATCCATTTGAAGAAAAGAGAGATTATTTTGCTACTTCAATTTTATCTGAAAGCGTGAACCTACAATTTGATACTGAGGGAAGAGTTTCATTAACAGAAAAACTATTAAATCACGCAAAAATTAATAATAGCATATTATTTGTTGGGCTTGGGGAAACATTTCAAATATGGGAACCAAAAACATTTGAAAAATTTAAAATATCAGCAAGAAAACAAGCTTATCAAAATAGATCTAAATTAAAATGGGAAAAAAAGAAAGAGGAGGAAGTATGAGCATAAATATCGGAGGAGGAGAGTTAAAAGAACTTAAGCCTAGGATATTAGTTTTAGGTATTGGTGGAGCAGGAGGAAATGCAATAAACGCGATGATTGAGTCAGGAATGCAAGGCGTTGAATTCGTAGCTATTAACACTGATGCACAAGATTTAAAAATGAGCAAAGCACATGCAAAAATCCAAATAGGCATGAATTTAACAAAAGGCTTGGGAGCAGGAGCAAAGCATAATATTGGTCAAGCTGCCGCAGATGAATCCATGGCTGAAATAATTAATTATATTCAAGGAAGCAATATGGTTTTTATTGCTGCAGGAATGGGTGGTGGTACAGGCACAGGAGCTTCTCACGTGATTGCTAAAGCGGCAAAGGAGTTAAACATTTTGACTGTAGGAGTAACAACATTACCTTTTTCATATGAAGGCCCAAAAAGAATGAGAAGAGCAATGGAAGGACTTGAGTCATTAAAAAAACATTTAGACACCGCTATAGTAGTTCCTAATCAAAACTTATTTAAAATCGCAAGTGAAACAACAACTTTTGAGGAGTCATTTAATCTTTCAAATAACGTTTTAAAGCATGGAGTCCAAAGTATAACTGATTTGATGGTGCGACCTGGTATGATTAATTTAGATTTTGCTGACGTTGAAACAGTAATGAGCTCAATGGGCAAAGCAATGATGGGAACAGGTGAAGCCGAAGGAGAAAATCGTGCAATGGCCGCTACAGAAATGGCCTTAAATAATCCTCTAATTGACGAATATTCATTAAAAGGAGCTAAAGGCTTATTAATAAACATCACCGGCGGTAAAGATTTAACTTTATTTGAAGTAGACCAAACTGTGCAAAAAATAAGAGCAGAAGTAGATCCTGAAGCAGAATTAATTTTTGGAGCAATTAAAGACGATAATATGAATGGCAAGATGAGGGTTTCAATTGTTGCAACTGCTTTAGATGGTCATAAAAATGAGTCTAGCACCGTACTTAACATGGTTTCTAGAATACAAAATAGAAACAGCGGTTATTCAGAAGGGTTATTTTCAAAAAATAGCAATATGGAAAATAATACCTTTAACTCTATAGACGGAGCAACTGCGTTAAAACTAGATGAAAAATTTGAAGTGAATGAGTCCGAGCAGCATTCAGTAATAAATAACCTAGAACCGGACACTTTTGAGCCTGAAGCACAAAAAATTATTTCAGATACTGAAAATATACCTAAAGGAGTTTCAATAGAGAACGCATCATATTTTGATGGGGATAACGATAATTCCTATTTGCAAAATGATAAGAATTTAAATTCTATTGCTGATGAGGAATATACTCCTCATTTATTTTCAGAAGAGAACGAAGCTCAAACGGAAAGCAGCTTAGAAGAAAGTCAGGAAAGTAGCGAAACTCATACTGAGAAACTTTTTGACCAAGAGGTATCAGAAGAAGAGGATTTTGAAATTCCTGCATTTTTAAGAAAACAAAAATTTTAATGATAAAATTATTTTATTATGATCAATCAAACTTCATCACCGGAATTATTACATTATCCGGTAATGTTGGACGAAGTAATCGATATTTGTTCACCTAAAAAAGGTGGAGTTTACATAGATTGTACATTTGGGGGAGGAAGTTATTCAAAAAGACTTCTAAAATATTCATCAACAAAAGTAATAGCTATAGATAGAGATAAATTTATTTTAAAAATAAGCAAAGAATTAAAAAAAAAATATCCTACCAGGTTTATTTTTCATCAGAAAAAATTTAGTGAAATAAATACTCTTATTAAAGGACAATTGGCAGACGTTGTGATATTTGATTTAGGTTTATCTTCATTTCAATTAAATAATCTTACTAGAGGTTTTTCATTTTATTCCAAGGAAAACTTAGATATGTCAATGGGATTAACCAATATATCTGCTGCAGAGGTAGTAAACAATCTAAGTGAGCAGAAACTAAAATCTATCATTAAAATCTTAGGTGAAGAAAAAGATGCATCTAGGATAGCAAAAAATATTGTAAAAGCACGTTTAAGTAAAAAAATTACAAAAGTTGACCAGTTGGTTGAAATTATAAAAAAAAGCAAACGCAGAAGTTTTGCAGATAGAATAAACCCTAGCACAAAAACTTTCCAAGCTCTAAGAATGTTTGTTAATAAAGAAGTTTCAGAGCTTGTCGAAGGAATAATCAATGCAACTAAAGTTTTGAAACCAGGTGGAAAAATTTTGATAATTAGTTTTCATTCTATAGAAGATAAAATAGTAAAATATTTCTTTAGCAACTTTTCTTCAAATCGATCTAAACCCTCAAGATATTTTCCTGAAACTAATAAAGAAGATAACTTTTCGTTATTTGAAAAATATAAAAATAAGATTTTTAAACCATCAAATAGAGAAATAATAAAAAACTTTCCTTCAAGATCCGCAAAACTTCGATATGCTATAAGGAGTAAAAATGATTTTTTTTATCCAAAAGAGTTAATTAAAAAATTTCAAATGTACTTAGACTTAGAAAGTAAAAATGTTTAAAATTAAAGTTTTCATATCAATTTTTATATTTTCAATCTTATTAATAATAACCTCTTTAATTAAAAATCAGACTAGAATTATTGAAAAAAATATTTTTCTAACGGATAAAAGAATTGCATTTTTAAAAAAAGATTTATACGAAACAGAATTGGATTTTTTTTACCTTTCATCACCAGATATTTTATCAAAAAAAATTAAAAGTTTTGCTTTAATCGATTATTACCCAATAGATATTTCTAGAATTTACTTAAATTATAAAGATTTTTTAAACTCAAAGGAAAAAGTAACAATACTTAAGCAAAATGAAAAAAAAACTGAAAAAAAATAGAAATATAAATCAAAAAAGTTTTTATTTCGAAGATTATATAGAAACTAATCAAAAAAATAAAAAAGTTAAAGAGTCTAATATTTCTCAAGACAGAATTTATCTTATATTTTTCCTTTTTTTTTCTTTAATAACAATATTTTCAGTTAAGATTATTTTCGTATCCCTGAAAGAAATAAAAATTTATAATCAAACCACTAATAACTCTCAATATAAATCCCTAAGGAGAGACATAATTGATAGAAACGGCACTATAATATCTAGAAACGTGCAATCATTTCATGCAGCCATAAAGCCAAATTCAATTAAAAACAAAGAAAATTTTTTATTAAATATAAGACTAAATTTTCCTGAACTTTCTATAAAAAAAATTAAAGAAAATATGGATAAAGGAAGATATTTTTATTTAAAAAAAAGACTTGATCAAAGTGATAAGCAAAAGTTGGAGGCTTTAGGTGAAAAAGGAATTATTTTTGAACCTTTTCAGGCGAGGATTTATACTCATGCAAATTTATTTAGCCACATTCTGGGTCAAGTGGATTATGACAATTATGGAGTTTCAGGTATTGAGAAATTTTTAGATAATAGCCTTAAAGACAAAAAACTTATAGATAAACCTGTCAAATTAACTTTAGATACTAACATACAGTACATAATTGATGATGAGTTAAATAAAGCATTAGAAACTTTTAAAGCAACTGGTGCTGCCTCTTTGTTAATTGACGTTAATAATGGAGAAATTATTTCTTTAGTTTCTCTACCAAATTTCAATATTAATAAAAGAGAGAAAATTACTGATAAGAGATATATCAACAAAATTACAAAAGGAGTTTATGAATTGGGATCAATTTTTAAAACATTTACAATAGCTTTAGCTCTAGAAAAAAAGTTAGTTTCCCCCGACACAATCATTGCAAATATTCCAAAAAAAGTAAAATGTTCAATTCATGAAATATCAGATTTAAAAGAATTTCCTAAAAATTTATCTGTTGAAGATATATTAATTAGATCTTCGAACATTGGAACTTTAATGTTAGCCAAAAAAGTAGGCGAGAAAGATTTTAAAAATTTTATAAAGGATACTAATTTATTGAAAACTCCTGATTTAGAACTAGAGGAGTTAGGCAAGCCTTTAATGTTTAAATGGAATAAATGTAAATTAGAAACTATTTCCTATGGACATGGTATTGTAGTGACTCCTTTGCAAGCTACAGCGACTTACGCTGCTTTAGTCAATGGTGGAAATCTCATCAAACCAACATTGCTAAGTAGTAAAAATTTTATTAAAAAAAAAGTAATTTCTGAAGAAACTAGTACAAAAATAAATAAAATTTTAAGAAAAGTAGTAACAGAAAAGCATGGTACCGCTCATTTAGCAGATATTTACGGTTTTGATGTAGGAGGGAAAACAGGAACTTCCCAAATGTACAATAATAAAAAAGAAAACTTAAATACCTTCATATCTGTATTTCCATCAAATAGCCCAAAATATGCTTTACTTGTAATGATGGAAAATCCACAGGTCGCGTCTGAGCTTATATATGACTACAGGGGAATGAAAATTAAAGGAACCAGGAACGAGGCAGGCTGGAACTCTGTTTATGTAGCAGGCAAAATTATAAGGAAAATTGGACCTATTTTAGCCATAAATAACGAAGAATTTTATAACAAAAATGTTGCTAGAAAATTTAATTAAAAGTTCTCCTCGAGACCTCAAAGAGCTTAATATAAAAGGTTTGGCATTGAATAGCCAAAAAGTAAAAAAGGGATTTATTTTTTTTGCATTAAAAGGAAACAAATCGAATGGAGAAGATTATATTAATAAAGCTATAAAAAATGGGGCGATTTTAGTTATTTGTTCAAAAAAATGCAAATTTAAAAGTTCAAAAATTGATATCCTAAAAGTAAATGACGTGAGAAGTTTATTAATTGATATCACTAATAGATATTATAAAACAAAACCCAAAAATATTATTGCAGTGACAGGCACTAACGGAAAAACATCTGTATCTGACTATTTCTATCAAATATTAAATAAAAATAAAATTCCAGTAGCATCGATAGGAACACTAGGTATTAAATTTAATAATAAAAGAATTAAGACCAGTCTTACAACACCTGACATAATTACACTTCACAAATATCTTGAAAAAATAAAAAAGAATAAAATTGATAACGTAATTATTGAAGCTTCCAGTCATGGTCTTCACCAAAAAAGATTAGACAAGTTAAATATAAAAGCTGGAATTTTTACAAATTTCACTCAAGACCATCTAGACTACCACAAAACAATGAAATCTTACTTTCAAGCAAAAATGATTTTATTCTCGAAACTTCTTAATGAAAAAAAATATGTTATTGCTGACAAGTCCATAAAACAATTTTCAACTTTAAAAAAAATATCAAAAAGAAAAAAGTTAAAAATTAAAGATATAACCGAAGTTTTAGTTCAAACTGAAAATATGAGGTTACCTCTGGTTGGATCTTTTCAATTTAAAAACTTATCTATGGCTATTCTAGCAGCCAAATTATGTAATGTTAATTATTTTAAAATAAAGAAAGCTCTTAAAGAGATATCTAATGTTGACGGGCGACTCGATTTAATTAAAAAATTTTCCAATAACAGAAAAATATTTATTGATTATGCTCATACGCCAGACGCATTAAATGAAGTATTAAAATCAATTAAAGAAAAATATAATAACAAAATTTCTTTGGTTTTTGGATGTGGAGGTGAAAGAGATTATAAAAAAAGATCTTTAATGGCCAGAGTCGCAAAGTCTATGTGTGACAAGATTTACGTGACCGACGACAATCCTAGAAATGAAAATCCCAAAAAGATAAGAAAAGAAATAATAAAACATCTCAAAAAAATGAACTTTAAAGACATTGGAAATAGATCATTAGCAATAAAGGAAGCTATTTTATGTTCTGAACCTAACGAAATAATTTTAGTTGCTGGCAAAGGACATGAAAACTACCAAGACTACGGAAATAAAATTATTGCTACATCTGATAAAAAGATAATTCAAAACTTAAAGATAGAAAAAAAATTGATAAGTAAAAAAAGATTAAATTTCCTGCAAAATTCTAGAATATTAAATAAAATAATTAAAAATAAAAACTTTTATAAATTTGATGGCATCTCTATTGATTCAAGAGAGATAAAAAAAGACAATCTATTTTTAGCTATAAAGGGTAAAAATAATGACGGAAATCAATTTATACATAAAGCAATCAAGAATGGAGCTAGTTATGTAATTTCTTCAAAATTAAATAAAAAATTTAAAAAAAAGATCATAAAAGTAGATAATTGCATTTCCTTTCTAAATAAATTTGCAAATTTAAAAAGAGAAAATTGTAATGCAAAAATTTTAGCAATAACAGGTAGTGCTGGAAAAACATCACTCAAAAATGTGCTTAATATTTTGCTTTCAAAACATGATAATACATATTCTTCACCTAGATCTTTTAATAATCACTACGGTGTTCCAGTAAGTTTATCAAATCTCAGATCAGATCACCGATTTGGAATTTTTGAAGTAGGTATGAACAAATCTGGAGAAATAAATAAATTATCTAAAATTGTAAAACCTCATTTGGCTGTAATTACAAACATAGCTGAGGCGCACATAGAAAATTTCAAAAATATAAAAGGAATAGCACATGCGAAAGGTGAAATTATAAATAATATTCAAAATAATGGAACTATCATCCTAAATCGAGATGACAAATTTTTTCATTATTTAAATAAAAAAGCTAAATTTAAAAAAATTAAAGTTATTACATTCGGTAAATCTAAATACTCCGATATTAAGCTAATTAAGATAAAACAATTAGGTAAATTTTATGAAATTATTGTACAAACGAAAGAAGAGAACCTAAAGTTTGAGATCAACAATATTAATATTTACAATGTTCTTGCTTCCCTAGCAGTTTTACGAGAATTGAAATTTAACTTAAAAAAAGAAATAAAAGAGTTTAAAAAAATTAATCCTTCAGATGGAAGAGGAAAAATTCATTCAATCAAAAGATATAAAAAAAGATTTAAGCTAGTAGACGAAAGCTATAACGCCAATCCCCTTTCAATGAAAAATGCATTGATAAATTATTCTAAAATAAAAAAAAATGGGTTTAAAAAATATCTGTTTTTAGGAGACATGCTTGAACTAGGCAAAAAATCAGAATTTTATCATAAACAATTATCAAAACTTATTAACAGATCAGATATTGATAAAGTGTTCATCAAGGGTGAAAAAACGCTTTTTACCTATAAAAATTTAAAAAAAAATAAACGCGGTAATATTTTGCAGTGTAGTCAAGATGTAGACTTAATTTTAAAAAATATAATCGCTAATAACGATTATTTAATGATAAAAGGATCTAACGCTTCCGGTTTAAATACTATTAGCAAAGCCATGATCAAAGGAAATTAGATGTTATTTAATTTATTAGTATCTTTAATAGAGCAATATTCTTTTCTAAATGTATTTAAGTATTTAACTTTTAGAACAGGTTTATCTGTAGTTACATCATTAGTCGTGGTTTTCATTATTGGTGGACCTTTAATAAAAATTTTTTCAAAAAATATGGTTACAGGTCCGATTAGACAAGATGGTCCAATAGACCATATAATTAAAAAGTCAGGAACACCTACAATGGGGGGAGTTATAATAATTATTGGCATAATAACGAGTACTTTATTATGGGCAGATTTAAACAATATTTATATTTGGACATTAATATTCGTATCTTTAAGTTTAGGATTATTAGGTTTTATAGACGACTTATTGAAAATAAAATTAAAAAATTCAAGAGGGCTTAATTCAAAATTAAAGTTCTTTGGCCAATTAGTAATCGGATCTATAACATTACTTATTTTAATAAAATTTTCAAATCACGAATATTTATACAATCTTTACTTTCCATTCTTTAAAAATCTCATTTGGCAAATGGGTTTATTTTTTATCCCATTTGGATTATTTGTTATAATTGGCTCTTCTAATGCTGTAAATTTAACTGACGGTTTAGACGGTTTGGCTACAGTTCCAGTAATGTTAGTGGCTCTCTCATTTACCTTAATTTCATATGTAGTTGGTAACACTATATTTTCAGCGTATTTACAATTGCAATATATACCCGATGTCGGAGAACTAGCAATATTTTGTGGATCAATAGTTGGTTCTTGTCTTGGTTTTCTTTGGTACAATGCTCCACCAGCAAAAATTTTTATGGGTGATACTGGATCATTGTCATTGGGAGGCTCATTAGCAGCTGTAGCAATTATTGTAAAACATGAAATTGTGCTGGCAATAATTGGAGGTTTATTTGTGCTTGAAACTGTTTCTGTAATAATTCAAGTAATTTCATTCAAATTAACTGGAAAAAGAATTTTTAAAATGGCTCCAATACACCATCATTTTGAGCAAAAAGGGTGGGCTGAGTCGACTATAGTAATTAGATTTTGGATTATAGCGATTATTTTAGCATTAATCGGGCTAGCTACACTAAAATTAAGATGATTAATGTCTTGTAAATTAGATTTAAAAAAAAAATCATTTTTGGTGTATGGGCTAGGAGTAACAGGACGTTCAGTAATTAATTTTTTTAAAAAAAAAAAAATCAAAAACTTTTTTGTTTGGGATGATAAAGTTAATTTAAGACAAAATTTTAATAATGAAAATTTTTTAAAATTATATGATATAATTAAAAAAGTAGATTATATTATTTTAAGTCCTGGAATAAGTTTAAAAAATGCAAAACATAGAAAAAATTTATTAAAATATCAAAAAAAAATCATAACCGATTTAGACTTATTCTATCTTACTAATTCAAAATTTAAATCTATAGTTATTACTGGGTCGAATGGGAAATCCACAACATGTAAAATAATTTATCATCTTTTAAAAAAGAATAATTTTAAAGTGGGAATGGGCGGAAATATCGGAACACCAATTTTAAATTTGAAAGTTAAAAAAAATATTTTTTTAGTGATTGAGGCATCATCTTTTCAACTTTCTCACTCAAAATTCATACATCCAAATTACGCAATATTGCTAAATATAACTAACGATCATTTAGATTGGCATGGATCTATGAATGAATATGTGAAATCAAAATTTAAAATTTTTAATCTACAAAAAAAAAAAAATTTTGCACTTATAGATGAAAAATTTACTAAGAAATTTAAAAAAGAAAAATATTTAGCTAGAGTCATTATCCCTAATTTTAAGGAATATCAGAAAATAAAATTAAAACTAAAAAATGTATATTTGAAATCGAATATAAATGATCAAAATATGAATTTTGCATTTAGCCTCTCAAAATTATTAAAAATTAAAAAAAAATCATTTGTCAAGTCTATGCATACATTTTGTGGCTTGCCCCATAGACATGAGTATTTTTTAAGAAAAAAAAATACCACTTTTATAAACGACTCTAAAGCAACAACCTTTCAAGCTGCGAAATTTGCCTTATCAAATAATAAAAATATATATTGGATACTTGGAGGCCTACCAAAAGATAAAGATAAAATTGTTTTAAAAGACATTAAAAAAAATATTATAAAGTCTTATATAATTGGAAAAAATCCCGTTTTTTTTAAAAATCAATTAAAACATCAAACTAAATCTTGTGTTAAAGGAAACTTAAAAAAGGCAATTTTACAAATTTTAAAAGATATGAAATTATTAAAAAAATTAGAAAACACAATTTTATTAAGTCCAAGCGCAGCATCATTTGATCAATTTGAAAATTTTGAACAAAGAGGGAATGAATTTAAAAGATTAAGCAAAATATATGCTAAAAAATTTATTTAAATTTGAAATTAGTAATTATTGGAGAAATATAGACAAAAATATCCTTTTTTGTTTTTTTTTATTATTTTTTTTGGGCCTTTTTTTTTCATTTTCATCAACTTCATCTTTGGCAAGCGAAAGACTGAACAAAACACATTACTTCTTTTTTTTAAAACATTTAGCTTTTACTCTACTAGCAATAATAATTATGATAATGATTTCCGCCATAGAAACTTCTTTATTAAAAAAGACGGCTATTCTTTTATTCATGTTATCTTTTATATTATTAATCTTAGTTCCTATATTTGGCATAGAAGTAAAAGGAGCAAAAAGATGGCTTAATTTCTATTTTTTTAGATTACAGCCAATAGAGCTTCTTAAACCATTTTATGTATTAGCAACTGTTAAAATATTAACTCTAAGTAAATTAAAAAATACTAAATTAAGATATATATTTAGCTTTCTATTATTGGCCTCTATAATTATTCTTTTGATCGACCAACCAGATCTTGGTCAATCTATCTTGCTTATTGGAACTTGGATTGCAACAGTATTTGTTTCAGGAGTTAGCTTAATTAATATATTTATTTTTTTAATATTTTTTATGATTTCAATTGGTGGACTTTTATTTTTTATGCCTGATAAGTTTGGATATATAATAAACAGGCTAATTACTTTCTTTGATCCCAGTAAAGGAGATAATTTTCAGTCTACTAAAGCTTTAGATGCTATAAAACAAGGTGGATTAAAAGGACAAGGTATGGGCGAAGGAATTTTAAAAGACAATGTGCCTGAAGCACACACCGATTACATTATTGCTATAATATCTGAAGAATATGGTTCTATTGCTTCTATTTTAATTATTGCTATTTTTCTATATATTGCATTTAGAATAATCAAATACTGTATTTTAAAAGATGATGATTTTTTAAAATTGTCGTTATGCGGTCTTTCTTCTTTACTAATTTTTCAAACATTTATTCATGTTGGAGTTAACACTAGTTTATTACCAACCACAGGAATGACATTGCCGTTTTTAAGTTACGGAGGCTCATCGTTGATAGGTAGTGCTATTTTAGC
>MDSV01001425.1_pt1 | contig 11470 bp, 8 predicted proteins | sample 810851 | NCBI WGS metagenome assembly MDSV01 (sample SAMN05326640, study PRJNA326480) | marine metagenome | isolation source: seawater | place: Atlantic Ocean: North East | collected 2012 | reverse complement strand
TGGAAATCCTTTTAAGTCAATTTTAGGATTAACCTGAATGTGTGAGAAAATACGTTTAATCAGTTTTTCAGGTTCATTTTTTATATTCTCATAAAACTCGATATGTAATTGTTCTTTATTAAAATAGGTTAGAAAATTTTCTAGAGTTTGTAGATATCTTCCCCTTTTTATTACTCCTGGCATACTCAGAAAATCTATAAAATCTTCATCAGAAACACTATTAATATCTTTTTTCATTTTTTTTGAAAATCGCATACTTGCAGCTGAGAGTGCTCTGTCAATAGGATTTCTCATAATAAATATTAGTCTTAAATTAGGCATCAATGCTTTTATCAACTTAATTCTATCTTTTTCCAAGACACTATATGATGGGGTTATATCCCCAGAAATTTTATTATTTCTTGATTTAAAATATTTACAATAATTTTTAAGGGGGGTATAAAATTTAGCGTCTTTGTCAAAATAATGATATTCTTTCCTAGCTAGTTTAATTTCAGGGTGTTTCTTTAAGTTTGCATAAAGCCAAGTTGTACCCGCCTTTTGAGCACCTATACACATAAATGAGGGGAAAGATAAATCTGTAAGAGACAATAATTTTTTTTGATATAACTCCTTTTCAAGTTTGTAATATTTAGTTAGCAGCTGTTGATCCTTGTTATTATTTTTTTGTTTATTACTATTTTTGATTGGCATAATAATGGGCTATTGAAGTTAACTGCTATACTAATTTATTTTGATTCTATAGAACTTTTAATTATATTTAATAGTGTTATTAATTTTAATAATGTAATAAATAAATCAATAAAATCATGAAAAATATATTAACAATAATTTTTGTTTTCGTTCTTAGTTTTGGAGTTTTTTCTCAGACTAGCTCCAAAGAAAATAAAAAAAACAAAGTAAATGAAATATCCAAAGTACTTGATTTATCTGAGGAACAAGTAAAAACATTTAAAAAAATTTCAAATCAAAAAAAGAAAACGGTTCAAGAGCAAAAAATTCTTATTAAGTCTTATAAAGAAAACATTAATCAAGCAAAACAAAAATTAGATCAAGCTAAAATTATCTATGAAAAAGCAGTAATAGAAATGCTATCAGACGATCAAAAAATTAAATATGAGGCTTTTAAAAGTGAATCGAAAAATAACAATTAAGTTTTTTTAACTCTAAATCCCAAATTCAATTTTAAGTTTTTCATATTTAGTTTTGCCATAATCATATAATTCCATATCAAATTTATTATTCTGCTTTATTTTCTTCAAAAGATTTTGATCAACATTATCTATTGAATAATCTCCAGAATTTTTTTTAACTATCTCATTAAGTTTTAGTTTATACATTTTCCCAAGTAGTTCAATTGATTTTATAAAATCTTCATTTATTCCTACGAAATTGCACCTATCAATATTTTGCTTCGCTAGTTTCAAAGCTTTGACGGAAATGTTTTCTTCTCCAAAGTAATTTATATTATTAATATCATTATCTGAAAAATATTTAACTTGCAAATTGGATGATGCCCTCTTTGTTTCATCAAATATTTCATCCAATGACTTTTTTGTATTTTTCCTTTGGATATGATGTAAATATGAAACACAGCGGCTAATAGGGTTTCTTAAAATAGTTAAATAAATTGTATTTTCCCCTAATAAGCTTCCTGTAACAAAAGGATAATGACCCCTAAGAAGATTTATATTATTCCAATGATTTTTTTGGGTTTTTTTAACTTTATTTAATTTAGGATACCCATTATGCAATTTCATTTCGCTTCCATTAGGATATATCTCAGATGATTTAAAGCTTTTATTTAGAACTTTTCTAAAAGATGTACCTCCAGTTTTAGGAATATGCATGAAAAAGAATTGTTTTTTATTGGTTTTTGGTTTAATAATCTCACTGTGTATAATTTTAGAATTACTATTGACACGTATTTCAATTAACATTTCTTCATTAAAGTTTAAATCTTTTTGATTTCTTAAATCAACGCTAAAGCCATAGTTCCCATTTCCAAAACCTCTTTTTTTTAAACCAGGTCTAAATTCATTAGCAATAACATTTATAATTTTCGAGTTTGGTAAATCTTTATTTATTTCAACATCTATATTTAGCTTTTGTTTTTTTTTGGTATCAATAGCCCAACCTCGAATTTTATAATCTATTATTGAATCAACATTTCCTTTTGTTGAATTATCTTTTCTTCTGGTATTTTTAAGATACTTTGGATCATCTAATTGGATCTTTTCTTTAGCATCATTTTTTATCTTATTATTTATTTCGATGTCAAGAAATGATCCCAATGAATTTATAAAAGCTCCTTTCTTAGAAGTAGCTTTTTCATAGGAAACTAATAGACATGGATAAGAGGTGTTAGATACATATTTAATAATTTTAGAGTATCTTTTTTGACATTCTTCCATTTTTTCTAACAAGTCTATATCCATAGAAATTTGTTCTCTTAAAGAGATAGCTAAAGGATCTCTAAAAATGAAAATAAAGTGAGGATTTCTAATTATTTGGTCAAACTTTTTGATGTATTTAAATGCTTCAGGTCTTTTCCATCCCCATACTTTATATTTTTTGTTACGGCTATTTACAAGATTTTTAAAAGCGTTAATATCCACTTCTTTTTCTAATAGTTTTGAAAGACTTGTGTCTTCTTTTACAACACCGTTTGTTTGACCCATATATACACCAAGACTTTCTAGAACTTTTGCCATCATAGTTGTTCCACTTCTTGGAATTCCAAGTATAACAATAGTTTTTTCGTCACTTTGCTTATTTCCTTTGTTTAATTGAACTATTCCATTATTAACTAAATCTTTCATTTTTGACAGTTATATTTAATTGGAGAATTAATAAGAGGTTCTTGGGAACTTTTATGATTAATAAAAATTTCTAACCTATCCTTATTAAGTATGTATTTTGAAATGTCAATTTTAAAACCGTGATTTCCTTTTCCAATACCCTTCCTTTTTAAAGATTTCCTTTCCTCATTTACACATAATGAACTTATTAGCTTATTATTTATTCTTATATCTACCCAAGTAGCATTTTCATCTCCTTTCTTTAAAGCCCATCCTTTTAGTATGCCATTTTTAATAGGGTCTACAGCTCCAATATATTTACTTAATGAAGCAATTTTTACTTTGTTTAAATTCTTACTTTTAAGAGTTTCAATTGCTCTTTGTATTTGCTTTTTGTCTGGATTTAAGTCTAGAAATTGCTTCAACAAATCAATAAAACCTTGAGGGTTTAAGATCGCTTTTTCATGCGAAACTATTAAGCATGGAGACTTAACTTTATTTAAAAATAAGTCCAATTTTTTATGTTGTCTAGCTACTAAAGTTAATTTTTCTATAAACTTATCATCTATTTTTCTAGATCTGTTAATCGCAGTTAAGCAAGGGTCATTATACAATAATATGAAATGAGGATTTGGAAATTTATCTTCAATATCTGTAATATAATTTACAGCTTTTGGTCGATGAAAACCCCAAATATTGGATGATTTATTTCTTATGTTGATATATTTTAAAACATCTTTATTAGAAGATGATTTTTCAATCATTTTAACAAATAATTGGTCATCAATTGTTTTCAGTTTTTCTGTTTCAGTATTAACTCCTAGATCAGAAATCACTTTAGAAAGGGTTTTAGTATTGGATTTTGCAAGTCCCAAAACTCCTACGCTCTTAATTTTTGATGATGTTTTAGAACTTTTATTTATAACAGAAAATCCTGAATTTTCTATATTTTTAGATATAATTCTTCCCGACTTAATTTGATTGTTTTTCATTGATTTCAGGTAATTATTGTTATTGGGTAGAATTATTTTTTTTGATGCTTTTATCTGCTCATTATTACTATCTAAACCTAAGTATTCTACAATAGATTCAATAAAGAAATCTTTATCTAAATTTGCAACTTCATTTGGTATTATCAATGAGGGGTTTGCTGTACTTGAAATAAAGTTAATATATGATAGATATTGCTTTTGAGCCTGAGATAGATTATCATTTATTTTAGTATTAACAGCTATAGACCTTCTTAATGATACAGCTGCTAAATCTCTAGTCATAAAAATGTAAAAAGGATTTCTAAGTAAATTTTCATAGTTAGCTATTTTCTTAAAAGCTCCTGGTCTTTTCCAACCCCAAATTTTATGATTATTGTTCCTTTGGGAAATTATTTTTTTTAGAGCTTCATCATTCGAGCTAACTTCCATTAATTTACTAATCTCCTTATCTTCCAGAGATCCGTCTGTTAATGAGTCGCCAATAAAAACACCCAGAGTTTTTAAAATTGTAGCCATCATTGATGTGCCGCTTCGAGCAAGTCCCATTACTACTATGGTTTTTTCTCTATTTTTCTTTGACTGCGGATTGATATAAATAATACTCATTTATAAATACGATTTTGTAAATTGTGCATAAGCCTTATTGTAAAGTATATTGTCTAACTTCACATGAGAATTAAGAATTTTCAAAATATCTTTGTTATTCAAATCCAACCCGTAATTATTAGAATTTATATTTTTCCTTTTGCTGGGAATTGGTCTTTCCCAATTCATAATTTGGCATAATTTTTCAATGAACTTTTTATATTCTTCCATAATACCAACCAAGGAGAACTTATCCAAGGTTTTTATTGCGTAATTCAAATGGCTTTTTCCGAGCTTAGTGTAAACCTGATCTGGGAGGAAGTAACGAGTCTGACAATTGTCAAATAAATTTATTTCTATATCGTTCATATTATTAAAAAACACATCAAGATCATTAGGGTTTGAAAAATTAATGTTTCTAAGTTTTAGAGACAATTTTTTAATGTCTTGTTTATGGCTTTTAAAGAATTTACTATTTACATCATCACTAATGTGTCTTACCCATTTTAAGTGTGAAGCTAGTTGGTCAACAGGTCTTCTAAGAATAGTTATTTTGGTGAATTCTGATAAGTCCAAAATATTTTCTATCCGGATAATTCTTAAGTGCCCTGAAAGAAAATCGTAGTTATTTATATTAAATTTTCCATCCAGTATTTGGGTACCCTCTAAATGAGTTATTGTTCTATTATTTATAAACTTTTTCTCTAAGAAATCATTTAATGAAGAACCTGCGGTTTTAGCAATATGCATGAAAAATAGTTTTTTTTTGATATTAGAAAAAAACTGCTCAGGTTCATTATATTTCCATGGACTATTAACTAAATCTATACTTTCTTTTCCAACAAGACAGCGAATTTTGTCCCCTGGTTTTATATATAGATTATCAAATTCAAATCCGCAAAGTCCAGTAGGATGTATTTTTTTAGCTTTTATTCCTTTTCTATACAAATTAGCACAATTATTAACTATAAAATTGCCGTTTATTAATAATGATATTTCTAAAGAATCATTTTTTTCCCTATCGATAGCCCATCCAATAACTTTATTGCTACTAACAACATCTATATAGCCAATATATTTATCCATAATATTACTAAACTAGTTCTGACTTTATTGTGTAATCTATTTTTTTACTATTTAGGTTTTTATTGTAATATGGGTCTTCTTTAATTAAGTCCCCCCACTTATTAAATAAAATTTCTTCCTCTAGATTTAATCTTTTTTTGTTTTCTTCAGAAACTTCATAACCTCTGGTTCTAGATTCGTAATGATATAATTTTGCATAAGGAGTATATGTAATTAATAACCCTAACTTTCTAATCTTCATACATAAATCTATATCATTATATGCAACCTTTAAATCTTCATCCATCCCACCAATTGCATTAAAAGTGGTTTTTTTTATCATCAGACATGCTCCAGTACAAGCAGTATAATTACGAACAACATTAGCATTTCCATAATAGGTGTTATTTGAAGAGTGGAAATTTAAAAATGCGTGACTTGCTACTCCTCCTACTCCTAAAATTATACCGGCATGTTGAATATGATCATTTGAATATAATAATTTTGCGCCTACTGCTCCTACCTCACCTCTTTCAATATGTTCTAACATATTAGTTAACCAATCACTATTAATAATTTCAGTATCATTATTTAAAAAAAGTAAAATATTCCCTTTAGTCTTTTTCACAGCCCAATTATTTATTTTAGAAAAATTAAAATCTTCATTAAAGTTAAAGATTCTTACTCTCGGTTCCATCGCTAAGTTTTCTAAATAATCATCTGTTATTTTTTCAGAACTGTTGTTGTTAATAAGAAAAATCTCATAGTTTTTAAAATCTGTTTTTAAAAGTATTGAACTCACGCATTTTTTCAATAAGCTAACTTGATCTCTAAAAGGTATTATAATACTAACAAAATTGTCTTTATTTATGTCATATTTTATTCTAAAAGCACCAGGCCAAAGTCCATTTTTTACATTAGCAGATAGTTTATTTCTTTTAATATAGTCACCTAGAGCATCTAATGAAGCTTTATTTGCATAAGATTTTTCACTGTAAACCATAGCAGTACTGCCAGGTATTTTTCGCCAGTGATATAACACCTTTGGAATGTGTGTTATTTTCTTGGTTATATCAATAATCCTAAGGAATAAGTCATAATCTTGAGATCCTTCAAAACCTTTTCTAAACCAATTTATTTTGTCACCAATATCTTTTCTAATAACAGCAAAATGGCAGATATAATTATTTGATAAAAAAAGATCTAAATTGAAATCTGGTTTAAAATAGGGCTCAGACCTTTCACCATTAAGTTCTAATTTATCTTCGTCGCTATAAATAAAGTCTGTACTTGGTTTAATATTTAAATGCTTAACAACTTCAAATAATGCATCTGGTGCTATTTCATCGTCATGATCTAACAACCCAATAAATTCACCGGAAGCAAGTTTTATTGCTTGATTTGTCGCGAAAGAAATATGTTGATTTTCTTTTCCATAGGAGATTTTTATTCTTTTGTCTTTTTTTTCCCATTTCTTCAAACAGGCAATTGTTTTTAGATTAGTTGAAGCATCATCATGAAGACAAAATTCCCAATTTGGATAATATTGGTTAGTTAATGATTTAAAGCATAATTCTAGCCATTTTGGATCGACATTAAATACCGGAGTTACAACAGAAATAAGTGGTTTATAATTGAAGTTTAGTATTTCTTTTCTGATTGATTTAATATCCTGCTTATTTAATTTATTTAAATTTAAATAATTAATATAATTATTGTTATCTGTAATTAAATATCCAGTTTCTTTATAATACAATGAATTATCATTTATTAAAAATAAAATTTTCAGGAAAGCCTTAAATCCATTTTTTTTATATTGATAAAATAATTTGTTAATGCCATTTTTAGTAAATAAAGAATTTAAAAGAATAAATTTCTTAACAAGAAACCTTAAAGGATTACTAACTTTCCATGAGTAAGAATTATATAGATCAGAAATGATATTATCCTTTAATGATAATTGTTCATATAGGTGACTAATTATTTCATCTTTTTCTTGTTTTTTTCCTGAAATAGTATGAAGTGGGTAACCTTCTTTTGGGTAACATTTTATATTTATATTTATAATTTGAGCTATGACTCTATATTTTTTAGTAGAAATCACATGAAAAATCAATTTATGAGTTCCTTCCCCAATAAATATTCTTGGTAGTTTTAACTGAAATCCTGATTGTAGAAACTCGCTATTATTCAAAAAATTTGCCACGTCAGTTCTAGGGATTTTAACTTCACAATTGTATAGTGTTCCATTAATTTCTACCCATACTTGCTTAGGCAGACAATTATTTTCAATATCTACTGCCCAACCATTAATAATTATGTAATCTTCATAACCATAAATAATAATTTCATTTACTTCCTTTATAAGATTAGTTCCTCCTATTTGATCAATTTTATGTATTATAGAACTATTTTTTAATGGAACTTTTTCTAGATTACTATTCGAAATAATTATTTTTCCAGCAGTCTTAAAACGATTTTTAATTAAAGAAGTTTGTATTTTTAAATTCAAATTTTATGATTAAATTTTTATTTTATTAAGATTTGGTAATTTAATAAACTTTTTAATAACATAAATGAATTTTAAAAAACAAAAACATTTGATTCTATTTCTAATTCCAACCCTTGGAGTTGTTGTTTTTTTTAATTCAATCACACCATTTTTTGTTTATGACGATATTCCTTTAGTTGTTAATAATCATAATATTAAGGACTTTTCATATTTTAAAAATATATTTAATTGGCTCTACATTCATAATCGTCCATTTGCTTTTTTCACTTTAGCAATAAACTATAAACTTTCTGGTCTTTTAGCGGAATCTTACCATATGGTAAACATTGCATTACATATTATTGCATCAATATCTGCATATCTACTTTCTTTAAAACTAGTATCATCCCTACCCAAAAACAACATATTAAACATAAAACAGGTTGAATTTAGCTTTATTGTCAGTTTGATTTTTTTATTGCATCCATTGCAAACACAACCAGTTAATTACATAATTCAAAGGATGACTATATTATCGGCAATTGGATACATGATGGGAATGTTTTATTACATAAATGGCAGAAATAATATGAATTATAAAACAAATCTTAATAAAGTTATTTTTAATTTTATTTTGTCTTTATTTTTTTTCCTTTTGGGAATATTATCTAAACAAAATGTTGCCTCTTTTCCTTTAATGATTCTTTTTTTTGAAATTTTAATATTTGGTCTAAAAACCAAAAACCAAAAACGACTGGTGCTAGGAGTTTTAATGATTTTCATGTTTTTAATAGTTTACTTTATATCTTTTTCACCTGTCTTGGTAGATGCCCCAAATATTCCAAGAATAAGTTATTTGCTTTCGCAATTAAAAGTATTCACGATTTATCTAAGACTATTTTTTCTAAATAAAACTTTAAACCTAGATCATGATGTTTCACTTATTTACTCTTTTGGTGCTAATGTGATTTTTTATTTATTATTCCTCATTAGTTACATATATCTAGCTATTATTTCCAGGAAAAAAAATATTCTGTATTCTTTTGGACTAATTTGGGTTTTAATTGCACTTTCTGTTGAATCTAGTATAATTCCAATCAGAGATATAATCGCAGAGCATAGAATGTATTTACCAGTTTTTGGACTTGCTTTAGTGATTTCTTTACTTTTTTTTGAATTAAGGAATAGTGTAATCAGAATTACAATTTCAACTACGTTATTAATAATTTTAGGTGTTTTATCTTTCAATAGAAATAAAGTTTGGGAAAGTCCATTGTCAATATGGACAGATGCAAAAAACAAATCGCCAAACATAGCTAGACCTTACTTGGGAATTGGTGCTGCCTATATGGCTGAAGGAAAATATGATATTGCTTCAAAGGCATTTGAGTCTGTTTTAAAATATGACAGTCTAAATATAGAAGCTTTAAATAATTTAGGTCAATTAAATTTTTTAAATGGAAATCAAGATAAAGCAATATTTTTTTATCAATTGGCTTTATCGTTAGTGCCTAATGATCCAATAACATTATTAAATATTGGTCAAGCTTGGGAGCATCTTGGAAGCTATAAACAAGCTTTGAAATATTTCAAAAAAAGTGAAAAATTTCAGCCGGGCAACCAATTAGTACATTACAATATTGGCAATATTTTTTTAAACACGGACAATTTTCAAAAAGCAATAAAGAGTTATAATGAGTCTTTAAGATTAGGTGGGGAAGATAAAGATCTTTACTTTAATTTAGCCAATTGCTATTATCAAATTAAAGACTGGGATAGAGCTGAAAAAAACTATGAAAAAGCTTTATTAAAGGATAGCTTAAACATATCAGTTCTTATTAATTTAGGAAATAACTATTTTCAGATGGGTAATTTGTCAAAAGCTGAAGATTTTTACAAAAAAGTATTGAATTTAGAACCAGGAAATAAATTAGCAAGAAAAAACCTCTATTTAATTAAATAATTTGAATAATGTAAATAATTTTTTACATTTGTATCAAATATGAAATTTTTTACATATATCAGCATATTTTTGAGTTTCAATAACTTACTGGCTAATGGTCCAGAAATGAGTCCTTATGCTAAAACTAAAAGTACAGTATATTCACCTGTTACTGTTAGTGTTGAAGAGCTAGAGATTAATGAAGTCAATATTTATTCTTTTGATAAAGTAATTACTGTTGATGTTCATCAAGAAACCATTAACTCTGGAGAAATTTTTATTTTTGATTTAGCTGGAAAAAATGTTTTACACATTAATTCGCTCAATAATAATCTAAATAAAATACCAGTAAATTTTCTTAACTCAGGTATTTACTTAGTTAACGTTTACATAAACGGAAATAAGTATAATCAAAAAGTGTTTATAAAGTAATTAACTTTATCTTCATTTCAAACGCCCAAAGTACAATCTAATTTTTCTTTCTTAACAAATTAAATAATGTATTTTTAGGTATTTAATAAAAAAAAATTAAATGTCTTTATTAAATACTTCAAATCTGAATTTATCAGTTTTTTTTAATTTAATAAACTTTAATAATTGATTATCTTCATAAATAAATATTTAATTATAATTCTAGAGTTTAGTTCAGTAGTATTATTACCGCAAAAAAAAATCTTCCAAAAAATCAAAATCTAAAGTAGAAAGTCCTAAAAAAATAAAGACTCAATTAATAGTTCTGGAAATATATCAACCAAAGCCCATAGATTACATTTGAGAACATAAATGACAATGTTCTAAAAGAAGTTAAAGGGTAAATATTTAAGGAACAATTTTTTTCTTTTACGTATGAAAAACATTAAAGAATTAATATGTAATGAATTAATTTTTATTCAAAAGCAGAAGATTAAATCTTTAGAACTTTTAATTAATTCTACCAAAGAGTCTAGAGATACTGCAAATAAAAGCTCAGCTGGAGACAAACACGAAACATCTAGAGCTAAAATCCAGACGGAAATTGATAATTTCTCTAGGCAATTGGACTTAGCTTTAAATAACCTTCATATAATAGAACAAGTAGATAACTCTAAGAAATACAATCTAGTAACTCAAGGCTCTACAGTTACAACAGATAAGGGTGTTTTTTTTATATCTATTGGTATTGGAAAATTACAAATAGGATCAAATAATTATTTCATAATATCATTACTATCTCCAATTGGATCTGTAATGAAAGGGTTGTCAAAAAATGAAACATTTACATTTAGAGGAATTAAATATTCTATAAAAAGTATAGAATAAATTTTGTCTTGACTTTGATAATACGTGTATTTTATACACTTATTTGGGTTTTATTGCATAAATCTTCCCATATAATAAAAAAAAATTAACAAAAATTTGGAAACCCGTTGAATTAATAGTTAAATTAGTTAAACAAACGAATAAATTTTAAATCTAATATGGAAACTTTAAACAATATATTACTCGCAGTACCTAAAATGGCTACTGATGATTATGTCGGTTTTACATTTTTTGTAGGATGTATGGCCATGATGGCGGCTTCGGCTTTCTTTTTCTTATCAATGAATTCTTTTGA
>MDSV01000311.1_pt1 | contig 11471 bp, 11 predicted proteins | sample 810851 | NCBI WGS metagenome assembly MDSV01 (sample SAMN05326640, study PRJNA326480) | marine metagenome | isolation source: seawater | place: Atlantic Ocean: North East | collected 2012 | reverse complement strand
TATATAACAAAGCTGTTGAAATTATTTTAAAACAACAAAAAGTATCAACTAGTTATATTCAGAGATACTTACAAATAGGTTATAACAGGGCAGCAAGGATAATAGAAAAAATGGAAGATGAAGGAATAATTAGTGAAGCTAATAATGCTGGAAAAAGGCATGTTATTAAAAAAAATTAATAAAAAAAAAATAGTTTTTGTTTTTTTGTTTGTTTTTATAAGTTTTAAAATATTAGCAAAAGAAGAAAAATATAATGAGGTTATTAACTATCTATATTCTATTGATAATTTTTCAGCAAATTTTATTCAAGATGATGGTCAGACTATTGAGGAGGGAAAATTATTTATAGGTCAAAAAAGAACTAGGGTGCAATATAATAATCCTTCAAAAATACTTATTATCTTATCAAAAAATAAAGCAATGTACTATAACATTGACTTAGAAGAAGTTGAGTTTTTTGATCCAAAAAATACATATGCTTGGTTTTTTTATGAAATATTTCAAAACCCCGACTTGTTAACAAATTCGAGGATGAAACAAAAAGAAAACTTTATAATGATAACAAAAGAAGGCACACATGATGATAAAGAGTATAATTTAGAAATATATTTTGAAGACAACCCTCTATTAATTAGAAAAATAATATTAAATGTAGATAATATAAATTTAAGTATTTCTATATTTGGTCATAACTTAAATGAAAGCTTTGAAAGGGGGTTTTTTAAACTTATACCCCCCAAAAACTAATCAATAATATATGAAACGGTATCTTTTTTTGAAATTAATTTTATCTTTGATCCAACTAATTCAAGTTTTTTTCTAATTCTAGTTAAATGACTTTCTAAAGAATTTGTTTCAATATTTTTTTTCAAATTTAAAATATTTTCTTTAATAAAGCTCTTATCACAATTCTTCTTACTAATAAGCACTGTTAAAATTTCTTTTTCTATAAGTGTTAATTGGCATGATTTTTTGTTTTTCATATTTATAATTTTTTCATTAATAATTTTTATATCATCAAGCAGGCTTATGTTTTTTTGAGATATTATATAATTTATAGATCTTTTAAGTTGATTTAATGTTGTTGGGCTAATTAAAAACTTAGTGTGTGAATATTTATCTTTAAGATTAATATTGTTTGATATGATTATTGTATTATCCGATATATTTTCCAAAAAAATATCTTCATCATAGTTTTTATCGTAAAAAACAATACTTAATTCATTTGATTTTTTTTTAATTTTATTTGTTGATAATTTTTCAAAACTTAGATTGTAGTTTTTTAAAATATTTTCTAATATATATGTTTTTTGGAAATTAGAATATATTGTTATTGATGTTTTCATGTTCTTGAACCAAACAAAATTGTTCCCAACCTGATATAAGTAGGATTAAATTTTAATGCTATTTCATAATCATTGCTCATTCCTATGCTGATTTCACTAAGATTGTTTTTTTTAACCAGATGGGAAAGGAAGCTAAAATGATCTTCTGGATTTTGATCAATTGGAGGAATACACATTAAGCCTGAAATTTCCAAATTCATTTTATTTATACAAAAATCTAAAAATTGCTCCAACTTAGATGGAATTATACCACTTTTAGAGGCCTCCTCACCCGTGTTTACTTGTACAAAAAGTTTTTTATTTTTTATTTGATCTGAATATTTTGAGAATTCTATTGCGATTTTTTCCCTGTCAATAGTATGAAAAACATCAAACAAAGATATTGCGCTCTTAACCTTGTTTGATTGTAGTGGCCCAGTTAAGTGAAGTTCGATGTTTGGGTTGTTTTTTTTTATTAGTTCAAATTTTCTTTTTGCTTCCATTACTCTGTTTTCACCAAATATATTTACCCCACAATTTATCGCCTGAATTACGCTCTCATAGGGGTGGTTTTTCGAAATAGCTATAATTTGGCTTGAAATATTGTTTTTTTTTATTTTTTCCTTTATTTCTGCGTATTTTTCTTTTTCAAACATATATTATTCTGTTGTAAAAAAACAACATGACCCAATAAAATGAACTTAATATTTATGCTTTTTTTGTATTTTTATCAATTTTTTAATAAATACATCGATAATGTAAGGTTAGTCTTACATTTAATGAATATTCATTAACTCACAAGGAGTAATTATGAAAAAAGAACTATTAATTGGAACTGCTCTAGTTTCAACACTTGGTGCTGCTTCTGTTGCAGAAGCTGTAACAATGTCAATGAGCGGTAACCACCAAACAGGTGTTGAGTTTGACTCACCATCAGGTGGTTCTGACTCAAGAGCTCAGATAAATGATAACAACTTTTCACTATCATTATCTGAAACTACTGACGGTGGTATTACTATTTCAAGCAGCATGGCTGTTGTGAATGAAGTATCTAGCGGATCAGGAACTGATATGGATGCTGGTTTTTCACTAGCTTTCACTGACGGTTCAAAATTAGACGTTCTCAATGCTGGTAACGCTTCTGGTTCTCACGATATTTCAATTCCAGGATCTGCTGGTTCTGAAGGTGTTACAGTAACAACTGCTAACAGAGCGCCAACTGGTTTGGACTTTGCTGTTGGTTCTACTGTATACGGTGTAGAGTATCACACTGCTGCTGATTTCTTAATGGATGGACTAACAATGTCTTTCTCAGCTTCAACAGACAATGGTGCGGCTACTAGCGGTACTTGGAAAAATGATGGTCACATCGCGGTTGGTGCAACTTATGTAACAACAGCTGGTGATAGCACAGTAACAATTGGTACTGGTCTTTCTGAGACTGAAGGTGCTATTAACACTACTAGCCCAACTACTGAAGAAGGAAGTTTCCACTTTGGTATTAGTGCTGTAACTGGTGACTTAACTGTTGCTGTAGGTTTTGCAGATGGTGATGATATACAATCAACAACTGCTGGCAGTGCAGACACTGAAGTTGACGGTGAAGTAATGAAAGCTGGTGTTAAATATGTATCTGGCGATCTAACGTTTAACGTTGGTGTTGTTGCTGGTACAGGTAAAGATGGTTCATTTGGAACTGCAGGTACAACTGAAGATTCTTATGACAAAACATCTGCAAGTGTATCATATGCAGTTGCTTCTGGTGTAACAGCTATTCTAGGTTACTCAGATGTTGACTCATCAAATAATGGTGTAAGTGACACTACTGATGGTAGTGCATGGTACATCGGTGCTAACATGGCATTCTAATTAGATATTAATTTATCAAAAAAACGGCACTTTAATTAGTGCCGTTTTTTTTTATGTTTTACATTTTAATTCCAATGCAATAATTATCAATAATGTTTTATATTAAACTTATCCTTTCTATTTTGTTTCTATTTATATTGTCTTGTAACCAAAATCTAACGGAAGAAGAAAAAGAGGAAATGTGGAGCAAAGCTCAGACTACAGGTCAAATAATTAAAAGGTCAGGAACTAAGTTTGATCCTGGTGGTTCGAAAAGGAGAAAGGATCTCGCACTTAGAGATGCTGAGACAAGACTTCAATCAGGTGGAGGGTTGTTTAATAATGATGTTAGTACAGATCTATTTGGTTCAAATAAGAAAAATCAAGTCACTCAAGGAACATTTGTTATGCCTGTTAATACATATTTGTGGAGAGGGGCTTTAGAAACAATAAACTTTATGCCATTAACCTCGGCTGACCCTGTTGGTGGAACTATATTAACTGACTGGTATTCAACATCAAACAATGAAAATGAAAGGTGCAAACTAAATATATTTATAACTGGACTTGAGTTAAAAAGCCAAAACTTAAAAGTAACTACATTTTGTCAAAATTTTAAAGATCAAAAGTGGGTAAATCAAAAAGTTGACGAGGAAAATAATATAAAAATAGAAGATGCTATTTTAAATAAAGCCAAAAAAATTAGACTTCAAGCTAGCTAAGTGTCATCTCGATACAATCATAGAATAGCAGAAAAAAAATGGCAAGATATCTGGCTTAATAATAATGTTTTTGTTTCAAAGACTGATAAAAATAAAAAAAAATATTATGTTTTAGAAATGTTTCCTTATCCATCAGGAAGAATACACATGGGACATGTAAGAAATTATACACTTGGAGATGTGGTAGCAAGATACAAGAAAATGTGTGGTTTTAATGTTCTTCACCCTATGGGTTGGGATGCGTTTGGATTGCCGGCAGAAAACGCGGCAATAATTGAAAAAAAACATCCTGGTGATTGGACATATGAAAACATTAGCACAATGAAGGATCAATTATTAAAGATGGGTTTGTCTCTAGATTGGAATAGAGAAATTGCTACGTGTCATCCAAATTATTACAAACACGAACAAAAATTTTTTATTGATATGTTTAATTCAGGCCTTGCTTACAAAAAAGAGGCAGAGGTAAATTGGGATCCTGTTGATAAGACGGTTCTTGCAAATGAGCAGGTTATTGATGGTAAGGGATGGAGGTCCGGGGCAATTATAGAAAAAAAGAAGTTGTCTCAGTGGTTTTTAAAAATAAGCAAGTACTCTGAAGAACTGCTTAAAGATCTTGAAAAGCTTGATCAATGGCCAAACAAGGTAAAAACTATGCAATCAAACTGGATTGGAAAATCAGTGGGAGCAGAAATAGATTTTGATATTTGTGAAGAAAAATTTCTAAATGAAAAAATTAAAATATTTACAACAAGGCCTGATACGATTTTTGGCGCAACTTTTATTGCTTTATCGGCCGATCACAATATAACAAAAAAACTTTTAAAGGATAGTGACGAAATAGAAAAATTTGTAAATGATTGTAAAAAAACAGATCCTGATAAAGTTAAAAAAGGTTTTAAAACTAAATTATATGCTAAGCACCCTTTTATAAAAGAAAAAAAGATCCCGATCTTTATAGCAAACTTTGTGTTGATTGAATATGGATTGGGTGCAATATTTGGCTGTCCAGCTCATGATCAAAGAGATTTAGATTTTGCTAAAGCCTATAATTTAGAAATAATTAATGTTGTTAAGCCAGACGATAATATTCTACCTAATATCAATAATGATAAGGCGTACGCTGAAGCAGGGGTTGTTATTAACTCAGATTTTCTTAATGGTTTAACAACTGAAGAAGCAAAACATAAAATAATTCAAGTTCTTGAAGAAAAAAAAATTGGTACAAAAAAAATTAATTATAAACTTAGAGATTGGGGTATTTCTCGACAAAGATTTTGGGGTTGTCCTATACCTATAATATATAAAAAAGATGGAACAATGCAGGCGGTGGAAGAAAAAGACCTCCCTGTTAAGCTTCCAGTAGTTAATGATTTTAATGAAAACCAAAACACACTTAGTAATTTTAATGAGTGGAAAGAATACACTTCACCCTCAGGTGAAAAATTTACAAGGGAAACTGATACCTTTGATACTTTTTTCGAATCTTCTTGGTATTATTTTCGATATTGCAGTGCTAGATCCGAAAATCATTTTGAAACAAAAGATGTGAACTATTGGTTGCCAGTTGATCAATATATAGGCGGAATAGAACATGCTATTCTGCACCTGTTGTACTCAAGGTTTTTTACAAAAGCTTTAAGAGATTTAGGATACTTAAATTTAGACGAGCCGTTTAAGGGTCTTTTTACACAAGGGATGGTTACACACCAAACATATCAAAACCTAAATGGTGAGTGGGTTGAGCCAAAATTTGTTGAAATGGTTGATGGTGGTTTCGTAGATAAGAATAATAAGAAAATTAAGCCTGGCAAAATAGAAAAAATGAGTAAATCAAAAAAAAATGTTATTGACCCAAATGATATCATTAACCTATATGGTGCAGATACCGCTAGATGGTTTATGTTGTCAGATAGTCCTCCCGAGAGAGATTTACAGTGGACAGAAACAGGGATAGTTTCTTCAAATAAATTTATTAATAAAATATGGGATTTTGCAGAAAAATATAAGGTCTATGAAATAAATAACAAAAAAAATGAATCGGAACAAGATATAGAAAAATTAAAGACTTTAATAAATGAAGTTTCTAAAAATATTGAAAATTTTCAATTTAATAAATCGGTAGCCAAGATATATGAGTTTGTAAATTTATTAAACGAACTTGTTACAAAGCAGAAAATTTCAAAAGAGAGTTATTTATGGTCTTTAAAAAAACTCTCCCTTATAACACAGCCATTTATACCTCATATTAGTGAAGAGATATGGGAAAGTCTTGGTTTTGATGGTTTGTGTATAAATCAAAGTTGGCCTGTTGAGAAAATAGAAGGTGTAGACTTAAAAATAAAAATTGCAGTTCAAATTAATGGTAAGACTAGAAGTATAATAGAGGTAAATAAGGCCGACGAAAAAGAACTTGTTATAAAATTAGCTAAAGATAACTCAAAGATTAATAAGTATATTGTGGGTAACCATATTAAAAAAGAAATTTATGTACCAGGTAAAATTGTTAACATTGTTATATGATTAAAAGATTTATTGTTATTTTTTTTGTGACAACCTTATTTGGTTGTTCAAATATAGAGTTTGTTTACAATGATGATAAAAGCATTACAAATCCTCTATATAAAAAAACATTTTATATATTTGAGGGTGATAGCATGCCGCCACTATACAAATATGCATCTTTTTATTTGGGCAACACAGAAGATCCTAGTTATGGTTTAATAATTAGAGTAGAAGAAGAAAAAACTAAGAAATCTGTGGAATCTGATCAAACTGTATCTAAGGTAGATTATAGGTTATCTTTTACATATGAGCTAAGTCACTATGATGGGGGTTGTTTGATTTTTGAAGAATCATCAATAAATCGGTTTTCATATTTGCCAAAGTCTGAGGGATATAATTTTGGCTCAGACAAATCTTTAGACAAGCTATACGATTTGGCTGTAAAGGAAAATATATATCAATTTGTAAACCAAATTAGTATTGAGGATTTTGGTTCTTGTATTAATGAAAATTGACCCTGTTAAATATATTTTAGAAAAACAAAGTTTTAAAGACAAGAATTTTTATTTCGTCTCTGGTAATGAAATTACGCTAATGCAAAAAATTAGAGATGAAATAATACAGAAATATCAATCTGATCAAAAAACTATAATAGAACATGTTAAAAACATTAGCGAAACGTCTAATAATAATAATTTATTTGGAGAAAAAAAATTAAGCATTGTTAGTGATCTAAAAGAAATTGATGAAAAAAAAATAAATGAACTTATCGATGATAATTTTATTTTTGTTTTTTTTTCTGAAAATTCTCCAAAAACCAACCAGATTAAGAGGTTTTTTCTAAATAGAGGAGATAGTTATGTTTTTGATTGTTATGAATTAACAAAAAATGATAAATCGGCGTTTTTAAAATTTTACTTCCAAGAAGAAGGTTTGAGCCTGTCTAACGAAATTTTTTGGTGTTTAGAAGAAATGTTGGATAATAGGTATGGTTTTTTTAAATCTGATTTAGATAAAATAAAATCTTTGGAAGAACGCCTTGTATCTGTAAATAATATAAAAAAGTTGCTTTCTCAGAACGATCATGTGGTAGATAAAATTTTTTTTGAGATATTTAAAAAAAACCATCAAATTGTGGAGTTATATAACTTAAAGGTGAATGATGCTCACCATGTTAATGCCCTTTTCTTATCATTTAAAAAATATTGTGAAATAATTATTCAAAATAGAGATTTGAGTACCTTTCAAAAAAATATTCCAAGCTACCTATTTAAGGAAAAGAAGGTTTTTATAGAAATTTATAAAAAACTAAATTTCGAAAAAATAAGCAGAACAATAAAGTTATTTAATAAAACAGAGGAATTACTAAGAAAGCAACCGACTGTAAGTTTAATTGTTGGTCTAAGGTTTTTACTAAGCTTTAAAAAGATAATTACTTCTTAAGCCTTTTCATTATTTCATCTAGTTGGTTTAGGTCTGAGTAGTATAAAGTAAGGGAGCCTGAGGATCCGCTTTCATTAAATTGTATTGATGTTTTAAGGCCAATTTTATCTGATAACTCTTTTTCCAAATCTATAATGTTGGGGTCTTTTGTTTTATTGGTTTTTTTGTTTTTTTTAAAATTTGAGGTGATTTTTTCAACTTCTCTTACACTTAATTTTTTATCAATTATTTCTATTGCTTTTACATAAGAGTCAGGGACGCCTATTAACGCTCTTGCGTGACCCATTGATAAATCGCCTTTAAGAACTAATTCCTGGACTTTTTTTTCTAATTCTAAAAGCCTTAATGTGTTGGACACGTGACTTGAGCTTTTACCAACAATTTTGGCTAAGTTTTCATTGCTAATTTTTTTAATTCTGATCAGGTCTTTATATGCGTTTGCCTCTTCTATAACATTAAGATCTTCTCTTTGAATGTTTTCAATCAGTGCGGCTTCTAAAACCTGAGATTCTTGCATATCTTTGATTACACAATCAACCTCGTGTAAACCAGCAAGTTGAGATGCCCTCCACCTTCTCTCGCCAGCAATTATTTGATATTGGTTGTTGTCTAAAAACCTTACAATAATTGGTTGGATTAATCCTTGGTTTTTAATAGAGGTTGCCAGTTCATTTAACTCAGAATTTTTGAACTGTTTTCTTGGCTGGTTAGGGTTAGGTTGAATTTGAGAAATATTTATTTTTTTAATATCACTATTGTTTTCATTAATTTTATTTGGTGTTGATAAGAGTGCCCCCAAACCCATACCAAGTTTGTTATCTTTATTCATTTTATTTATTTTGGTTTAAAATTAGTTCTTTTGCAAGCTCAATATAAGCCAAAGAGCCTGCGGCTTGTGTATCATATATAAGTGCGGGTTTTCCATGGCTTGGCGCTTCAGATATTTTTACATTTCTTGGAATTGTTGTTTTGTAAACCTGATCACCAAAATGCTCTCTTACATCTTTCTCTACCAAAGAGCTTAGTGAGTTTCTTTTGTCTAACATTGTTAGTAATATTCCTTCAATTTCCAAGTCTTTATTAAAGTTTTGTTGAATCAGTTTAATTGTTTGCATAAGCGCTGAAAGACCCTCAAGCGCGAAAAATTCAGACTGAAGTGGAATAAGCGCGGTATTAGAGGCAACTAAAGAATTTATTGTTAGTAAGCCTAGTGCTGGTGGACAGTCTATAAAAACAAAATCAAAATTATTGATTTCACTAAATATTGACTTAAAGACAAATTCTCTATTTTCAAAATTTGTAAGCTCTACTTCTGCAGCGGCTAAATTAGTATTTGAGCCAATTATTTTAAGGCCTGGTATCAACGTTTCTTTTATTCCTTCAGTTAAAAGTTTCTTTTCGTGGATCATCTCATAAATTGATGGTGATCTATTGGTATAAGAAAGCCCTAAACCTGTGCTTGCATTCCCTTGTGGGTCGGCGTCTATAATTAGTACGTTTTTTTTAACTGCAGCCAATGATGTTGCTAGATTAATTGTAGTGGTTGTCTTCCCAACACCCCCTTTTTGGTTAGATATAGAAATTACTTTTTTCATAATTTTTTATACTTACCTATTTTTAACACATAACCACCGCCCTCGCTCTTGCTTGAAAAGAGCTCGTATTTGAAAGAGAAGGTTTTTTTTGCATCCTGAATTTCTTTTTTAACATTTCTACCTTTAAGAAAAAGCAATGATGTATTTTTTTTAGTAAAAATCAGTGAATAATCTAACAGTTTTGTTAGTGGGGCAAAGGCTCGACAAACTATAAAATCAAATTTTTGATTTTTGATTTTCTCAACCCTAGAGCAAATATTTTTTATTTCGATATGGTTTTCATGAGCAAACTCTCTAATAAAATTAATTTTTTTCAGTTTTGAGTCTATTAATAGAGTATTGGTATAGCCGCATATAGACAAGATTACTCCTGGCAAACCTGCCCCGGTTCCCATGTCGACAATTGATGAGTTTTTTTTTGAAATGAATTGAGTAAGTTGTAATGAGTCATTAACATGTCTGTCCCACGAATTATCAATTGTTGATGGTCCTACCAAGTTGAGTGTTAGGTTGGTTTTTTTTAGTTTTTTTATATATTTGCCAATTAAGTCAATTTGCCTTTTGTTAAGATTGTATTTCTCAATTATTATTTTTTTTTCCAACTTAAGCGGCTTTTTTGTTTTTATTTTTTTTAATATATCTAAGAAGGGCGATTGTGGCAGCAGGTGTAACGCCAGATATTCTAGATGCCGCGCCAAGGGTTGGTGGTTTTATTTTTGAAAGTTTTTCAACTACCTCATTAGATAGACTTCCAACCAACTTGTAATTGGTTGATTTAGGTATTAATAAACTTTCTTCTTTTTCAAAATCCTTAATGTCCATTCTCTGCCTATCAAGGTAGCCTGCATATTTAGCTTCAATTTCTATTTGCTCAACTACATCATCTTCTAAATTATTAAGTTCTGGAAGAATTTTTTTGAGCTTGGGGGTTGTAATGTTTGAAAATGACAAAAGGTCTATAATATTTCTTTTCTTTCCATCTTTGTTAATTTTAATTCCTTTTTTAAGAAGTGCATCAGGACTAAATTTTTGTTTTCTAGCAAGTTCAAACCCCTCTTTCATTCTTGTAGATTTTTTTTCAAAAAGTCTTTGTCTGTCTGCTCCAACACACCCAATATCAACTCCCAATGGAGTTAACCTTAGGTCTGCATTATCAGCGCGCAATAAGAGTCTATATTCAGATCTAGAGGTGAACATTCGGTATGGTTCTTTTGTCCCTTTTGTAACTAAATCATCGACCAACACCCCTATGTATCCTGATGATCTTGGGATTATAAATTCTTTGTTTGATGATGTTTTGAGCGAGGCATTTATTCCAGCCATTATGCCTTGTGCGGCAGCTTCTTCGTATCCGGTGGTTCCATTAATCTGCCCAGCAAAGAATAGGTTTTTTATTTTTTTTGTTTCAAGTGTGTGTGTTAGTTCTTGTGGATTAATAAAATCATACTCAATAGCATATGCCGGTTGTGTAATCGTAACATTCTCTAAACCTTTAATAGTTTTAACAAAACGCTCTTGAATTTCTGTTGGAAGCGAAGAGGATATTCCGTTTGGATATATTAATTCGCTATCTAAACCCTCAGGCTCTAAAAAAATTTGGTGTGATGATTTATTTTTAAATTTGTTGATTTTGTCTTCTATTGAAGGGCAGTATCTTGCGCCCATTGATTTAATTTCGCCTGAATACATCGGTGATAAATTAAGGTTTTTAGCTATTATGTTGTGTGTTTTTTTATTAGTATGGGTAATAAAACAAGATATTTGAGGAATGTGGATATCTCTGTTGATAAAAGAAAAGGGAACTGCCTTCTTATCAGGTTGTTGTTCGCTTAAGTTATTGAAATTTATAGATTTTTTTAGCAATCTTGGCGGTGTACCTGTCTTAAGCCTGCCTATTGAAAACTTTAGTTCTTTTAGTCTTTTTGCAAGCTTAATAGACGGTTTATCACCAACTCTGCCAGCACCTTGTTTTTCAGATCCTATTCTAATTAAACCTCTTAAAAAAGTTCCTGTTGTTAAAACAACAGATTTTG
>MDSV01208469.1_pt1 | contig 11472 bp, 4 predicted proteins | sample 810851 | NCBI WGS metagenome assembly MDSV01 (sample SAMN05326640, study PRJNA326480) | marine metagenome | isolation source: seawater | place: Atlantic Ocean: North East | collected 2012 | reverse complement strand
GTGCGACGGAGGCACGAGGTACCGGGAGGTGACGTGCGCGGACGCCGACGGGTGCGGCGCCTCCCCCCCGGTGGACGAGGAGGCGTGCAACTGGCGCGCATGCCCCACGTACGCGTGGTCCGCCGGCTCATGGGGCGAGTGCAACGCCACGTGCGGGTACGCGGGCGAGCGGAGGCGGCTGGTGCAGTGTCGCGCGGTCGCGCCGTCCGACGATTTCGAGACCCTCGGAGACGTGCTGGAGGCGCGGAACGCGCTCGGCGACGCAATGTCGACCCAGGCTGAAGCGTCACCCAGGCTGAAGCGTCTGTACGACGAGAGCGTCGAGGCTGGGAGGGTCGTCCCCGACGCGGCGTGCCTCGCGTTCAACGCGTCCATGTCCAGACCGGCGTCGCTCGAGCCGTGCGCGCAGACGCGGTGCACGTACCGCCACTGGGACGTCGGGCCGTGGTCCGAGTGCGACGCGAAGTGCGGGGGCGGCGTCAAAACGAGGCACGTCTTCTGCAGCCGGCGGGACGACCTGTGGGAGGAGATGACCGAGTCCTTCTACGCGCGAGACGACGTGCCTCCCCCGCCGTCCCCGCCGCCGCCGGCGCCGCCGCCACCCCCGTTCACGGAGACGTACAACCTCTCGTCGCCGCCGCCGGCGCCGCCGCCGCGCCCGCCGCTCCCGCCGCCGGCGCCGCCGCTGCCCCGCCAGGAGGGCGCCCCGCCCTACCCGCCGGCGCCGCCCGCGCCGAGGCCGGCGGTGCGGTCGGTGGTGGCGGACGCGGTGTGCGAGGGCTACGCGTCCTTCATAGGCGCGGCGCCGAACGCGAGCGCGGCGTGCAACACGCGCGCGTGTCCGTGGTCGCCGCGGTGGGACGTCTCTTCCTTCGAGGACGACGCGCTCGGCCTGTGCGAGTCCGAGTCACGGAACGAACTGGACGAGATCTCGTCTTCAGACGCGTCCGTTCGCCTCCTGCGGCGCGCGGTGCGGTGCGTGGTCGGCGGGGTGGAAGGCAACGACGCCACGGCTCTGCGCGAAGTGGCGCTGGGCGAGTGCGAGGCGCTCGCGGCTTCCGGAGACCTCGCCCCGGCGCCTCTGGCGGAGGTGCCCTGCGGCGCGTCGGCGGACGCGTCGCCCGCAGAGCCCTTCTGCGACGGCGCCGACGACGTCTGCTCGTTCGCGGGGACGTGCGACTCCGTCGCGGACGCGTGCGTGTGCGACGCCGGACGAGCCGGAGAGCGGTGCGAGATGGACGTCGCGTGCGGCGCGCTGGACGGCGAGCGCGTCGCCTCCGACGACGACGGCGAGTGTTGCCCCGGCGTCGTGGACGCCGCCGGCGCGTGCTGCCACACGCAACTCGGAGTCGCGCGCCTGGACGGCGACGGGGTCTGCTGCGCGTCGGGCGCCGTCGACGCGTGCGGCGTGTGCGGCGGCGCCAGCAAAGCCGTGGACATCACCGGGAAGTGCTGCGTGGGGAGCCTCGACGCCGGCGGCTTCTGCTGCGCGTCGGGGACGTTCGACGCCTGCGGCGCGTGCGACGGAACCGGCGAGACGTGTCCGGTGTGGGTCGAGATGAGCGTGGTGGTCCCCGAGTCGGTGCGCGGCGCGGGCGACACCGCCGTCGCCGCGCACGTCTGGGAATGGGCCGAGCTCGCGCTCAACCTGTCGGGAGCCCTCCCGGCGGACGCGCCGGCGGCGAACGGGACGGCGGCGAACGGGACGGCGGCGGACGCGACGGACGAGGACGCGGAGGCGGGCGCCGCCGCCGCGGCGGCGTACTTGGACGCGAGCGCGAGGCTTTCGGGGATGACATCCTTCGCGACGACCGCGATGGCGCCGCCGCCGCCACGAGCGCGTCCGCCGCCGCCGCCCAACCCCCCGGGCGTTCAGGCGCCGTCCCCTCCCCCCCCGCGCCCGCCGTCGCCGCCGCCTCCGCCTCCCCTCGGCGCCAACGCCACCGACGGCGTGGACGCGGGCGAAGCGGACTCGGGAGCGGGGCGGAGGCGTCTCGCGCAAACCGCAAACGCCGGCGCCGCGTCTTACCCCATGGCGGCGGCGTTTCCGGTGCGCGCGCGCCGCCCGGCGACGGCCACGGCGACGCACGAACACGGGCTCGTCTCCGAGACGTCGCCAATCGACTTCACCGCTTTCATTCTCGAGCGCCTCGAGCAGCTCGACGCGCGTTCGAACCGCGCCTTCGAGAGCGCGGACGCGCCCGGCGCCACGGACGCGCTGTGGAACACGCGCGCGCGGCGCGTGCTGGGCGTGGCGCGCGCCGGCGCGTGCGGCGACGGCTTCTGCGAAAGACACGAGTCGTGCGGCTACGGCGCCGTCGAGCGCACCGTCGTGCCCGGCGGCGTCGTCGCCGACGTTGACGCCGCCGCCGCGCGCGTCGACGCCTACGACCAGGCGGCGGTCGCGAGGGGGATCACGGGCTGGCAGGAGAGCGTGCGCGCGGTGGCCGAGGCGCACAACGAGCGGGGAACGGGCCTGATCGGCCCCGCGCTCGCGCGCGCCGCCGCCGCGTGCTGCCCCGAGGACTGCCCGGCGCCGGCGGCGTGCCCCGCGCCCGAGGGGTCGGACGAGCCGTGCGGGGGCCACGGGATGTGCCTGCCCGCCACCGGGCAGTGCGTGTGTTTCCCGAACGGGGGTTACACGGGCGCGGCGTGCGGCGAGTGCGCGGCGGGCTTCTCGCGCTCGCGAGGCGTCTGCGTGAAGCGGAGACGACGCGCGGCGCCGCCGGCGCCGGCGCCGCCGCCGCCGAACGCGACGGCGGCGGCCGGCAGCGACGCCCCCCGGAGGGACCCGGGCGCGGAGGCTGCGCGCGCGCTTGCGGGCGTCGCCGCCGCCGCGGCTTCCCTGTGTGTGTTCGGGACCGTCTGCGGCGGGTGCGGGCGTTTGGCGTCGCGCGTCCTGGGACGCGCGAAGAGGTCTTCTCCACCAGAAGACGAGGACGACGAGCTCGACGGCGACGAGCTCGGTCTCGACGAAGAGCTCGGGAAGAAGTCTTTTCCGTCGGACCGCCGTTTTTTTTTCGGCGGCGCGGGAAAAACGCCCTCGCCGCCGAAGCGTCTTTTCCCCCCGGCGCCCGTGTTCGAGTTCCGGCGCGCGCCAACGGTGCAGGGCGGGTTCATCGAGGAGGCGCTCGGCACGGCGCAGGGGCGGTGGCGCTCGTACGTCGTGGACCCGAGCGGCGCGCGCCGCGCCGTGCGCGACGAAGATTTCCGGGGCGCCGAGGGTTCCCACGCCGATTCGGAGGAGGAGGAGGCGTCCGGTTTCGACGACCGGTCGCGCGCGAGCGGCTTCTTCTTCGGCGGCGGCGCGCGCGAATCGAACGCCCGCCGGCCTTACCGAAACCCCGCTGGATCGGAGATGTTCCCTTTCGGCACGACATCGCGCCAAAGAAAGCGCGCGCGGCGGTTTCCGAGCCCGCCGCCGGACGCGGTGGACCGTCCGCCGTTCCCGTCCGCGGGCCGCGCGGCGTCGTTCCCTTTTACGCTAAACACTCTAGAAGGGTTCCTGGAGACGGCGCCCGGAGACCACATACCCGGTGGGCAAGTGGGCTCCGGACGCCTTCCGGCGGGCTCCCCGCGCGCGGCGGCGGAAAACAAAACGTCCGCGGACGTGTCATCGAACGGAAAGGAGAAGGATGACGACCCGCGCGTGACGCTCCGCGCCGAGCGCGTCGCCGCGCGACTCAAGAAGAGGCTGGCGCGGCGGACGGCGGCGCCCGTCGCCGCGCCGGCGGATTGGCCCTCCGCCGAGGACGCGGCGGAGCGCGACTCGGAGAGCGACGCCGATCTCGCCGCTGGCGTCGAGACGCCCGCGCGCGGCCTCGCCGCGGCGGAGCGCCGCCGCGTGGCGTTCGGCGGCGGGGACGTCGGGGACCCCGTGAACGCGGCGCCCGACGCGAACGCGCTCTCCGACGCGCTCTGCGATGCGCGCGCCGCGCGCGGCTTGCCCGCGGCGCAGCGTGGCAAGAGGTCCGCGAAGCCGCGCGATGTCGAGGCGCCGCGAGACGGCGCCGGGGAAAGCGGCGAGGACGCGACACGACACGTCGGGCGTTGGCCTCCGGGTTCTTTGTCGTCTCGCGAGCGGAGCGCGGTCGGCGGCGATCGCGGAAGCCGCCGCGACGACGACGACGACGACGTCGCGTTTTTCGCGCGCGGGGAGTCGGACGAGGACGCGTCGTTCTGAGCCGTGCGGCGCGCGTCACGTCGCGGCGCGTAGACGACGACGTTCGCGCGATTCAGACGGACGGAAAGGACGAGCTCCGGAGGTCGCGTATAGCTCATAGCCACGAGTGAGGGAGCTGCGAACGCGTCCGGCGCGTTCGGCGTCGGAATCTCCGTTCCGTCGGGAACGTAGTAGACTACTCACCTGCTCTCCGTCGAGACGTTTCGGTTTACACGTTAAACTTGAACACGAGCACGTCCCCCTCCTCGACGACGTACTCCTTGCCCTCGAGGCGCCAGACGCCCTTCTCCTTGGCGCCCGCGAACCCGTCGTTGGCGATGAAGTCGTCGTACCCCACGGTCTCCGCTTTAATGAAACCCTTCTCGAAGTCCGTGTGGATCACGCCCGCGGCTTGCGGCGCGGTGAACCCGCGCTTGATCGTCCAGGCGCGCGTCTCTTTTTCGCCCGTGGTGAAGTACGTCTGCAGGTTCAACTGCGCGTACGCGTTGCGGATCAGCGACTTGAGCCCCCCCTCCTTCGCGCCGAGGTCCGCGAGGAACTCGTCTCTTTCCTCTTCGTCTAGTTTGATCAGCTCGGACTCCACCTGCGCCGAGATGATCGTCACGGACGATCCCTCCGCCTCGGCGTGTTCGCGCACCAACTTGACGTACTCGTTGGACGCGCCGGCGTCGGCGAGGTCGTCCTCGTTGACGTTCGCCGCGTACACGCAGGGCTTCGCGGTGAGGAGCATCAGGTCCTTGACGAGCGCCCACTCGTCGTCGGTCAACTCTACGAGCCTCGCGGGCTTGCCCTCTTCGAGAAACGCGGAGAGCTTCGCCAGAACGTCGCGCTCCGCCTGCTCGCCCTCCTTCTCGGCGTTGGACTTGGCTCTTCCCTTGCCGAGGCGCTCCAGCCGGCGTTCGATTTGCGCCATGTCCGCCAGCGCGAGCTCGAAGTTGATCACGCTGATGTCCGACAAGGGGTCCACCTTGCCGTCGACGTGGATCACGTCGTCGTCGTCGAAGCAGCGCACGACGTGCACGACGGCGTCGCACTCGCGGATGTTGGCCAGGAACTTGTTCCCGAGGCCTGCGCCGTCGGCGGCGCCCTTCACGAGGCCGGCGATGTCCACGAACTCGCAGGTGGTGGGGACGATGTTGGTGGTGCCGCTGATAGTGGCGAGCGCCTGCAGGCGGTCGTCCGGCACGGGGACGATCCCGCTGTTGGGCTCGATCGTGCAGAACGGGTAGTTGGCCGCCTCCGCGGTGGAGTTCTCCACCAGCGCGTTGAACAGCGTGGACTTGCCCACGTTCGGAAGGCCGACGATCCCGGTCTTGAGCGCCATCGAGGTGACGGTCGTGGCGCGGAACGCGCGCGCGCGCGGGGGGGACCACACCGTCTTGCCGACGCTGAACGCGCCGGATCGCGCGCGAAGCGACGCGGCGGAGCCGCGCGCGACGAACTTGCAGGTGTGGAGCGCCATGGCGGACATGGTCGACGCGTGCGCGTGACCGGCGGAGTGCGATGGCTGTCGCTCCGCCGCTCCGGGAACTTTATCCAACACGCAAGCGACGTGTCGCTCGGCGCCTCGCGTTCGCGCGAACCGGCGCCGCACGCGGCGCGCGTTTCGGTGCGTCTCGTTCGAAGGTATTTTATTCGTGTGCGCGAACAGTCTGATAAAGAGGCTCGACATAAAAACGCGTTTTTTTTTGATCGCCCGGTGCGTTTTCGCGTTTCCGGCGCCGCGCCGCGAACGACGCGCGGGCCGGGGCCCGCGCGCATCCTCCCCGGAGGAAACGTCCTGCCCGTAAGTTTCCGCGTCTCCACTACCGCGGTATCATCACTTCTTCTTCGCCGCCGGCTTCTTGCCCTTGCCCTTGCCCCCCGGCTTCTTCTTGCCGTCGTCCTTCGCGACGAAGCCCATCGCCGCGAGCTTCTTCGCGGACAGCTTCGGCTTGGCGGGCCCTCCGGGTCCGTCCTCAGCCTCCTCGTCTTCCGCGTCTTCCGCGTCTTCCGCGTCTTCCGCGTCGTCCGCCGCCGCGCCGCGCTTCTTGCCCTTCTTCGCTTCCTGCACGAGGATCCCCGAGTGCACGACGCGCGACCCCGAGTTGCACTCGCGCGTGAACGCGGACTTGACGGCGGTTGGAATGCCGGCGCTGGGGTCGGCGAACACGGCGCCCACGCCCTTGAACTTGGAGACATCCTGCACGGTCTCCCAGTCCTGCCGCGTGAGCGAGTACGCGTCCATGCGCGCCATCACCTCCGGGATGCCCTCCTTCTCCTTCCCGCCCGCCGCGGCGGACTTGAGCGGGCGCGTGATGAGCGACTTGAGCAAAGGCACGTACTCGCCCCGCAACGACGCGGCGTCCGCTTTGAACTCGCCCCCCGCCACGCAGTGCGAGTGCAGCTCCGTGAGCAGCCGCTTGTTTTTGCCGTGCGTGCTGTTCTTCCCGAGCCACCCCGGGAAGCGGTTGAAGTTGCGCTCGCCCGGGAACGACCCGAAAACCTCCCTGTTTCCGCGCAACACGCTGGTGGGCATGACACTGGAGATGACGTTGGCGTACGGCATGAGGCCCCAGTTCTGCTTCGCGCGCACGCTGCGGTTCATGACGTCGCCCTCGCTGATGCACGCCGCGGCTTTGGCGACGAGCTGCAGCCGGTGCAGCTCGTTCGCGGCCGCGTACGGGCGGTAGTGCACGTAGTTCTCCTGGATGAACAGAGGGATGATGTCGCTGTCCTGGAACACCAGGTTCAGGCGGTCGTTCACGGACATGCGATCGGCGTTGGGCGCGCACAGCTTGTCCACCGCGGTGAACGGGCCCATGTCGACGTCTTTCTTGGACAGACCCTTTATGTCGTCGTACTCGAAGGACTGCTTCGTGAGCCGCCGCATCTGCAGCTGGTTGATGATCAGGCGGATGTCGTTGTTGGTGGTCTCGATCAACGCCTCCATCGCGGCGGCGGACATGGAGATGCCCTCGTCCGCGGCGATCTTGAGCATGCGATTCAGGATCTGCGGCTTGGTCGGGCGCGAGAAGGGCATGTCCTGCGTGTAGTTCTGTAACGATTTGAGTTTCTGGTTGTACTTGTCGTTGCAGATGCAGATGATGGGGATTTTGGAAAGCTTGATGCACGTGATGAGCTCCTGGACGCCGCCGCGGTCGCCGCCGGACATGCCGTCCACCTCGTCCATGATCAGGCACATCTTCTTGGGCGCGCCGCCGAAGAAACGCATCGCCCGGTTGGTCACCATCTCGCGAATCGCGTTGGACGCCTTTCCCCCGACGCCGTCCTTGACGTCGCTCGAGGATTTCCCGCGCGTGTCCGAGGCGTTCACCTCCGTGACCTCGAACCCGAGCTGCTTGGCGATGATGGACGCCGCGCTGGACTTGCCGATCCCGGGAGGGCCGGAAATGAGAACCGCTTTCATCGGTTTGTCCTTGCCCTTCGCGTCCGCCGACGGGTGCGTGCCGGCGACGTGGATGTCGTTCCACGTGGTCAGGAACTTGCGCAGGTCGGCGATGTTCTTGCCGTTGCCGATCAGCTGCGCGGGCTGAGAGGGCTTGTACTTGTTCACCCACAAGGGCTGCGTGTCCGCCGACGTGGCCGCGGCGGGCGCGACGCCGGAACCGCCGGCGGCGGCGGGCGGCGGCGCGCTCGCCGGCGGCGGCGGCGGCGAGCTCGCTTTTTTCGGCTCCGGCGCCTCCTCGGCGCCTCGGCTCGACGTTTCCGCCTCGGCGCCCCCCCGCGCGTCCGCCAGCATCTGCACCATCGCGAAGAGCCCGTCCTCGTCGATGAGCGCGGTGCCGTGTTCCCTGGCCTTCTTGATCTTGGAAGGCCCGCAGTCCATGCCGACCAGCACGTAAGACGTGCGCCCGGACACGGAGCCGGTCACCTTGCCGCCGTGCCTCTTGACGAAGTCCTCCGCTTCGTCGCGCTCCAGGGAGTCCAGGATGCCGGTGATCACGAAGGTGACACCCTCGAGGCAATCAGAGGGCCCGCGCGGGGGCGGCGGCTTGTTGTGTTTGTTCGCAGGCGTCGCCCTGGAGTCGTTCGCCGCCCACACGCCGGCGGACTCGAGCACGGAGAACTTGAGTTCGGAATCGGGTTTTGGGTAGCCCGGCGGTCTCGGGAGCTCGCGCGGCGGCTCTTTCTTCGTCGGGGTTCTCTTCGCGGGCGTGCGCTTGGGTTTCGTGGGGGTCTTGACCTTGGCCTTCTTCGCCGTCGAGGGGGGATCCTCCGGGCGCGTCTGCGCGGCGAGTGACGGAGGGTGGCGGAGGGGTGAAGGGTCAGGCGACGGGCGGGGGAAACGATCGTCACCGATCGCGTCGTCCGGGGGTCGTCCGAGAGAACGGAAGGGTGAGCCAGACCAAGAGGACATCGTCGAGAAGGCGAGTGATGCGCAGAGACGAGCGTCGCACGTACGTCCACGACATCCTGTGCTTTGCGTTTGTTAACCGACGCGGGCGCCGGGGGGTCGTCCGTCAGATCCACCATCGCCACATCCGCCTTCGGTTCCGCTTTCGCCTCCAGCGCGGCGGGGGGCTTGGGCGAGGCGGGTTTCTTGGCACCGCCCCCCCCAAAGAAGCTGCGTATGTCGCCCGGCATCGCACTCGACGCGGGACCGTCTCGCGCACTTCCTCCGAAGCGTTCGACGAGCCTCGCGTGCCCGGGAGTGGCGAGATCGCCGAGGGGTGCCTACGCGGTGTTTGAAAATTTTCTTTTCAGGTGCCAAGGTCATGAAGGTGATCGCAGGTGTCAAACGAGACTCCGAAAGTATAGTCTATGTACCAGGCTTCAACCCTCTCGCAACCCCGCGCGTTGCCTGTTCCTTTACCTCCGCCAGCTCGCGCTCCTACGCCTCTACCGTTTCTTCTTCCCCTTGGCTCCCTTCCCCGCGCCCGCTGCCTTGGCCGCCTCCGCCTTCTTGTTCCCCTGCACGGCGAGTAGACCCACTACGCCCAGAACTGTGATGTCGACGACCCCGGCGAAAGGGGAGATTTCGGCGGGAGCGCTCGCGGCCTCCTCTGCGAGCGCGGGCATCGCGGCCACGAGTCCGGCGGCGAGCGACGTGCACACGAGGATCACGCCGTCCACACGCGACACCGCGCGACAGGAGTCGTCAGATCGCGACGCGGCCGCGAAGACCTTGTTGGTTCGTCCGCGTTTGGGGACGACGACACATTTCGACCAAGTCCCGGGACGGGATGTGGTCGTCGCGAGCGCCGAGCGCGCCGCGAGCGCTTGTCCGGGGTTCAATACTGAAAGCGCGTGCATATCGCGATGGGAGGAGCGGAAGGGACGAAACCGCGTTGCGCGAAGGCGCGCGGGTTTGTTGGCGGAGAGGTGCGGATGAGCCCCATCCCGCCCGGACCTCGACTCGCGGGATTTCACGCGTTTTCTGAGACTGCTCATTCGGCAAATCGGATTCCGCTGCTGGCCATTTTCAACCAAAGGTTTCGCAGGCTCCTCGACTTGGATAAAAAGCGAGTAAAGCGCGTCGTGCGTCGATCGCCGGTCGATCACTGACACGCACGCGTCGAATCACTCACGCACCATGTCTTCCGCCATGGCCACCCAGCAGTTCGCCGCCAACGTGCTCCGCACCGGCGCCCGCAAGGCGGTTCGCTCCGCGCCCGTCCGCGCTAACCGCATGACCGTCCGCGCGGCGGCCTCGAACGGCGGGCTTCCCATTGACCTTCGCGGTGCGTTCCCGACTGACTCGTTCGCGTCTCCGGCGCCGCACGCGACTTCGCCCGCGCATCGCCGAGGAGGCGATCCGTCGCGGAAATGCACCTTTCGTGTCATTCCGATTGATCCGTCGCGCGTTGTCGTTCGACGCGCGTGCAGCGCGCCGTCCCCGGCGCGCTCGCGCGCGAAAAATCGCGCATCGCGCGCCATCCGTCGCGTGACCGGATCGACCTCAATCGACGTTTTTCTCGAACGAAACGCGAAACCGGAGGGTGGTTGTCAGTTTCTTCGCTCGCGTTCCGCGCTCGCTGACTGACGTCTCCTCGCTTCCCCGCTTCGATTTTCGTCGCCACAGGCAAGAAGGCTTTCGTGGCTGGCGTCGCGGACGACCAGGGCTTCGGCTGGGCCATCTCCAAATGCCTCGCGGAGGCTGGGTGCGAGGTGATCCTCGGCACGTGGGTGCCGGCGCTGAACATCTTCGAGACGTCGCTCCGCCGCGGCAAGTTCGACGAGTCGCGCAAGCTGTCCGACGGCTCGCTGATGGAGTTCGCCAAGGTGTACCCCCTGGACGCCGTGTTCGACACGTACGATGACGTCCCCGAGGATATCCGCACGAACAAGCGCTACGCCGGCAACGAGAACTGGACCGTCGCGGAGTGCGCCAAGGAGGTGGAGAAGGATTTCGGCACCATCGACATCCTCGTGCACTCGCTCGCCAACGGCCCCGAGGTGCAGAAGCCCCTCCTGGAAACCTCGCGCAACGGCTACCTCGCCGCGCTCTCCGCGTCCTCCTACTCCAAGGTGTCGCTCCTGCAGCGCTTCGGGCCCATCATGAACAAGGGCGGCGCCGCCATCTCGCTCACCTACCTCGCCTCCGAGAAGATCATCCCCGGCTACGGCGGCGGCATGAGCTCCGCGAAGGCCGCGCTCGAGTCCGACACGCAGGTTCTCGCGTACGAGGCGGGCCGCAAGTGGGGCATCCGCGTCAACACCATTTCCGCGGGTCCCCTCGGCTCGCGCGCCGCGAAGGCCATCGGCTTCATCGACGACATGATCAACTACTCCATGTCCAACGCGCCCCTCAGCGAGAAGCCGCTGTCGGCGATGGAGATCGGCCAGACCGCCGCGTTCCTGTGCTCGCCGCTCGCGTCCGGGATCACCGGCTCTCTCGTGTACGTCGACAACGGCCTGCACGCCATGGGCCTCGCCACCGACGCGCAGTCCCTGCAGCGCGACGAGTAAGGGGGATGCGGAACACACGGAGAGACGAAGTTGTAACGCCGCCGCCGCTTTTTTAGAGAATCGTCTCGCTCTGTGGTCGGTTTCAAGTTTCCTCTCTCCGTCTCCTCTCCTCTGACCGCCCCTCGTGAGAAATCAAGGGCTCTGCGCGCTCGAAGCGGCGGCGACCGGCGGTGTTTTCGTGGCCCTTCTTTTCGTCCTCACGGGCGGGACGGCATTGCTCCGCGCGCCGAGTTTTCTCGCCGACGGTACATGCTCTACGTGACCCTGCGTCGCGGACTCGCCGGCAAGCAGCGGACGTACATCGACACTCTCAAGTCCCTCGGCCTGCACAAGGTCAGGCAGGAGGTCCAGGTCGCGAACAACGAGGCCGTGCGTGG
>MDSV01193595.1_pt1 | contig 11473 bp, 4 predicted proteins | sample 810851 | NCBI WGS metagenome assembly MDSV01 (sample SAMN05326640, study PRJNA326480) | marine metagenome | isolation source: seawater | place: Atlantic Ocean: North East | collected 2012 | reverse complement strand
GTATATCTTGATAATGCAGATTTATTTGCGTATGATGTCGTACCTGCTGCATCTCCTCTTGGTGGATTCATTGTAGATAACACCAGTCCTGTTGCTGCTGCATTGACGGCTACAGTATCTGCTGCTGGAACTATTTCAGCACTCACTATTGTTAGTGGTGGATCTGGTTATATCGGTGCAACAACTTCAGTTTCTATATCCGCACCACCAGTTGGTGTAGGCACATTCATTAAACCAGATGGTTCAGTTGGTATAGGATCAACTACAACGGCAACTGTTACTGTATCTAATGGAGTCCTTACAGGAACTCCAACAATTACAATGGCAGGATTGGGTTATACCCTTACAAATCCACCTCAAGTGATAGCATCACGTCCAAATTACAATACTGAACAATTTAGCAATGCTACTGCTGTTAAAGGATTCTCTGGAATTGTAACTGGTATTGGTACTGCAGTAGGTGTGGGAACTATATTAGCAGTTGAGTTTTATCTACAACGTGAAAGTTCCAATCAATGGAATCAATTGGCTATAGGAAACCCTGTTTTAATAACTGATACTCAAGTTGGATCTGGAGTAAGTTCTGTTTATGAATCTGGAAGTGGTATAGTTGGAATTGGTACAACATTCGTAGATAATGTGTATCACGTTGCTCAAGTATCTTATCCTTCTGCCTCTGGTGTTGCTGGAGTTGTTACCTGTAATGTTGAATATTTTGGCAATCATACAGGAATTAGTTCCACTGGAACTACATCAATAGGTAGATTCTCTTGGGGTTCTTTATCTGGATCTTTAACTAGATCTGATGCTGTAGGATTTGCTGTTAGTGGGTTCACAATTAATTCTGGATTATCTACTTTCCCAACCCTACAAAGAAGAGTTGAAGGTTTGAGAGATACGGGAGGACTTGAACCTCAATAAATAAATTTTGTTAACTATTATAAATATCTAAAAAACAATCAATATGTCTGCTTTCGTAACAGATCAATTCAGAATATTTAATGCAGGTAATTTCGTAGATTCTGTACTAGATACTAATAATTCTTATTATGTATTTCTAGGTCTAAGTAATCCTACAAGACCTAATCCTGGATTTGGTAGAACAAGTACATGGAATGATGCTGCTGGGCCACCTAACCCCATTGACAATTTTTCATATGAAAGTTTATATGAATCTACTTCTCTTTTTGGAAAAAGAGTTGTTGGTGATAATATACGAAGAGTTGTAAGAAAAGTTCAGTGGACTAAAAATACGAATTATGATATGTATAGGCATGATTATGATTCTAATAACAAAGCACCTAATTCTGCTACAGGTAGATTATATGACTCTAATTATTTTGTAGTTAATAGTGATTTTAATGTTTATATTTGCATAGAAAATGGTAGTTCTGGTTCTTCCGATTCCACAACAGCTAAAGGTGGTCAATCTGAAGATGAACCCACATTCACTGATTTAGAACCAACGGCAGCTGGAACAAGTGGTGATGGATACATTTGGAAGTTTTTATTTTCAATATCTCCAAGTGATATTGTAAAATTTGATTCCACTGAATACATTGTTGTACCTAATAATTGGGCAACATCTACGAATTCTTTAATTCAAAGTGTAAGGGAAGCAGGTGATTCTACAGTTAACTTTAACCAATTAAAAACTGTTTATATTGAAACTGGTGGAAAAGGTTATGAAACAAATAAAACTACAACTGTAGATATAGTAGGTGATGGTACTGGTGCAAAAGCTTCTGTTACTAGTGATGGAAATGGTACTATTACTAATATAGTTGTTACAGCAGGTGGAAGTGGTTATACTTATGGTATGGTTGATTTGGGTGCATTTGGACAACCTGTTGGTGGATTTCCTGATGGTAGCACTACAAATATTCCTGCTAAATTAATACCTATTATACCTCCTTCTAGAGGTCATGGATATGACATTTATAAAGAATTGGGTGCAGATAGAGTTTTGGTTTATGCAAGATTTGATGATTCCACAAAAGATTTTCCAACTGATACAAAATTTGCTCAAGTTGGAATTGTAAAAAATCCATCAACATATACTTCAGAAAATACTATCTTTACTGGTGGTCAATACTCATCTTTGGGTGCTATTAAAATTTTGGATTATTCTACTTGGGATACTACAAATCTTTCTATAGGAAGTACAATTACACAAGTTCTTTCCAATAATGCAGGTACTGCTAAAGGGTATATTGCATCATATGATAAGCAAACTGGAGTATTGAAATATTATCAAGATAGGTCATTATACTATCAGCAAACTTCCAATAGAAATAATGAAACCGATTATGTTGGTGTTAGCAGTGATGCTAAAGCTTTAGCATTTGGAACAACTGGCAGCATTAAGTTTCTGTCATCACCTGGTCCTAGTGATGCATCTGTGGCAATTGCATTTACTGGCAGTACTGTCACTGAAGGAAATAGGGAAGTTGATTTGGGAGTATATTTCACTAGTGGTCTCTCTAATTCTGAGATAAATAAAACAACTGGAGATGTCATTTATATTGACAATCGAAAGGAAGTCACTAGGGATAGTAGACAAAAAGAAGACATTAAGATTGTACTGGAATTCTAAAGTAACATGGCACAAAATAAAGATTTAAATATCAGCCCCTATTATGATGATTTTGACACAAGTAAGAATTTTTATAAAGTCTTATTCAAACCAGGATTCCCCGTACAGGCTAGAGAACTAACGACCTTACAATCAATATTACAGAATCAAGTACAAGATTTTGGTTCTCATATGTTTAAAGAAGGTTCTATGGTTCTTCCAGGAGCTCCTACATTTGATAATCAATTTGAGTGTGTTAAAATAAATTCAAGTCAATTTGGTGTTGATGTATCTCTTTATGTTAGTGAATTGCTAGGTAAAACTGTAGAGGGACAACTTTCTGGTATATCAGCTACTGTTGATCTGATTGCATTGCCTGATGGTGGAGAGGTAGAAGATCTAACACTTTATGTAAAATATGAAAGTGCTGGTAGGAGAGATAATACTGTAACAACTTTTATTGATGGAGAATCTTTAATTGTTAGGGAAAATGTAGTTTACGGAAATACTACAATAAATTCTGGTACTGCTGTAGCAACTTTAATATCAAGTAATGCTGCTGCTATTGGATCTGCTGCTTCTGTTGCAGATGGTGTTTATTTCATTAGAGGAACTTTTGTAAATGTAAATAGACAAACTATAATTTTAGATAATTATACAAATAATCCTTCATATAGAATAGGATTTCAAATTGATGAATTAATAATAAATGCAAAGGATGATTCTTCATTATATGATAATGCTAAGGGATTTACTAATTATGCTGCACCAGGTGCTGATAGATTAAAAATTGGATTAACTCTTACTAAAAAATTACTTACTGATAAGAATGATACAAATTTTGTTGAAATTTTAAGAACAGATGAAGGTATTATTGAGATAATTAAAACAAAATCTGATTATAATATTATTAAAGATTATATAGCAGAGAGAACTTATGAAGAATCTGGAAATTATTCATTACAACCATTCAATATTAATGTTGTTAACTCATTAAATGATAGATTGGGTAATGGTGGACTTTATTACAATGGAAGACAAACAAAGCAAGAAAATACACCATCTGATGACCTATTGTGCTATAAAATTTCTGGTGGAGAAGCTTATGTAAAAGGGTATGATGTAAAAACAAAAACCACCAATATTATAGATGCACCTAAACCAAGAGATACTGAAAGTATTAGTGCAGCAATGGTTCCATTTACTATGGGAAATAGCCTAGTTGTTACTAATCTTTCAGGTCAAGGAAAATATAGATCTGATGTAGATTTATATGGAGAATTGGGTCAAGAGACAAATGCAGTTGGTATTATAGGAGAGGCAAGAATATATTCTATTAATGCTAGGAGCTATGCTGGTATTTCTACAGCCACAGCATCTACATGGGATCTTCGTTTGTATGATGTACAGACATATACTAGAATTTCATTAAATGAATCATTGACTAGTAGTGAAGTAACTTTTGGATATCATATAAAAGGTCTTAGAAGTGGAGCTGAAGGATATTCTGCATCTAATGGAACAACAGCTGTTGCTCTAGGAGTTACTAAAGCAAATTGGATAAATGTGACTCAAACTAAGGGTACTTTTATAAAAAATGAACAAATTAGTATAAATGGAAAAGAGCAATCTAGATCCATTACCGATCTTTTAATATTTTCACCTCGTGATGTTAAATCGGTAAAACAAGTTGCAGTATCTCCTTATACTCAAGATTTTAAAGCTGATGCAGTTTTACAAGCTACACCATTTCCAAATAATATTGAAAATGTTACAGTAAATTCCACTTTAGTTCAATCTAATGATGGAAATCCATTTATTGGGGTTAAAGTTGGTGATGTTCTTCGCTTAAATACTACAGGTGGGAATATTGTAAAATATAATAAAGTAACAGTAACTGGCCAAAATGGCAGTAAAGATTTAACTGTTGCTGCTACTCCTACTGTAGCAGGTGTATCTAATGGTACTGTTTCATCAGGAAATTTTTATGGTGGAGTTTCACTTGCATATTCAAGTTTAAATGAGGATGATGGGGGATTATATGAACCTCTTCCAGATAGTAATATATCTTCAGTAGATCTTGGAAATTCAACGTTGACAGTTTCTGCACAGGTAACTGGGCAATCAGTATCTGGTGCAGGAATTACTGTTTCCATATCTGGTGTAAAAGATGGTGCTGGTGTAGCAATATCAACCGCATTCTTTGAAGGGTATAGTGATAGTAAATATTCAGTTCATTTAGGATCTGGATCTGGATTCTCAAAGGTAAGTAATAATCAATTTAGTTTAGAGGGTGGAGGAGCACAAGTAGCATTTACAGGCTTGGAAAATATAACAAGTGATAGTAATACTGTAGTTAATGTAACAGCACAAAAACAAGGTATTCAGAGTAAAATTAAGAATTATGAAAGAAGTAAAATACTCACTGTAGACAAATCAAGTCTTGTTGGTTCAGGAAGTTCTGTTGGTAACTTGAATGATGGTTTAACATATAATGGAATGGCATATGGATTGAGAGTTCAAGATCATGAAATTTCTTTAAATGTTCCAGATGTTGCACAAGTTTTAGCGGTGTATGAATCTACCGATGGTTTACAACCAACTTTAGATAATGTGGAATTTAGTTCAAGTGCATCTGTTTTAACCAATGCAAAAATAGGTGAAAATATTGAAGGACAAACTTCTGGATCTGTTGCTAGAGTTGTTGTCAACAATAGTAGTACCCCATCATCAGGAGGAGCTAATAAATTAGGAATTATATATCTTAATGACAAAAAATTTATTGTTAATGAATTAGTTACATTTTTAGAATCAAATATTACTACTAATATTGAAGGTATTAACACACAAGATAGTGATGCTAATTACAGGAATATTACAGATTCTTTCTATCTTGATAAAGGTCAAAAGGAACAATATTATGATTATTCAAGATTAGTTAGAAGAAAAAATGTTAATGTACCATCAAAACAATTATTGGTTGTTTATGATCACTATACTGTTCCTATTGATGACACTGGAGATGTATTTTCTGTATTGAGTTATGATAAGGATAGGTATACTAATGACATTCCACAAATTGGTTTATCTAAAATAAGAGCAACAGATACTTTAGATTTTAGACCAAGAGTTAGTGAATATATTGGCGTTTCTTCTTCACCATTTGCATTTTCTACAAGATCTGGTAATTTTGGAACTTCTCCCAAATTCCTATTAGCATTTAATGAAAGTACCATATTGGGATATGATTTTTATCTTCCACGAATTGATAAAATATATTTAGATGTACTTGGAAACTTTAATGTAGTTAAAGGTGAACCTAGTAAAACTCCACTACCTCCCATAGCATCTAATGATTCTATGGAGATAGGTACAGTCATATTACCTGCATATCTCTATAATCCAAATAATGTTAGAATAACTTTGGTTGATAATAGAAGATATACAATGCGTGATATTGGAGTTCTTGAAGATAGGATAGAAAGTTTAGAAACAGTCACGACATTATCTTTACTTGAAGTAAGTACTGAAGCTATGTCAGTTCAAGATTCTTTTGGTAGAAATAGATTTAAGAGTGGATTTTTTGTAGATAGTTTTAATAGTGATTCTTTTGTGGATTTAAATTTATCCGAAATAACTGTTGATACTGATGCTAATGCAATAAGGCCATTAATTTCTAGAAACACTATTGATAGTTATCTAATGCCAGCGTCAAGTACGATTGATTCTGAAATAGATTTTGGGACAAATTTTGCACTATTTGATAGTAATGTTCAAAAAACTGGAGATTTTGTTACTTTAAAATATGATGAAGTTGTATGGGTAGATCAACCACATGCAACAACTGTAGAGAATGTTAATCCATTCCATGTCATTTCATTTAGTGATGGAACTATCACTTTAAGTCCAGAAAGAGATACATGGGTTAGAACTATAAGAAATGATGGTGGTAATGAAGATCAAGCTCTTCTTTCAAGGATAAGTCAAATTACTACACAAACTAGTCAAGCAGATATTGAAGATATTATCAACAGACTTCGTTCTAATGGTAATATTGAAACAGGAACTATAAACGTTAACCGTAGTAAAACAACAATGGGCAGTGGAAATATAGTTACTAGAACAGACACAATACGTGATCAAAGAGTTTCTGTAAGAGATGGTATTATTTCAACTGGTGATGATGAATTTATGAGATCAAGAAATGTTTCTTTCAATGCTATTGGATTGTGTCCATTCCAACCACATTATCAGTTTCTTGATGGTAATTCTGATGTTTTCTTTATTCCTAAGTTATTGGAAATTGCAAATGATAGTAATCTAGTAAATTCTGGATCTTCTACTGCATTCCAAACAGGAGAAACAGTAGTGGGATATAATTCTAATGGTGAAGAAATTATTTCCTTCAGAGTTGCAAAATCTAATCATAAAGAAGGACCTTTTAATAATCCATCATTAGTATATGGTGGAAATCCATACAGTCCTTATGAAACAATACAAGCAGAGTATACAAGCACATCCAAAGTTTTAAATGTTGATACTCTTGCATTATCTCAACAGGCACAAGGTCTCTACAGTGGTTATGTGGAACTTGGATCCAAGTTAGTTGGTGCAACTAGTGGTGCAATTGCATATGTTAAAAATTTACGATTAATTGTAGATGAATCAGGATATCTGCAGGGATCATTCTTCTTACAGGATCCACATAGTACTCCAGCACCTAGTGTTATAATTGAAACAGGGAGAAAATCTTACAAGTTAACCAGTAGTGTAGTTGATTCAGAACCATTAAAAGGTAGTAAATTAATTTCATCTGCAAATACAGAATATGAAGCAGTTGGTACAATTAGTCGTAGAGGTTCAATTGTTAGTATAATCGACAATATTCAAGATCGTACTTTTAGAGAAGAAGAAAACGAAGATCCTTTAGCTCAATCTTTCGTAGTAGGTGGTAATGTTGATGCACCTGATTCTAGTAGAAGGGGTAGTGATCAAGATGGAATATTCTTAACTTCAGTTGACATATTCTTTGCAAATAAACCAGGATTTGTTCCCACAGCGGCTAAAGATGATGCAACTCTTTCAATTGGAGGAAGTGATGTCAGTAAGACAGTAACAATTGAAATTAGAACAGTAGAATTGGGAACTCCTACTCTAACTAAAATTGGTAAAGGAATAACATTAAATCCAAATCAAGTTAATATATCATCACTTGCTACTTTAGCAACTAATTGTAAATTCCCAGAACCTATCTATTTAGCTCCAGGAAGAGAATATGCAGTTGTTATTCTTGCTCCAACCAGTAATGAATATGAAGTATTTGTTGCAACTATGGATGAGGAAACATTAGAATCTCAATCTCTTCCTAATACAGCACCTGTCATACACACTCAACAATGGGCATTGGGTAGTCTATTTAAGTCTCAGAATGGTTCTATTTGGACTCCTAGTCAATTACAAGACTTGAAGATGGTTCTGTATAAAGCTGAATTTACTTCCACTTCAGGAAGCGTATTCTACGCAAATCCAACTATAAATGAAAGTAACGGATATGGAAAACTAAATCCAAATCCAATACTAACTTTATCTAAAACAGGATCAATTGGTATAACTACAATTTACACTGGAATAAGCACATTTAGTTCAGGAAGAACTATTAATGGATCTACTAATGATGGTGTTGTAGCATCAATTGTAGGAACAGGATGTTCTGCTCAAGGTGTGGGAATTGTTACTGGTGGTGAAGGTTATATTGCAGGTACTACATTGCAGACTTTTGCAATTACTGGAAAAGGTTCAGGATTTAAATGTAATATTGTAGTTGGTGCTAACGGCATTATTACTGGTATAACAACAACTGATCATGGAAATGGTTATCAAGTAGGTGATACTATTGGTATTCACACTTCAATTGCGAATGGTGGTGTTGGCCAAGGAGCAGATGCTGTTCTAACAATTACTGATAATAGTAATGGAATTGATACTTTATTTTTAGAGAATATCAAGGGAACAAATGTAAGTGGTTCTTTCAATGCAGGAGGAAACTTTAGATATACCGATAATGCTGGTATTGTTACTAGTGCTTCAACTGGAGGAGGCCCTACAATACGTCAAGCATTGACTTTAGATGGTATTCCAAACGATGGAAAACATATTTATATTTCTGAATTTGATCATGGTATGTATGCATCAAATAACAAAATAGAAGTAAAGAATGTTCAAGGAAATTCTCATCCAACCAATTTAGGTATTGGATTAACAACAACAGAACAATCTACAATAAGTGTTGCATCTACAGTTGGATTCTCTACTTTTGAAGGAATCCCAGTATCAGCAACAAATCTTGGATATGTAAAAATTGAGAATGAAATTATTGCTTACAGTTCTGTTGGTGATGGAGAACTTAATATCGCTGCTAATGGAAGAGGTATTGATTCTACACAAGTTATAGAACATAATGCATATTCTGATAGTCAAATGCCATCTGTTCAAAAGTATGAATTAAATGGTGTATCTTTAAGAAGAATAAACAGGGAGCATACTATTTCTAATCATGATATTGGTTTTGATGATTATTATATTGAAATTGATAGAACTGCAACTGGGCCTGGTAAAGATAGATCTGCCGATGCCTCTAATGAACCTCAGTTATCATTTAATAATGTTGGATTCTTTGGTGGTTCATCTGCTAATGTAAGTAGAAATATACAATATGATGCAATATTACCCATCTATAATGTACGTACTCCAGCAGCAGTTACTTCAGCTACTGCTTCGATTAGGACTGTTAGTGGAACTAGTATTGGTGGCAATGAAATTTCTTTTGTGGATCAAGGTTATTCAACTATACAATTAAATACTGTAAATCAATTAACAACTCCTAGACTTATATGTTCTAAGATTAATGAAAATACATATTTGGAAAATATTGATAGGAATAAATCATTCATTACTAAGATTGATTTTGAAACATCCAATAAAGATGTTTCACCAATTATCAATGCAAATGTGGCACTTAGTGAACTAAGAAGTAATAGATTGAATAATCCAGTTTCTGATTATGCAACTAACTCTAAAGTGGAGACTTCATTTGATGATCCTCACACTGCAGTATATGTTTCAAAATTAGTATCTTTAGATAAACCTGCTGATGGACTAAGAGTTATTCTTTCTGCAGACAGACCTCCATCTTCAGATTTTAGAGTTCTTTATTCTGTGATAAGACCCAACTCAGATGAACTTGAACAAACATATACATTATTCCCTGGATATAATAATCTTAGAGATGTTGGTGCTGATGGTTTTGGTGATATGGTGATAGATCCATCTAAGAATGATGGTTTACCTGATGCCTTTGTTTCTGGAAGTTTGAACAATGAATTTTTAGAATATCAGTTTACCGCAAATGATATAGGCAATTTCACAGGATATGTGATTAAGATTGTAATGTCTGGAACTAATCAGGCACAAGTACCTAATATTACAGACTTACGTACAATCGCATTGAAATGAAGAGAGTTCAAGGACATTCACATCTTTATCGTGATGAAATAAGCGGAGCTATTGTTAATAAAAATAACTCCGAATATAATCAAAGATTGAGAAATATAAATCAATCTAATTTAGAAAAGAGTGAATTAAACCAAATGAGAGAAGATATAGATGAATTGAAAAGTCTTCTTAAAAAATTAGTTAATAATAACATTAGTAATATAAAACAAACCTAAATAGGAATATAGAGATTCTGTGAGAATACATGGCTGCAGTCTATACTAGTAATATAGTAATAAATACGGGAACTACTTTCTCTCAAAATTTTACATTAGAATCTGGATCAACTGATTCTGCTTTTGATTTGTCTGGTTATGCGGTAACTGCTCAAATGAGAAAGTGGAGAGGTTCTACAACTAAAACTGATTTTACAACTGCTATTCCGACTCCTGCCACATCAGGAAAAATTCTTATTAGTCTTACCGCAACTGAAACTTCAACATTAACTCCAGGAAGGCATGTTTATGATATTGTAATTAGTATTAATAATACAAAAGAAGTTGTAGTTGAAGGTTCTGTACTTGTAAGGGAAGGGGTAACCAGATAATGCCAGATATTAAGGTCAGGATTGGCCAACAGAATGCAGTAAAGGTAGTTGCTAGTTCTTTTGGTGGTTCTCTTACTGCTGAAAATGCGGTAAATGCTACTAATGTTCTGGGTGGTATTGCATCTGTAACACAATTAATTAATTCTGGAGTTAGTACTTTAACTGGCCCAGTTAAACTGGGATCTCATTTAGATGTTGCTGGTATCTCTACCTTTACTGGTATAGGTACCTTTGTTAATGATTTATATGTAGGTGGAGATTTATATGTAAATGATGATATAGTACTTGATGAAATTACTGCAAGAAATCTTGACATAACAGGAATTACCACTACTTTAACTTTAAATGTAACTGGTACTTCTACTCTTGGTGTTACATCAGCAACTGATTTAGAAGCACAACAATTAAATGTAACTGGTGTTTCTACATTTGCGAATGTTGATATTAATAATGGGTCGATTGATGGAACTAATATAGGATTTAATCATAGAGCTAACGGACTATTCGTTAATGTAGAAGCTTCTGCGACATTAGGTGTAACTGGTCAAACTACTCTTACAAATCTAAACGTAACTGGTGTCTCTACCTTTGCTGGTATAACAACAGTAACTGGTGATACTTTATTCGCAAAACAATTAAATTTATCTGGTATCTCTACATTTGGTGGAAGAATTGTTGGTGCTGCAACAAGTAATGTAATACCATTTTTATACAGTAATTTTAGTGATTTACCATCAGCTAGTACATACCATGGTGCATTTGCACATGTTCATGCACGAGGGAAGGGGTATTTTGCACAT
>MDSV01136045.1_pt1 | contig 11474 bp, 11 predicted proteins | sample 810851 | NCBI WGS metagenome assembly MDSV01 (sample SAMN05326640, study PRJNA326480) | marine metagenome | isolation source: seawater | place: Atlantic Ocean: North East | collected 2012 | reverse complement strand
TCTGTCAAAAACTTGAACTAAATAGTAGAACGAAACCAAATTTGACAAAATGGAAGAAATTTCTGCATAATTTACAAGAACCTAAACAGACAATTCATATTGCACTCATAGGAAAATATGTAGAGCTTAAAGACTCTTATATTTCTATTGCAGAGTCTTTAATTCATTCTGGATCAAAAAATAAAACTAAAGTAAATTTACATTGGATACACTCATCCAAAATTAATGACAAGAATTGTACTAGCTTATTAAAAGGTTTAGATGGAGTTATAGTTGCACCTGGTTTTGGTTCAAGAGCTATCGAAGGTAAAATTTTAGCAGTTAAATATGCAAGAATTAATAAAATTCCATTTTTAGGGATTTGCTTAGGTATGCAGTGTGCTGTAATTGAGTTTGCAAGAAATGTATTAATGATGGAAGATGCCCATACAATTGAAATTAATTCTGATACAGAGTATCCTGTAATTAGCATGATGGAAGAACAGAAAAATTTAGAAAAAATGGGGGGAACAATGAGGCTTGGATCTTATGAATGCAATGTGGTAAAAAACACATTATTACATCAAATTTATTCTCAAACTATTATTCAAGAAAGACATAGACATAGATTCGAGTTCAATAATGAATTTTTAAAAGAATTTGAGTCTAAGGGAATTGTTTTTTCAGGAGTTAATTCAAAAAATAACCTCATGGAAACTATAGAATTGCCTTCTCACCCATGGTTTTTAGGAGTTCAATTTCATCCTGAATATAAAAGTACAGTTGAAAATCCGCATCCTATTTTTTCTAATTTCATTAACGCAGGATTAAAGTATACCAACAAATAATTTTTTTTATTACATGTTGTCCCCCTCCTCCATAGTTGATAAAATGATTTCTAATGATCCTTTTAGCCAATGGCTAGACATTAAAATCATTTCGATTGATATTGGTTATTGTAAACTAAAAACGAAGGTCACCAATAAGATGACTAATGGTTTTGGATTAGCTCATGGGGGTGTTTTGTTTAGTATTGCTGACAGTTGTTTAGCTTTTTCCGCCAATTCTTTTGGCAAAATTGCCTTAACAAAAAAAGTAGAAATTCAGTTTTTTAAAAAAATTTATTTAAACGATATAATCATTGCATCCTGTAAAAGCTCGTTAAAGAAAGATAATTTCACTGTTTTACTTCATAATCAAGAGCAAGAAAAAATTGGATATTTTATTGGAACTGTTCATTTTAGTAATGAAAATTGGATTTAAAATAATTCTTTAATTTTATTTGTTAATTAACTTTATAAAAAACATCAATGAAAGCTGTATATATTTTTGATGCTATACGAACTCCAATTGGGAATTTTGGGGGATCTTTAAGTAAAGTTAGAGCGGATGACTTAGCTACCATTCCATTAACGAAACTAATGGAAAGAAACCCCAAAACTGACTGGGAACAGGTGGAAGATGTTATTTTAGGTTGTGCAAATCAAGCAGGAGAGGACAATAGAAATATTGCTAGAATGGCACTTCTTCTTGCCGGTCTACCTACTTCAATTGGAGGAGAAACAATCAATCGTTTATGCTCTTCTGGGATCGCAGCAACCATCAATGCTTACAGAGCAATTTTAGTTGGAGAAGGAGACTTATTTATTTCTGGAGGAATAGAGCATATGACTCGTGGACCATGGGTTATTTCTAAAGTATCTAAACCGTTTGGAAGAGATGCACAAATGCACGATTCAAGTTTTGGGTGGAGATTTATCAATCCTAAAATGAACGAAGTTTATGGAACAGATGGTATGGGATTAACTGCTGAGAACTTGGTTGATCTCTACAAAATTTCGAGAGAGGATCAAGATTTATTTGCTTATAACTCTCAGATGAAAGCAACATTGGCTCAGGAAAATGGTCGATTAAAAAAGGAAATATGTGCTGTGACTATTCCCCAAAGAAAAAAAGATGATATTATTTTTCAAACAGATGAATTTATTAAACCTTACACAACTCTTGAAAAACTTAAATCTTTAAACCCTGCATTTAGAAAAGAAAATGGCTCTGTAACAGCAGGAAATTCTTCCGGATTAAATGACGGAGCATCTGCAATTTTAATTGGAAATGAACATGCAGGAATTAAGAATCATTTAACTCCAATGGCAAGAATTGTTGGGTCAGCAGTTGCTGGTGTAGAACCTAGAATTATGGGGATTGGTCCAGTGGAAGCAACAAAAAAAGTACTCAAAAGAACCGGGTTGTCCTTAAATCAAATGGATATAATAGAACTAAATGAAGCTTTTGCTGCTCAAAGTTTAGCATGTATAAGAGCACTAAATTTAGAAGATAATGATCCTAGAATCAATCCTAACGGCGGAGCAATAGCAATTGGACATCCACTTGGTATGACTGGAGCAAGGTTGCTACAGACAGCTTCCATAGAACTACAAGAAAAAAATAAAAAATATGCATTAGTAACTATGTGTATTGGCGTTGGACAAGGGTTTGCTACGATTATTGAACGAGCTTAACATATTATGATTTTTCAATTTAAAAATTTTGTTCCAACTATTGACTCATCATCCTACATTCATCCCCAAGCAAATGTTACGGGGAATGTAGAAATTGGTAAAAATGTTTATGTTGGACCTGGAGCAGTTCTTAGAGGCGACTGGGGAAAAATAGTTGTTGAAAATGGGTGCAACATTCAAGAAAATTGTGTAATTCATATGTTTCCAGGTACTACAGTACGTATTTCTGAAGGTGCACACTTGGGTCATGGATGTACTATCCATGGAGCTACGATTGGAAAAAATTCCTTGATCGGAATCAGCGCTGTAGTTTTAGATGATGCTGAAATTGGTAATGAATGTATTGTTGGTGCATTAACTCTAGTCAAAAGTGAAATGAAAGTTCCAAACCGAAAAATTATTGTTGGTAATCCTGGGAAAATCATTAAAAATGTAAGTGACGAAATGCTTACTTGGAAAAGCGAAGGAACTAAACTTTATCAACAATTACCAAAAGATTGTATGAATTCGCTAAAAGAGTGTATCCCTAGTAGAACTAAAACTGATTATACAAATAAGAAAGTAGACTACAAAACTTGGAAAAAGACCAAAAAATAATTTTTATAAAAAATTATTTTTCTTCATCCAATCATCGTTATACATTTTACCAACATATCTACTTCCAGAATCATGTAAAAGAACCACTACCACATCTTCTTTTTTAAAATGCTCTTTTAATTGAATTACTCCTCTAACCGCAGCACCACAAGAATTGCCAGCAAAAATGCCTTCCTCTTTCGCCAATTTTCTTGTAAAAATAGCTGCATCTTTATCTGTCACTTTTTCAAAACTATCAATTACATTAAAATCTACATTTTCGGGCAAAATATCTTCTCCAATACCCTCAGTTATGTATGGATAAATTTCATTTTCATCAAAAATCCCGGTTTCATGGTATTTTTTAAAGACTGAACCGTATGTATCAATTCCCCATATTTTAATATTGGGATTTTTTTCTTTTAAATATTTTCCTACACCCGAAATGGTTCCTCCTGTACCAACTCCTACAACAAAATGAGTGATTTTACCATTCGTTTGATCCCATATTTCTGGACCTGTCTGCTCATAATGTGCTACCGTGTTGGAAGGGTTGTCGTATTGATTTACGTACCACGAATTCGGAGTTTTATCAGCTATTCTTTTAGAAGTTGAATAATAAGATTGAGGATCATCAGGTGCAACGTTGGTAGGACATACGACAACTTCTGCACCAACTGCTCTAAGAATATCGAACTTCTCTTTTGATTGTTTGTCTGTGGAAACACAAATAAGCTTATATCCTTTTACTATGGCAGCTAATGCGAGACCCATTCCTGTATTACCAGACGTCCCTTCAACAATAGTTCCTCCTTTTACTAATCTTCCATCTTTTTCTGCATCTTCAACCATTTTTAGTGCCATACGATCTTTAACAGAACTACCAGGGTTAAAAAATTCTACTTTAGCCAATACAGTAGCTTCAATATCTTTAACGATTTTATTTAATCTAACTAATGGTGTGTTGCCTATAGTTTCAAGAATATTATTAGCAATCTTCATTGATTTTTTTGATAAAAGTAGAAATTTAAAGGTTCTTAGAGGAAATAGATAAAATTATATTTACTACTTACCTAATAAATTTAAAGCTTCTCTTGAAGTGATTATATTTTTTTGGAACTCACCAACAATGAAACAATCAATTAGACCACTTTCAGCAAGTTTTGATCTGAACTTTAGTACATTTTTATACTCGGTGAAGTCACCCATATAATATTTAGTGTAACCTTGTCCAGCATTGGTAATTGCCATTACTGAACCTAAACTCTTAAAATTAGCTAAAATATCTTCCGGGACTTTTTCTTTAAATGCTCCAACTTGAACTCTAAATCTAACCATTTCTGGGTCAATTGGGGTTGAAGAAACATTGGATGATATCTCGATATTTTCTTTAAAATTGTCGTTTACCTCAAATCCAGCTTCTTTTAGAGTTATTCTCTTCCCACTTTGAAAGGCTACCAAGAATGCATCATTATATCCCGATAAGGATAAATCTACTTTGTGAGAAGCAGCTTCAGATTTATCTATATAAGAACCTGAGAAAAATCTATAAAGTCCATCATCACCTTTAATTCCTACTACATTGGGAATTCCTCTAAAAACAGATTTGGATATTTTTCTATTAAATGCTCCAATTTGAACTCTAAAAGTTGGAACATTGTCATTAGTGACAATAACAGGAACCATATTTTCATTTGAATTATCTTCTTTAACTGGCTGTACTGGAGAATTTTTAATTTGATCAATCTTCTCTTCCTTAAGAGGAGTTATTTCCTCATTTTCAGCAATTTCAACTATGCTTTGAACCTCCACATCATTGTCTTCTAATTCTTTTATTTTATCTGACAATTCTTGCTCATTATAACCTCCAAGAACATACATTATAGAATCTCCAGATTCTTTAACTTGAAAATCTCTATCGGCTAGCTTTTCCCAGAGATCCTCAGCAGTAACGCCTTGAACATCTGATCCAATTACTATGAATAAATCTTTTTTCGGTTTTGGCTTTTCTACCTTCTTTCTATCTTCTTGAGTTATTTTTGACCTTAAAGGGCCTGAATAAGATTTATTTACAATGGTATCCCACTCTGAATACTCCCCGGTTGAATCTTTGTAAATTTTAAAAGCTAATAAAAAATCATCATCAGTCATAGTCACCCCTTTGTTATTGACAATTACTCCTTCATAGGTTAGGAGCTCATCATCAAAAGAATTTGGAACTCCATCTACATCATCATCAACAGGACATCCAAAAGCATCGACTTCAGTATTTGGCGGAGTTTTAGCACAAATATCAATATGATCTACAATACTATCACCATCAGAATCGATTGTATCTTGAAGTAAAAGATTCATTGATATTTCATCCATTAAGGGGTCTACTGGGGGAGACTTCTTCTCAGCGTTAAAATCGTACGCTATTGCAATATGAGTAAACAGCAGATTGTCTCTTCCAAAACCAAATCTTATATCGTTAACCTTATTAAGGTTTCCAGAATTTTTTATTCCATCTATATTATCGGTAGAAGTAAAATGCATGGCAGTACCCACTCTAAATTTAATTTTATTTCCAATATGAAGGTGAGCTCCTATTTCTAATGGAATACCTAAAGCGAGTTTGTTTTTGGGTTGATCTAAAGTATTACCACCATTAGATAAAACACTAACATCACTGTCAAAATCTATATTATCATTTTTATTGGTGTCTATTTCTGAATTGTATTCTATTGACTCAATTCCTAAATGAATGTAGGGTTCGATAATATGATCTTTTTTAAGAAATTGGTTAAAATTATAGTTGAACGTAATACCTCCAGATTTAATAGTTGATTGAAAAGTAAATCCATCATTTCCCGATGGAAGAAAATGACTTGCAGTTCTTTGATCAACTGAGGTTTTTCCAAACATGGCATAAAAGGCAACATCTAAATAATCATTAATTGGATTTATAAGCCTTATTGTGTAAGTAAAATCAATTTGTTGAAATAGATTACGATCCATTCTGTTTTTACCAATCATGGTATCCCCAACATCTCCAAAAAAAGATAAAGTTCCAATTCCAAGGGAAATCATTGGTTTGTAAAGACTCTCTTCATAGGTGTCTACTTCAGGTTTTCTTAACTTTTCCGCATAAGCCTCCCAATAGTTTTGTTGTTTTAATTCTAAATTTCTAGGATTAATCAAACTTTTATTGTCATCAACTCTTAAAATTGTGTCTTTAGAATCAAGAATGATGGCAGACGAATCAGAATTTTGAGAGTAATAAATACCATTCAAAATAAATAAAGCAACAAGAATTAATAGATATTTTCTTATCATAAAGTACCCTCTATACGTAACACTCCTCTCAATGGTTACTCAAATATACATGAAATTAAAGATATTTTAATTTTTATATAGAAATTCACTTTAAAAGAACAAATGACTATTTTTGCTTTTAAATAAATTTTATGGAAAATAAAGAAGAGTATGTTCATTTTTCAAATGACAAAAATGGAATTGGAACCCTTGAATTTTTTCATCCTCAAAGCAATTCTTTACCCGGAAAAATACTCAACGAAATTGCTGATAAAATAACTGAATCTAGTTCTGATGAATTAGTAAAGGTAATTGTAATAAAATCTTCTGGAAATCGAGCATTTTGTGCAGGGGCAAGCTTTGAAGAATTATCATCTATAAAGAATATTTCTGAAGGAAAAATATTTTTTTCTGGCTTTGCCAATATAATTAATGCCTGTAGGAAATGTGAAAAGTTAATCATAGGTAGAATTCAAGGCAAAGCTGTTGGAGGAGGAGTTGGGCTGGCAAGTGCAGTAGACTATTGCATTGCCACTAAATTTTCAGCCATAAAACTAAGCGAACTAGCTCTTGGAATAGGTCCATTTGTTGTTGGTCCTGCAGTTGAAAGAAAAATTGGGCTGTCTGCAATGAGTACACTTGCCGTAAATGCTAATAAATGGTTTGATGCCGATTGGGCTTTGCAAAAGGGATTATTTTCAGAAATATTTGAAAATACAGAAGAAATGGATAAAGCTGTAAATCATTTAGCATTAGAAATTTGTAAATCAAGTAGTAAAGCTACAAAAGCTCTTAAAAAAACATTATGGGAAGGAACTGAAAATTGGGATGAATTGTTAGCGCAAAGAGCTAAAATCTCAGGTGAATTAGTTCTTTCTGATTCTTCCAAAAAAGCAATATATAAATTGCAAAATAAATAAATAGTTGAAAGCGTACTTTGGCACCATAACTGAATTAATAAGTCAACTTAGTTCATCATTAGAAAGTAGAAATACTTGTATGATATTAGACGAAAACACCTCGATTTATTTAGATGGATTTCAAAATAATATTCCAATAAAATTTAATTACTTAAAAGTTAATTCAGGAGAAAAGTATAAAAATTTAAAAACTGTTGAAAAGGTTTGGGACTTTTTAAATGAAAATCTGATTCATAAAAATGATGTTGTGATTATTGTTGGTGGTGGAATGGTTGGTGATTTAGCTTCGTTTGCGACGTCAACTTACAAAAGAGGGGTGAATTTTATTTTATTTCCTACAACGCTATTATCAATGGTAGACTCATCAATTGGTGGAAAAACAGGTATTAATTACCATTTTCTTAAAAATAATATAGGAACTTTTAGTATTCCTGAAGCTGTTTTTTATAGCAGTGAATTTTTAAAATCTTTACCAAAAAACGAATTGTTTTCTGGTTTAGCTGAGGTTTATAAACATTGTATAATCAAGGACAGAAAAACATGGAATTATTTAAAAAATGCAATAGATCAACTGGATTATGATTACCTAATTAAAACTTCTTATTTATTAAAATCTGAAATCGTCAAGAAAGATCCATTTGAGAAAAATACTAGAAAAAAATTAAACTTTGGACATACTATTGCTCATGCAATTGAAAGTTCTTTACTGGAAAGAAATAAACCCATACTTCATGGTTTTGCAGTTGCAAAAGGAATTATTATAGAATCGTATATAGCCCATAGACAAAACCTTCTTAGCCAAAAAGAATTTGAAGAAATAGAACATCAAATAAATTTTAGGTTTGGTAACTATTTTAATTTTGAAATTAATGTAAATGAGCTTATAAAATTTGTGAAATTTGATAAAAAAAATACTAGTAAGACCATCAATTTTTCTCTCCCTACTGCAATTGGAAATGTCACGGTCAATCATGAAATAGAATTAAATAAAGTGAAATCTTTTTTAGTAGAGTTTTTTCAAAATGATTGAAATTGCTAATAAGAATAAAGCTATTTATGGGACTGTAGCACTGGAATCTTCCAAAAGTATTAGCAATAGGCTTCTTATTATTAAGCAGTTATCCAAAAGTAAAATTGAAATTCAAAATTTAAGTACTTCTAATGACACCAAAATTCTATCCAAAATTTTAAATGAATATCAGACAAAAAAAAATATATATTGTCAAAATGCAGGAACAGCATTAAGATTTGTAGTAGCATTTCTTGCAGCAAAAGAAGGCATTTGGAAAGTTTCAGGGAGTAAGAGAATGCATGAAAGACCTATAAAGCCTTTAATTGATTGTCTTGCAGAGCTGGGTACTGAAATTAAGTATTTAGAGAAGAAAGGGTTCCCTCCTATCGAGATCAGAAGTAAGAAATTAAAAAGTAAAAAATTAAGTTTGCCAGGAGATATAAGTAGTCAATTTATATCTGCTTTATTATTGGTAGCACCAACGATAGAAAATGGACTTAACCTAGAAATTACTTCAAAAATTTTATCCAAACCGTACATTAATATGACACTTGATTTGATGAACGAATTTGGAATTGAGTACAGTTGGAAAAACAACCTTATTAAAGTTCAAGAGCAGAGTTATTTGGGTAAAAGTATACATGTTGAAAATGATTGGTCTGCAGCTTCATTTTGGTATAGTTTTTTAGCTTTATCTAAATCTGGAGAAATAAAAATTCCCAATTTATATGCTAATTCAATTCAAGGAGATTCGATTTTATCTATAATATATTCTAAGCTAGGTATTAAAACAGAATTTAATGAAGATTCAATAATTCTATCCAAAACCAAAAATACAGCTAAAGAGATAGAATTAGATCTTTCCAGTCATCCAGATTTAGCGTTACCGATCATTGTTACTTGTGCTGGACTTGGAACAAAAGCTCATTTAATGGGCTTAGAAAGTTTGAAAATTAAGGAATCTAACAGACTAGAATGTATTAAAACAGAATTGGAAAAATTCAATGTGATTTCTTATGTAAGTGATTCTTCAATAAAGATTATAGAAAATCAAAAGATACTTCAGCCAATATCTATTATAGAATGTCATGACGATCACAGAATCCCTATGAGTATTGCTCCTCTAATTATGAAAGTAGATTCTATTAAATTTACAGATAAAGAAGTGGTAAATAAGTCTTACCCTAAATTTTGGCAAGATTTAAGAAAAGTTGGTATAGGTTAATGGTAAATTTACCTAAAAAAGCAACTCTAGAGGGTTATTTGTTTCCAAGTAAGCTTATTAGTAAGTTTTTTTTTAAATTTAAAAATGTTCAATAAAAATAATATCAGACCAATTGTTAGATCTCTATATTTCGAACGATTTATAACATTAATCATTTTACTTAATTCCATTTTAGTAGGTGTAGAAACCTCTTATCAAAATGATTTAATTTCAATAATACAAATTTCATGTCTTGTAATTTTTGTAATAGAAATATCATTGAGATTTATTGCAAGAGATTCTACAAAATCTTTTTTAAAAGAAGGGTGGAATATTTTCGATTTGGTGATTGTACTTATAAGCTTATTTCCTGAAGACATTTCTGGTGATAGTGGTTTAGTAAGTTCATTTAGAGTATTAAGAATATTTAGAGTATTGAGGTTGTTAAGAGCTTCTCCTGAAATAAGGCTTATCGTATCAGTACTAATTAAATCTATTAAATCACTATGGTATAATGCAATGGTTTATGTTATATTTTGCTATTTATTCACATTGATAGGTGTGGTTTTATTTAAACTTCCTAGTAATATAACTGAAAAGCAAAAAAATGAGCTTACAGAGGTTACATCTTTAGGTGATAATATTGACCCATTTGGTAGTGTAGGAGAAGGGTTTTTAACTCTTTTTAGTATCACCTTAGGATATGAATGGTGGCAGACTAGAAACACTTTAGAAAAGAGCAGTGAACTTCAACTTATAGAAAGTTCCCACTCAGTTATAAGCACTTATCTTTTTGTTTGGTACGGTTTTGCAGTTTTTCTACTTCTAAACTTGGTAGTTGGAGCTGTAATAAATAATTATCAAATTATAATTGAGGAAATTAAGGATAAAGATAAAAATTTAAATATTTAATTAAGGCTAACCTTTTAGAACAAAAAAAGGGTCAAAATTTTGACCCTTGAAAATTTACTTAAGCAAACAATGAATTTTAGTAAATATCATAATTTGTCATATGAGCATTTTTATTTTCAATTTATTATTTTAAATCGTCAATAGTTAAGCCAACTATTTCTAAAAAAGCGTTAAAAAACTTTTTCTCATTTTCAGCTATTTCACCGTCTGATGCTGCAACATCTACTAAGTCTTTTCCAACTTCTATCAACCCCTCTCTTTCCAAAATATCAGGTAACATTTTAAGAATTCCAATTACATTTTCAACTCTAGATTCAACAGAATCAAAAGATTTGAACCAATTAACGCTTTCTTTCCAAGTTTGTTTTGGATCTGTTTTAAAAGCATCTTTCCATTTCATTACTTTTTTTGCTACTTCATCTTGCTCTGAATCTTCAATTTTGCCATCAGCCGCAGTCATTTCTAAATAAACCATACATAATGCATGACTTCCGTTATATACTATATCACTCATTTTATTTATTTTATTATCATTTTAAATATCCTCCATCTTAAGTCCTAAAGCATCGCAAGCACTTAAAATATTTCTTCATTATAATATACTTCTTTATTAGAGAGTACAATAGTTGCTAATCTATAAATAACAAAATTTTAGGATAATTTTCTTTTAATTCTTCGATAAATATTTGAAAAAAAATTAAGATATAAAAATATAATATCATTTAATATTGATCATTATTCAATTTATGGGTATTAACATTAATTATAATATATAATTTTCTATACTTATTAAGTATCTTTGATTGAAGAGAGAATAAAAAAATTGACAATGGAAGTTGCAAAATATATAAATAGTAAAGAATATGAATTCAAATTCACTAAACAAGAGGATGGTAATATACTATGGGAAGGCACATTTGAAAATTGTAAATTTGGTGAAAGCTACGTCAATCCACCTGGAGGTCCCTATATAAAGGTTGGACAAATGTTATCTCATGTTATTAAAAGTCAAGACTTTAACGATATGGTTCAAGGTTTTGAAAAAACTGATGGTG
>MDSV01130777.1_pt1 | contig 11474 bp, 10 predicted proteins | sample 810851 | NCBI WGS metagenome assembly MDSV01 (sample SAMN05326640, study PRJNA326480) | marine metagenome | isolation source: seawater | place: Atlantic Ocean: North East | collected 2012 | reverse complement strand
GCAATGCATAAACTCCCTAAGTGGAGAACCAGTTCCCCACAAAACTACCTCGGGTGCTCCGTTAAGTTTCGCTTCATGAAATTTTCTTAATAAAGCTGGTAAAACATGAGATGTTTCTAGATCATAATTGTCTCCTGGACCATAAAGATTTGTTGGCATTGCAGAGATCCAATCTCTTTTATATTGCTTTCGATAGGCCTGACATAGTTTAATGCCTGCAATCTTTGCAACAGCATATGCTTCATTCGTTGGCTCTAAAGCATCTGTTAAAAGAGAGTCTTCTTCAATGGGTTGTTTAGAGTTTTTTGGATAAATGCATGAAGAACCCAGAAGCAAAAGTCTTTCTACATCGCATAAATGAGCTGCATGAAGAATATTGGTTTGAATATATAAATTATCTTCAAGAAAATCTACAGGCTTTTCTTGATTAGCATAAATACCACCAACTTTTGCAGCTGCTAAAATAATTGCATCAGGACAAACATCTTTCATCCATTCTAAAACTGCATCCTGATTACATAAATCCAGATCGTTTCGGTTTACTTCAATAATTTTGCAATTCTCTGACTGCAATCTTTTTGAGACCGCACTTCCAACCATGCCATTATGTCCTGCCACCCAAATACATTTTCCAGAAAGGTTATATCGCATTTTAATCCTCAAGAGAAATGGGTAATTCAAGCCCATGTTCTTTTAGTAAGGAATTTCGAAGGGCAGATTTATAGTCTTCATTAATCATCTCTGAACACATTTGTTTAGTTGATATTTCAGGCTTCCAACCAAGCTTTTCATATGCCTTAGAGGGATCTCCTATAAGTGTATCTACCTCAGCTGGCCTAAAGTATCTTGGATTTATACGCATTACAATATCTCCAACCGATAGAGCTGGTGCCTTTTCACCTTTGATTTCTTCAACAATAGCAACTTCATCTAATCCAGATCCATCAAACTTAAGAGAGATGCCGAGTTCATTTGCAGACCATGAAATAAAATCACGAACAGAGTATTGATTGCCAGTAGCTATAACGAAATCATCGGGTTTATCTTGTTGTAACATCATCCACTGCATTCGAACATAATCCTTGGCATGTCCCCAGTCACGCAAGCTATCAATATTTCCCATATATATACATGACTCAAGACCTAAAGCTATGTTACAAAGACCTCGAGTAATCTTACGAGTTACAAAAGTTTCTCCTCTTCTTGGAGACTCATGGTTAAATAAGATCCCATTACATGCAAACAAATCATAAGCTTCTCGATAATTTACTGTAATCCAATATGCATATAATTTTGCAACAGCATATGGTGAACGAGGATAAAAAGGAGTGGTTTCTTTCTGAGGAGTTTCTTGTACCAAACCATATAGCTCTGATGTTGATGCTTGATAAAATTTTGTTTTCTTTTGAAGACCTAAAAAACGAATAGACTCAAGCAGTCTTAAAGCTCCCATTGCATCTACATCAGTTGTAAATTCAGGAGATTCAAAACTTACTGCTACATGTGATTGAGCGCCTAAATTATATATTTCATCTGGTTCAATTTCAGATATCAGCCGGGTAATATTTGATGTATCCGTTAAATCTCCATAATGTAATCTTAGTCTGGCACTATCAACATTTGCATCTTCATATATATGATCAATTCGCTCAGTATTGAATGATGATGATCGTCTTTTTATTCCATGAACCATATATCCTTTTTCAAGTAAAAATTCAGCAAGATAAGAACCATCTTGACCGGTTATTCCTGTAATAAGTGCTTTTTTCATAAAAATCCTCCAAAAATAAATATTACTCAAAAAACCATTTTATCTTACTACGTATTGAAGCAGGTATTAAGAAATGTAAAAATGATAAGACAAAAGAAATGGCTATGAAGATATTCATTGAATGTTTTAATCTAGCTCGAGAATTACTTAAGAAATGTTTTTTTGATCTTATGACGATATCATTATCAAAATAAACTAAAGTTGATTGAATATTATAAAATCTTACATCTTTTCTAATTAAACGAATCCATAGTTCTAAATCTTCACAAAAAAGAAAGTTTTCATCATATCCTCCGCAACTTTTAAGAATTGATCTCCTAATCATGACGGAAGAATGAGCAATAGGGCATGTAAAAAGTAAACTTCTTATTATTTCGCTGTTAAGCTGGGGATAATGACGAGTAATTTTACGACCATTTCTTTTAACTTCTATATTTGATCCCACAACCCCAATATCAGAATTCTTTATTAAAAAATTAAGTTGTAATTCAAGCCTATTTAAATGAGAAATATCTGTATCATCGGATCTTGCAATAAAATCACCCTTCGATAAAGAAAGACCAAAATTCAATGCGGCAGCTATACCTTTACCATTACCTCGAAAATACTTGAATCTTTTGTCGGATACAGAAATACCGTTTAAGAAATCTATGACTAAATTATCATCACTATCATCGACAATAATACATTCGAAATCGGTGTAGGATTGATTTCTCAGAGATTCAATAGCTTTTAACATTTTGTTAATATCACCATTATAAGTTGGCAATAAAATACTTATTCTTGGAGCATTGTTAGGATTCATTATGACGAAATGATACGAATATATATATTTAAATGAAAGCTAGAAGTTTTCTTGCAATGCAATTTCATCTACCGCTTTATGTACTGCTTCTAACGAACTCATTGATGGTGACCATCCAAGCTTTTCAAGCATAGACGTATTGTATCTAAATCTTGGAACATCGCCGACCCATCCTCTATCCTCATCTCCATAAATAATATTTGCCTCAGGTGAGCAACGACCAACAACTAATTCTGCAATAGCCTTAACAGTCACTCCATCATCATCGCATCCAATATTAATAATATTCGCTTTTGTATTTTTAATCTCTTGATCACTTACATATAGCATTGCGTCAACGAGCTCAGTAACATGAAGATAGCTTTTTCTTTGAGAACCATTTCCCAAAACCTTTAGTTCAGTTGGAGAATCAATCAATTTTCTTACGAAATCTATGATCACTCCGTGTGTTGCGGGAGAGCCAACAACATTTGGAAATCTAAAAATATTTGCATTCTTTAGAAAAGATTCTTTTGCAGCAGATACCTGCGCTTCAGAAGCCAATTTCATAGCTCCGTAATTAGAAATCGGAGAAAGAGGACCCATTGTTTCTATAAGAGGCATAGAACCCCAATCTCCATATACAGCTGAGCTAGATGCAAAATTAAAGTCTTGAATAGAATGCCTATTGCAAGCTTTTAATATTTCATGTGTAGTAAGAAAAGTATCTTTAAGGTCAATGCTGGGATCTAAAACTCCAGAGGGAATATCTGAATTTGCTGCTAAATGCCAAACTTCATCAATTTCATATCCATCTTTTACGATTGTTTTAAAAACCATATCAACATCCTCTTCTTTTGATAGGTCAGCTTCTATAATCTTCATATTAGGATCATTAGCACTTTTTTCTAGTAAGTCAGGCTTACCTAATGAGAAATTATCAGCTACGAAAACAATGCAATCTCTTTCAATAAGTTTTTTTACCAAGGTATTTCCAATAAACCCTGCTCCCCCCGAAACCAAAGAAACCTTAGATTTTAAATCTTGAGCTTTATTCATTCAATTATGCTTTCTTCACAGATCATTTTCATAACCATATGCCCAAATGATAAATGTATATCTTCGCAGATTTGCATATCGAAACTAGGAACATGAAAAGCCATATCAGCAAGTGGGAGAAGTTTGCCACCATCATAACCAACTATAGCAAGAGTGGGGCAGCCCATAGAAGAAGCTGTTTCAACTGCTTTAATTACATTGGGGGAGTTACCGCTACCTGAAACACAAATCAATAAATCACCCTCATCCATTAATGATTTGATTTGTCCAGAAAAAATATCATCATAACTTAGGTCATTTCCATAAGCAGTTATAATACCAACATTATCTGTTAGAGATATTCCACGAAGAGGTTTGCCGGTTGAAAGTGTATACATTTTATTCCAATCAACAATATAGTGACTCGCTGTATTTGCACTCCCGCCATTGCCACAAGTAACTATTTTAGAGCCATTATTAATTGCATCAATTACAAATTCGACAGAATTTTTAATGTCTTCTTCTCTAATCGAATTAAAAACCCTGTTATGTTGCGCAATATAATTTTTATATGTAAATTTCATAAACTTGCCTCCTGACTAAAAATTATACCTGATCCAGATTGGACCAAGCCTAGGTTAACCTCACGGAGGTTGTTAAATCTTTTTTTTACTTTCATCTTAATTTCACTCGAAGGTACATGAAATATCATAAATCCACCACCACCTGCTCCTAATAGTTTGCCACCTATCGCACCTGCAGAAATTGCTTCATTATATAAATCATCAACATATGAATTAGTAATGCCCTCAGATAAAGATCTTTTTAATTCCCAATTTTCGTGTAGTATTTTGCCAAAATTTTCTATAGATCCTGATTCAAGCTCGCTTTTTAAAACCCAAACTAAATCGACCATTTTTTGCATACAATTAAATTTATTTTGATTAGATAATTCTTGAGATTGTTGTTTTAATATTACATTTGCTTTTCGAGCTCCACCAATATAAAAAGCAACTGTTTGTTGAGATAAATCTTTTCTCACTTTTGGATTTATGATTACTGGTTCTTCAGTTACGGAGTCATCAGAATGAAATCTATAAACTCTTAAGTCACCAAATGCAGCGGCATATTGATCTTGTTTGCCAATAGGACTTTTGCATAAATCAATTTCTAATTTACAAGCCATTTCAGCCAAATCTGAATTAGATACTGACTTTCCCTTATATGCTAGTAATGCTCTTATTAAGCCTACCGAAAAGGAACTAGAAGATCCTAAACCAGTTCCAGATGATGGTATATCTGCCATGGAAACTATTTCAATATTATTTCTTATATCTAGCATTTCGAGTGCATTTCGAACCAGTGGATGTTCAATTTCTTGAATGCTATTGACGTTTTCAGTCTCTGAGTAACTTAATCTTACTCCTTCCTCAAATCGGTTTTTTATAACAACATAAACATATTTATTGATAGAGCTAGAGATAACTGCTCCTTCTGACTCTTTGTAGAAAGATGACATGTCGCTTCCACCACCTACATAGCTCATTCTAAGGGGAGTTTTACTAATGATCATTTACGTTTAGGTATAATTAAATATGTTCATTTTTTGGCAGTATTATCTCTAGTACATCCTCATGGGTCAAGGCATTGTTATCTGGCATATCATCATCATTTAAGGTTTTATATTCATTACCAAAAAAAATTGTTTTCACTCCAGCAGCTTTTCCCGCTTCAATATCACGCATATGATCGCCGATCATCCAAGAATCCTTCACATCAATATTATATTTTGAGATTGCATCTAAAAGCATGCCAGGAGATGGTTTTCGGCATTTACACTTAATTTTCAGTTCAGGTATCTCTCCTGGAAAGCCAGAGTCTGGATGATGCGGACAATAAAAAATATCATCAAGATATGCACCTTTCATTCCAAGTAAAACCTGGAGATATTTATGTATTTCATTTAGTTCACTTATGCTTAATTCACCTCTAGCAATTACTGGCTGATTTGTTACACAAATTACTAAATATCCCTCTTCATTTAGTCTTTTAATTAATTTTTCAATTCCATTAATTAGCCTAAAATCTTTAATATTATTTAAATGTCCAACATCAAAATTTATTACTCCATCTCTATCTAGAAAAATACATTTTCTTTTAGTGCTTAAAGATAATCTTTGAGGAATATTTTTAATAATGTCATCTTTAACGCTAGAGTACCTTTCTGGAGTTCCCATGTCATGAATATATTCAACAGATCTATAGGCTCTTATTACATCCTTATTTTGTATCATCTTTGGAAAAAGCTGGGAGGATATATCCATCTCACCATTGACAGGGACATGACTTTCAAAAACTGATGCATCAGCAACATATAATGCAGCATTGACAACATTTTCATATAATTCTTCTTGGTTTATCTTTGGACGAAATACATTAATAACAAAATTGTCCTTATCTAACACTAATAAGTCTGAATCAAAAGGGTGAGAATTAGGATGAGCAAAAGTCAATAATGCATCTTTTTCATTCTTAGCATCCCAAAATGCTCTTAAATCAACATTTAGGTACGTATCCCCATAAATAATTAGAAATTTATCTGCCAATAATGGCAACGCATCATGAATAGCTCCAGCTGTCCCTCTTGGTGATTTCTCAATGACATAATTTAGTTTTATTCCCCATTTTTTACCATCTTTGAAATAGTCTTTAATAACATCTGGGAGATGATGAAGCAATATAACTATGTCATCAAAGCCATATGATGCGCATAATTCAATTTGATGTTCTAATAATGGCTTACCATTAATTAGAGCCATAGGTTTTGGTATTCTTGAACCAATGACTGAAGCTAGCCTTGACCCAAAACCACCAGCCAAAATGACTACTTCTGAGCTCATAAAATAGGAATTTTTTTTGTCATTGGAATATTATATATTTTGTAACTATTCTATGTTGCTGAGCAGATCTGAGACAAACCAGCTTGCTCTTTTTTCAGGATTGATCAATTCAGCATTTAACTTGCAATATTCATTCATACTTTTCTGACGATCTAAATATTCTTTATCATCAATGGATAGGCAAAAGTCTCTGAGAGAGAAAAAAGAGTCAAAGTCTCTGGGATCAATGTATAAATCTTTTGGTATCAAGTCCTTATGACAATCACTGGAAGGTATATAAATTGGGATTGTTCCATTAGCAAATGAATCATAAATCTTTTCAGAGACATATCCTGGAATTTCTAGCATGTTTTCAAGACAAAAATTGAATCTTGTTCTTTGCAGAATTGGATGCTTTGATTCAACAAGGCCCTCCCAACATATATTTGAGTGTTTTCTGTTTATCTTTAATCTTTTTCTAATTTCTCTATTTATCCTTGAAATAAATCCAGGTTTGTTGAAGCTTAGATTCCAATCGGCACCAAATAACTTCATTTCCTTTGGATAATTATCACAAAAAAACTTTATTATCCTTTGTCGCTCTGTATACAAACTCTTTTTGCTATTAAAAAAAACATTCCTATTGGAGGCAATCATTGTAAATAAAATATCTCTATCAGATTTACCATCTAGAGGCCCAGATTGGTATTTATGGGGATAAGGAGTCCAAATATAATTTTTACTGTCATCAGAAGATCTTTTAAAACTATAGATTTTTTTATAATCAAGAAGTTTATAAGCTAAATTCTGAGGGCGAATTTCGGGCTCCTCAAGTAGATAGCAAAATTTTGTTGCTTTTGTCAGAGGTCTTTGTGCATTCAAGTGAAGCTCACAATCAAAACTTGAATTAGTTTTTTTAATTTCTTCTAAATCCAATACTAAATCTCCCAAGGCGCTCAACTTATTGAGGATTGCAAGCAAATAATCACTAGTTCCGTCTCGATTAGGTCTATACTCAGCTGCCTGACCTTTACCAAACCATCCAGACACAACTGCTATGCGATGCTTCATACTGGAAGTCTTCTTTTTAAGTGGCGTAAAACTGCATGAGGCTTACAAAATGCAGACAGAATTAAAAAAAAATATGATAAAAAGGGTTGTCTTTCATGATGTATAAGATATTTAAAATACAAAAAATTACCTTTGCGCCCAAACCAACTTGTTACTTTTTTAAATCTAGGTCTACTTTTCCACTCATTAGAAAATTCTTTAAAACTTAGAGAATCATTATTTGAGTGCCATTTTTTTAATGTATATGCATAACGCATTTCAATCATTTCAGCTTTTGTTGGGTCAGATGTTATTGAACCTGGAGAATATCTATATAACAAACCTACATTGTCAGTATTGGCTAACTTACCTTTTTGGCTTAAATCCAAGAAAAACTGTAAATCCTCCCCTATTCCAGTTTCTCTATACCCTCCAACACTTATAGCATCATCAGTTCTAAACATTATTGATGGATGAGCAAGAGAAAATATGCCATTCTCTAAATCTGATACTATCTTTAAATGATCACAACTATATGGAGTTCGAGTTATAACCTTATCACCAACTATATAGCTGATTTGTGTCCCAACTAAAACCACATCTTTTCTTGCCTTTAATAAGTCTATTTGTGACGAGAATCTTGAAGGAAGTGATATATCATCAGCATCCATTCGAGCACTAAAACTTCCTTTAGCAATTCTCAACAAAAAATTTAAAGAATCTCCCAAACCTATATCTTTTTTATACAATTTTAATCTTGGATCATTTCTTTGGTATTCATTAACTATTTCATATGTACCATCAGTGCTACCCCCATCAATCACAAGTATTTCAAAGTCTTTAAAATCCTGATTGATTAGGCTTTCAATTGCATCACGAATGGTGTCGTTACCATTTAAAACAGGAAGTAAAACCGATAACAATGGCTTACTTCCAGGCTTTTTATTTTTTGCAGCATCACGCATGATTTGATTTTCCTAAATCGTTAAAAGTTTTTTTCTCACAAAAACTGCATCAAATTGCAATAATCGTTTGGAAATATCATCCATAAATGCAGGTGATAATCCCCATAATATAAAATTATTCTTTTCTGCAAATTCAAATAGTTCCATATAATTAGCGCTATCTTCATATAGCTCAACAACTGACATCTCCATTTCTAAAAGATCAATATGATCAAGAATATTATTTGCTCCTTTTAGAACTTCCATCTCAGATCCCTGAGTATCAATTTTGAGGTAACATAAATCAGATGCTGAAGCATAGTCAAAATAACATTCATTTAATGAAATAACATCTACCTCTTCTGCTCCAACTATTGATGAATCTGGGGCATATGAAACATGAATATCAAGCATCTTCTTCAGTGAAGAACTTTGAGAGTTATTTGCAATATTTATTGACATCCTGCCAGTTTGACTCCCAACTGCCGCTTGTGGATGTACATGCCAAAATTTATCTTCTTTTGCAGTTTTTAGTAATCGATTATGAGCTGAAGAAAGTGGTTCAAAAGAAACAATCTTATTTTTATAACCACGCGCTCTTAATGTTTGCCCAAATTGTCCATCATTAGCCCCAATATCAAAAACCACATCCACATCATATTCATTAAAAATAGATGTTTGATCTAGTGATCTTGAAACTTCATACCCGTAGCGAAGCAAAAACTTTTTGATTATTGATTTTAGGTTCATAATTAAACTCCAATTATTTAACTGCCAATTCTTTATAGATATTTGTAACTTTTTCAATAAAAAGATCAAGAGAATTTTTATTTGATATATATTGTCTAGCTTGTATTCGTATTTTATTTAATGATGACTCTTCCATCTCTTTAATTTTAAGTATTTTTTGAGATAGCTCCTCAGCTCCTAGATTTGGATCAAACAAAAATCCGTTTTCAGCTTCCTCAATTGCCTCTTTCCAGCCTCCTAGCTTTCCTGCTAAAACTAAACCACCACAGCCCATGGCTTCAAGTGCGGTTAACCCCATAGGTTCAAATCTTGATGGAAAACAACATAAATTAGCTGACCTATATTTTGCAAAAAGAATCTCTCTAGATGTGTGTCCATGAAGCGTAAGCCACTCAGAGGTTGCTGCTTTTGATGACAAATAATCACCTAAATCTGCTAACCTTCCATACAAGTCTAATCGAATATCATGATTGTTTGCTCTTAATTTTTTGCAGGCTTCATAAAGCAAATCCCATCCCTTTATAGCCCCTATAGTTCCAGCTCCAACAATACGATAACAATTATTATCTTTTAAAGGACTTTCAGAAATATAACTAGGAACATCTACACAATTGTGTACAACATATGAAGTGCATGAATTATCTTTGATGTGTTCGGATACAACTTTTCTAAGTTCATCAGATACAAAAGAAAATCCATCTGCATGACAAAGATCTTTTATCTCTCTTTTCTCTCTGTTGGTTTTTAACTCCAACTTCCCCTGAAACCTATTTAAACTTGATGGACCATGAAAGCGAACAAGGGTTGGAATATGCTTTTTTGGCCACCAATATTTTGCTTCATTACCGTATTCAGGAAACTCCACAACATCAAATTTAAATTTTTTGTCCAATCGAGTAATTAATTTTGCAACTCTAATCCTGTAAAAATCATAAAATACTATATTAATTATCTTGTTAATAATTCTTGCGATTAAGCTTCTTCCAACAAAATAATCTGGAAAAGGAATTCTTCTAATATAAATATTATTCTTTATCTCACTGCGAGTAGCAAAAAATTTATCAGCGCTTGTAAGGACCGTAACTGAATGCCCAGTATTGGTAAGATTATTGGCCAAGTCAAAGTTATATGATCCAATTCCTCCAGATCTTTGAGATGGTGGAAACTCAGTTGTAACCAAGAGGATATTCATTTTAGAACCAATGTTTGAAAGATAAGGTTAATGGGTTTTGAATTAATAAGTCAATATACGATGCGTATTCCCATGCACCATTCTCTAACTCATATAAGAAAACCGAAAATACTATTATAGAAACTAAAAAAATAGCAACTGGACTAAATTTATATTTCATTTCAGGAATAGAGATAATTAGATAAGGAACAAATCCATAAAGTAAGAAAAAAATTCTATATTGAAGTAAAGAATATTCTGAAAGGAAAACAGTAAGAAAGCAACAAAATATAATTGTGTTTCCAATTAATGGGCTTAGTTTATATTTAGTTAAATAAAGTATAAAGAGAGTATAGAGAAGTATTAAAGCTGCTATAGTTGTCATGAATCCTTGGCTAGAACTTGTTGCCGCTCCTATGCCTATCTCAATAAAGCTATCTGGGTCAGCTAACCTGGAAAAAAGATAGTAAATAATTTGTACAGGCTCAAAAAGACTTAACCCAATTGAAATGAGAGTATCAAATATAAAAAAAAGGAATAAGAATGCAAAAAACAACCTTACCAGCATAATAAAATCTATCTTCTGATTGAGTTTTTTAAATAAGATTATTGGTGCAAATATCCAAAAAATAGAATGAATAAAAACTGAAATAGCAAAAATAGATTTACTTAATTTGCCGCCTGAAGATCCCATTACTAAAACGTATATCAAAATACTAGCACCCAAACATTGTCTTATTATGTGGCCAGTTAAACTAAAATAACTATTCAACATTCCTAGAATCAAACAGCATAAAAAAAGCCTTTGAGAAGAAACTTTGTAGAAAGAACAATATTTTTTCAATGCAGTGAACTGTATTGAAAAAATCATAAAGCTAACAAGAAAAATAAAAAATTGAAACGATCCAAAGGATAGATAATATCCAATATAATTCAAAAAACTAAAAATAGGCTCTCTTGCACCCTCTCCAAAAAAAATAAAATCCAAAAAAGTAGTTTCAGGAACTTCTTTAAATCTCAAGAGATAACTTTCCATATCCGCTTCTGGAGTTTTTGTTGAGTTTATTAACGACAAGTATATCGCTAG
>MDSV01040245.1_pt1 | contig 11475 bp, 12 predicted proteins | sample 810851 | NCBI WGS metagenome assembly MDSV01 (sample SAMN05326640, study PRJNA326480) | marine metagenome | isolation source: seawater | place: Atlantic Ocean: North East | collected 2012 | reverse complement strand
CCATTACCCATGTTATAGACTGTTGATAGTCCTATCATAGTTTGTGAATCTGATACATCTGTTTTAGAGTTTCCTGGATTAGCATTTGTTCCATCATTTTTTTCAGTATCTTCATAACGAAGACCTACTGTGTGAGTAAATGCACCAGCTGAAATGATATCTTTAATATGCCAAGATTCAGCATCTGTGTCTTTAAGTTCAGCATCAGTAAATCTAGAGCCATCATCACCATTCACTTTTAATAATGTCATAGTGTTATTACCATCTACACTCCAATTTTGAGTGTAGCCACTATCAGCTCTTGATCTGTAATCTTTATGACGTCTATATCCATACTCAAGAGCATGGTTGCCAATTTGATGATTTATAACAAATTGAACACCTGTCATACCATAATCACGATGACCCATAGATCTTTTAATATACTCATTAGCTACCATAGCTGTATCGTTAGTTAAGATATTACAAGCTCTAAGCTCTGCACCAGAATCACCAGCACAGTTGCCTTTCATGTCTATGTTTCCATAACTAACATATTCTGTAAATCCAAGACCATCTTCATCAGCTTTATCTACATACATTCCACCACTTTTACCCCAAATACGACTGTATCTAGTTTTATAAAGTTTTGATGTGACTGTCATATTTGCAGCAGGCTGCATAGTATGCGTAAAGATATATCTATGATAATCGTTATCCATTTGATCTATTGATGATACACCATATCTTTGGTAAGGATCTGCAGCAAAATCTGCACCAGTCAAACCAATATATGTTTCATTAGAAGTTTCAGTAGTATTAGAACTCATGATTTCAAATGTTTGGTTCCATGCGCTGTTTGCTGGAGTATATCTAAGCTTCACTAAATCAGTTTGCTTATCAAACCCTGAATCAGTGCTATTACCTGTTCCTTTAATATTTTTATATCCATCTGCTCTGTAATCGTGGTATTCGAATACATAGCCGATTGAACCTATATTACCACCATAGTAAGTGTGATTTCTTGAAAAGCCATCATCACCACCAGTAATAGAGTAATGACCCTCACTGCCTACGGTTGGAATAGATCTAGATAAAAAGTTTATTGTACCCGCTGTTGTTCTTGGTCCGTGGCTTATAGCTGCGGCACCTTTTAGAACTTCAACGCCTTCCATACGACCAACGTCTGGGAAGAAGTACATGCTACCATTAGAATAAATAGCTGGTCCCTGTGGAACGCCATCTTCTAAGATATTAATTTTTGTTGTTCTCAAAGCACTTGTTCCGCGCATACCTAAGTTGGTTCTTAAGCCATACCCGTCCTCAGTCTGAGAATAGACACCAGGTATTCTATTTAGAACCCTTTCAGCATCCGTGTAACCCTTGTCTTTCATCTCTTGATCGGAAATGAAATGGGCAGACCCAGCTTGTTGTGTTTCATCTTGTGAACCAAACACACTAACAGGGCTCATCTCTTGAGCAAATGATGGCAGACTCATTACTAGTAATGTGCTTGCAGCAATTGCTCTAAAATGTTTATTTTTCATATTTTTCCCTCATATATATATATAAAATGCCAATAAACGAATGGCTGTATTACCGTCCATTTTGGCTAATGACTGTATTATATGGGAATGATTCTTATTTGTAAATGAGAATGATTACTATTATTGTTATAATTACTAAAAATATGACTTATTTCACTAAATTATATAGAATTACTAGCTTGAGGGTGCACATGATAAGAATTAGTTTAACTCCAGTTATAGATGTAGTATTTATTTTACTAATATTCTTTATGTTAGCGACAAATTTTCAGAGTTTTAATAAAACTGAGATTAACCTATCCAATGAATCGGCCAGCATATCTCAGAGTGATAAACGAATTTACTTAATAGAATTTAACAAAAAACTTGAATTTACTCTTAATAAACAAACCTTATCACAGAGAAAAATAATAGCTGCGATTCTTGATAGCAAGAAAAATGATGAAGAATATATGGTAGTACTGAAAGGGTCAAAAGATACAGATATACAAGATATATTAAATATTATTGCAGATTTTAAAGAGAGTAATATTAATGAAATAACTATTGGTATATCAAATAAAGAGATTGATGACACATATTTCGATAAAAAAAGAAGTACAAAAATGCCACTTTTACAGAAACGATAATTATATGAAAATAAAAATAAAAACAAATTCTACTAAAAATGAAGATAATTTATTACCGCTAGTTAATATAATATTTTTATTATTAATATTTTTTATGTTAGCAGGTGTAATAGCAAAACAAAAAGAAATGCATGATATAGATCTTGCATCTGCAGTCATTGAAGAATATATCGAACAAGATAAAAATATTCTATTCATTAATGCAGCTGGGGATATTGTTTTTAATGATGCAGCAATAACTTTTAGCGACTTAGATGATAGATTAGAATCTATTAAGGATAATAGTATAATAATTGCGGCAGACAAGGATTTGACAACTGGTAAATTAAATAAAGTTTTAATTAAACTAAACAAAAATAAAATATCAAATGTAACTCTTCTCTCTAATGAAAAATGACTAAATCTGATAATATCAATAAATATATAATTCTTGCTTTAATAACACATGCATTGTTTTTGATATCTTTTTCATTTCAAAAATCTGTAAATGATATTACCACAATTGGAGAAACTGGCATGGCTATTCAGATGATGATTTTAGAAACTAGCGATGAAGTGTATGAAAAAAACTTTGCTTCTGAAGAAATTAGAAATAAAACTGAGGACTCTGAAAAAGATCAACAAGTTCTTCTGGATAATAGAGCTGTTGGTGAAGAATCAAAAAATACATATGATACATATTTTGGCAGAGTTAGGCAGATTATTGACTCTAATAAGAGTTATCCTTTGCTGGCAAGACAAAGAAAACAAGAAGGTTCGCCTATAGTTAGCTTTACCATACTAAAAAATGGAATAGTTGAAAAAATAGCAGTTGTATCATCTGGGCATAGATTGCTTGATAGAGAAGCAAGACGAATAATTATGATATCTTCCCCATTCCCTGAAATACCTGCCAGCATGGATAAAGACTCTATAGATTTAACCATACCAATTAATTTTAGACTAAATAATTAGTCTGTATTAAACCAATTTAATTTATCTCTCAAGCTGACAACAAACCCTATAATAAAAATCGTTGGGGCCAAAGGTTTCTTTTCATTCACAAGTTCACTCATATCCTTCACGATAGAAGTATAAACTTTTTGGCTTGGAGTAGTTCCTTGTTGTATTAAAGCACATGGTGTTTTTGGATCTAGCCCATTAGCAATTAATTGTGTGCATATAATATCTATCGACACCAGTCCCATGTAAAAAACGATTGTCTGATTTGGCTGTATTAATTTTTTCCAGTTTAAATCTAGTTTTCCTTTCTTTAAATGACCTGTCACAAAAATACATGATTGAGCATGATCTCTGTGCGTCAATGGTATCCCACTATAAGCTGAGCAACCACTTGCGCTAGTAATTCCAGGGACAACTTGAAAAGAAACATTGTTGTCAACTAAAGTATCAATCTCTTCGCCACCTCTTCCAAAAATAAATGGGTCTCCACCCTTTAATCTAAGGACCCTTTTGCCTTCTTTTGCATATTTTACAAGCAAATCATTAATCTCTTCTTGTCTCACAGTATGGTTATCTCTCTGTTTCCCGACATAAATTTTTTGTGCATCTCTACGTATTAAATCAATAATAGATGGGTGAACCAATCTGTCATATAAAGCGATATCGGCTTGCTGCATCAATCTTAAAGCTCTAAAAGTTAATAGATCAGGATCACCTGGACCAGCTCCAACCAAGTAAACCTCGCCTTCACCTTTCTTTTGTTCATCGAAAATTTTTATTTCTTGGTTTAGATATTTTACAGCTTCATCATCTTGTCCGCTTAGAACAAGTTCAACGAATTTACCATTCAACATTTGCTCCCAAAAGATCCTATTTGATTTAGAATTAATAAGTTTTTTTCTAACTGGAATTCTATTTTCAGAAACAATTTTTGCTAATCTGCCATATGCGCCAGGTATCAAGGTTTCAAGTTTTGTTCTAAGTAATCTTGCTAAAACCGGAGAGGAGCCACCAGTAGATACTGCTACCGTTATAGGACCCCTCTCAAGAATTGATGGAAATATAAAATCACATATATTAGGTTTATCTACAACATTTACTAGAATACCTTTATGGTTAGCATGAGATGCTATTTCTTCATTTAAGGATTCATTGTTAGTTGCAGCTATTACGAATGAATAAGAATTATTCATATACTCTTCTTTATAATTATCGGTAATGATTGTGATATTGTTATTATTATTAATCAACTCGGTAATGTAATCAGTGAATTCCGGGGATACAATGGTAAGTTTAGCGTTAGCTTTAAGCAATAGATCTAATTTTCTCTCAGCTACTTCTCCACCGCCTATGAGTAATACGGACTTCTTGCTGAGTTCCATAAAAAAAGGAAAATATTTCATCAAGCTTTTTCTATCCCAGCTTTTTTATACCAGTATTGTGATTTTTCAAGATCCTGAGGAACAAGCTTCCCTTCCTCATATATCATCGCCAGAGTTGTCGCTGATCCCATTAGTCCTTGTTCTGCAGCTTTAGTAAACCATTCAATACTTTTATCAATATCTTTTTCAGTACACTCGCCTTCAAAAAACATAAAACCATATGCATGTTGTGCCAGAGGGTATCCTTTAAGTGCTGCATTTTCCATATATGAGAATGCTTTCTCTGTACTTGCTTGGCACCCCAAACCATTCTGAAGCATAATAGCCATTCTATACATAGCCTCGACATTACCTTCGTCAGCAATTGGAGAGAGTAGTTTGATAGCATGAGCAAAGTTTTTAGTTTCAAAAGCAGCTATTCCACTTTCCAACTCCATAGCTCTGTTTTCATATTTATCCATATCAGTCCTTTAATAAGTCTTCCAACTTACCATCCATGTCATGCTCAACCAAATCATCAAAACCACCCACATGATAGTCGCCAATAAAAATCTGTGGGACAGATTGTCTTTTAGACTTTTCCATCATAATCTTTAATTGCTCTTGGTCCATATCGACCATGATGTCTTCATATGTAATATCTTTCTTTTGGAAAAAATTTTTTGCTCTGACACAGTAGGGGCAGATTCTTGTACTATATATTGTTACTTTTTTCATAATATCTATTACCTAGTTATAATGTTTAATCTTTCTATTTTCATTTTTTTGAATAACTATTCCTATTACATCAAATGAGTTATCTAGTAATATATCTGGGTAAGTATTGTTAAGCGGCAATAGATATTTCTTTCCGTCCTTCTCTTCATATTTTCTGAACCACCTGACTCCTTCATATTCAACAAATACAAATTGGCCATGCTGGCATTGTCCGACAGGATCGATGATAACTATGCAGTTATTGCTAAACTCAGGCTCCATGCTGTTATCAGTAACTTGGAGTGCATAAGGCTCTGAGGCACCACAGTCCGAATGTATATCATCTAGTTTATTATCATCTGTACTCATAAATATCTAAGGTTTATTATAATTGGTAAGAGTAAAACATCAAAGGTTTAGATTCGTTTTCACAAACCTAATGTGAACAACCAGATCGAATTTTATCTATGCTATCTTCTTGATTTGAAAAATTTCTTTAGCAGATCAGATGATTCCTTTTGCATCATACCATGTATGACTTTCGGCTTATGGTGACAAGAGGTAGATTCATAAATTTTGGGGCCTGATAATACACCGCCACTTTTTTTATCATCAGCTGCGAAAAATAGTGTGTCAATTCTAGCAAAACTTATAGCTTGGGCACACATCGGACATGGCTCTAAGCTCACATACATATTGCATCCTACCAGTCTTTCATTATTCAAAACTTCCATAGATTTTTGTAGAGCCAACATTTCTGCATGTGCCAAGGACGATCTAGTGCCTCTCATTTGATTCGAAAAAGCAGCAAGTATCTCAGAGTTACGATTCTGAACTACAACTGCTCCAACAGGTACTTCATTGTTTTCATAAGCTGTATAAGCAAGCTCGATAGCCAAACCCATAAAGAGTTTATCACTTTCGCTATGCATCATCTGTATTAATAGTTTCTTGAAATAATACTGGTTTGCCAATAGGTTTAATCATCTCATCATGCCTCATAACTACATTACCTCTGATAATAGTTATGATTGGCCAGCCTTTAACATCCATTCCATCATATGGAGTCCATCCAGTTTTAGATTTTTGCTGAGCGTTTGTTATTGTATTTTTTTTATTCATATCAACAATTGTAAAATCTGCATTATAACCAACTGCGATTCTTCCTTTATTTACTAACTTATGAATCCTCTCCGGCCCATATGACCAAAGCTCAACCAATCGCTCTAGCGTTAATTTTCCATTATTCACATGGTTTAACATAATTGGCACTAAAGTTTGTACCCCAGGTGTTCCGCTTGGTGATTTTGGGTAAACTTGTGATTTCTCTTCCATTGTATGAGGGGCATGGTCAGAAGCTAGTATGTCCACTGTTCCATCATTCAACGCTGCCCATAATGATTCTTGGTGATGCTTCTCTCTAATGGGAGGGTTTTGTTGAGCTAATGTCCCAAGTCTTTCATAACAATCTGGCGAATGAAGCGTGAGATGGTTTGCTAATAATTCTACACTTGCCACATCCTTATTCTTTCTCAAAAAGTCCATTTCTTCTGAAGTAGTTATATGAAGTACGTGCACTCTTCTGTTATATTTTTTTGCTATAGCGACAACTCTCTTCGTTGCAGAAAAACAACTTTCAGGCGAACGCCAAACACTATGAAGTGATACATCTGTTTGATCTTTGAGAATAGTCTTCATATTTTCTTGCATAATATATTGATCTTCAGCATGGACGGCTACAACTCTTTTGCCATTTGATAAAACAGATTCTACTTCTTCGTCACTTGCTGTCATGAGTTCACCCGTGGAGGCACCCATGAATATTTTAATCCCACATATACCAGGTGCATTTTCCCATTTATCAAGATTTGGTCCAGTTCTACCCGTACCTCCAAGATAGAAAGCATAATCAGTCCATGCAACACGATCTGCTCTTTTTAATTTATCTTCTATTGTTTCTGGTGTTATTGTTAATGGGTTAGTATTAGGCATTTCAAAAACAGCTGTTACTCCTCCAGCTGCAGCAGCCAACATTCCTGACTCCAAGTTTTCCTTGTTTTCCAAGCCAGGTTCACGAAAATGTACCTGTGAATCAATAACGCCAGGTAATACATGCAAACCTTTGCAGTCAATTACCTTATCAGCAGAAATATCTGTGCTACATTCTGAGAGATCACCAATAGTAAGAATACTCTCACCCTTGATGCCTATGTCGATTTTTACTGTCTCTTCAGGAAGAACGACTGTTCCATTTTTAAGAATTAAATCATACTGTATATTTTTAATCATAAGTTATCTTAGCAATATAATCATTATTATCTATAAATTTTAATAAAAACTTGTATTAATTATATAAATTGATAAATTTAGTTTATGCAAAAAATAATAGATAATTTAGGTATAACTATATCAGCAGCTTGTGCCATTCACTGCGTTTTGCTCCCTGCAATACTTATAATTGCTCCATACTCCTTTTTTGCTAGTCATGAGTTTCACGAAACTTTAATATATTTCATTCTTCCATTTGCAGCTATCGCATTCTTCTTGGGATGCCGAAAACATGGCGATTATAAAGTGCTTTTCATGGGTTCGCTGGGTATAATTTTATTAGCAACATCCTTAGTAATACATGAAGTCTTTCATTCAGAGCAACATTCAGAAGAATTTATGACTATACTTATAACAATTGCTGGAAGTTTAATATTGATTTTTTCTCATCTTAGAAATGCAAGGTTATGCCGACAAATGAACTTCGAATGTCATAAATAACTAATATTGATCTTTCCAGCCAATTTTATTTAAAAAATCATCATAGTTTCCGTCAAACATGCTAACTTTATTATCATCAAAAATAATTAGCTTATTAGCAACTTCATGCAAAAAATATTCATCATGAGTAACCATTAAGACTGCCCCTTCAAAAGATTTAATTGCTTTTAATAATGAGTCGCATGAATCCAAGTCCAAATGATTAGTTGGTTCATCTAATAGTAGTAAATTAGCTGGCTTGATTAAAATTTTACCCAACATTACCCTGCTTTTCTCGCCACCTGATAAAATATTAATTTTCTTATTAGATAAGTGATTTGAAAACATCATGTTTGCGCATACCTTCCTAACATCAGTTTCATGCATATCTGGAACACAACTCTGTACTTCATCATAAATACTATTATTGGGGTCTAATCTATCGATATTCATTTGACCGAAATAACCAATTTTTGTTTTAGCATGTTGATTGACGTAACCATCAATCGGAGTAAGGTCGCCTGTTATTAACTTTAACAAAGTTGATTTACCCTTTCCATTTTTGCCAATTATGCAAATTTTGTCATTCTTCTTTATACTAAATGACAAACTTTTGATTAAAGGATTACTCTCTTCATAAAAAAAACCAAGCCTGCTAGAATTTATTAAACTTTCTTTACTTCCATATGGCTCATAATTAAATTTGAAATCAAGATTAGCAACTGTTGCTAGCTTTTCTTTTTTTTCAATTTTCTCTAGCGCTTTAATCTTAGATTGGGCTCTTGTTGCCATGCTAGCTTTTGATTTAAATCTATTTATCCAAGCTTCAGTCTTTTCTCTTTTTTTGGCCTCGTTGGCAACAGTTTTGTTATATATTTCTTCTTCTGATAATATTTTTTCCAAAACTTTCTCTGTAGTACCAGATGTTTTTTTAAACTCTCCTCTATGAATATTTAAAGTGTGAGTTATTACACTATTCATGAAACTTCTATCATGTGTTACGAGTATCAGCTCATCTCTCCAGTCGTTTAAAAAATTCCTCAACCATTTAATAGAGTGTATATCTAAATAGTTTGTTGGCTCATCTAACAATAACATATCAGGTTCATCTAATAATAATTTAGCCAAATTTATTTTTACTTGATTACCTCCAGAAAATTCTTCAGGTTTTTTTGCCATATCATCATATGAGAACCCTAACCCTGTTAAAATAGACTCCCCTTTCCAAGTCTCATATTCTCTATCACCGGTAAGAACGCTGCAAACTTCATCAACAACAGTCTCTTGAGTAAATTTTATATGTTGATCTAAATGGCCAATTTTATAGCCTTTAGGCATCATAACTTCACCAGAATCTTGCTCAAGCTTACCTATTATTATCTTGAGAAAAGTACTCTTCCCACTACCATTTCTGCCGATAAAACCGACTTTTTCTTTTTTATTTATTATGATATTAACGTCACTAAATATCTTTTGGCCTAAAAATGAAATTTCTAAGTCGTTTGTTTTGATCATACTTTAATATTATATTTGTTCTTTAGCTGCTTTTTTTCTTTGATGTGGATCAAGAAACTGTTTTCTAAGTCTAAGATTCTCTGGAGTAACTTCTAACACTTCATCTTCATTTATATATGCCATCATTTGTTCTAGAGACATTTTTCTTGGCGTCACAAGTTTAACAGCTTCGTCAGTCCCTGAAGCTCGGACATTTGTTAATTGCTTACCTTTTAAAATATTTATTTCTAAATCATTTGGCCTATTATGTTCACCTACAATCATCCCTTGATAAACTTTTGTCTGAGGATCTATAAACATAACACCCCTGTCTTGCAAATTAAAAATCGCATATGCGACAGCCGTTCCAGTTTGGGTTGCAATCAAAGCACCATTTCTTCTTGTTGATATCTCGCCTTTAAATGGACCATAAGAATCAAATAATCTATTAACAACTCCAGTGCCTCTTGTTTCGGTTAAAAATCTACTTTGATATCCAATTAAAGCTCTTGAAGGTGCTTTAAAAATTAATCGGGTTTTACCGGATGTATTTCTCATATCTAACATTTCAGCTTTTCTCTTATTCATACTATCAATGACAGTACTAGCATACTCATCATCTACATCAATGATAACTTCTTCAATAGGTTCAAGTTTTTTATCATTTTCACCAATTTTATACACAACATGTGGTCTGGAGACTGTAAGCTCATAACCTTCTCTTCTCATTGTTTCAACTAATACGCCTAGTTGCAGCTCTCCTCTTCCTCCAATTTCAAAAGCATCTTTTTTATCATTTTCAGCAAATGATATTGCAACATTAGTCTCTGCTTCTGCAAGTAGTCTTTCTCGTATAACAGTTGATGTAACTTTTTTCCCTTCAAGACCAGCCAATGGAGAATCATTTACGGTAATAGTTATTGACATTGTCGGAGGATCTATAGGTGTCGACGCTATAGGATTAGTAACATCTATATTACAAATAGTATCAGCTACTGATGCTTCAGCTAACCCGGCAATACAGATAATATCTCCAGTTTGCACTTCATCAACTGCAACTCTTTCAGTTCCTTCAAACTTAAATAACTTTGTTAATCGACCAGATTCAACTTGCTCGCCATCAAGGTTTATAGCTTTGACCGTATCATTAACTTTGGCTGTTCCCTGTTCAACTCTCCCGACTAAACACCTCCCAAGATATGGATCTGAATCTAATAATGTTGATAACATTGCAAATGGTTTATTAGCCTCTACTTTTGGTGGTTTAACATGCTCAAGTATAAGGTCTAGTAATGCATGTAAGTTATCTTTAGAGTCATTAAGATCTTTGACGCACCATCCGTCTCTGCCTGCCGCATACAATATTGGAAAATCTAATTGCTCATCAGTTGCATCTAATGAAACAAATAAATCAAATACTTCATCAATAACAGCATCAGGGCGCCCATCAGGTCTATCAATTTTATTAATTATGACTATTGGTTTAAGTCCCTGAGCTAGAGCTTTTGATAATACAAATTTTGTCTGTGGCATAGGACCTTCGGCAGCATCAGTTAATAAGATAACTCCATCCGTCATACTCAATACCCTTTCCACCTCACCGCCAAAATCAGCATGACCAGGAGTGTCTATAATATTAATTCTTGTGTCCTTCCATTGTATTGATGTTGGCTTAGCAAGTATCGTTATACCTCTTTCTTTTTCTAGATCTCCAGAGTCCATTATTCTTTCATCAATGTCTTGATTTTCCCTAAACATTCCGCTCTGTTTCATAATGGAATCTATTAAGGTAGTTTTGCCATGATCTACATGAGCAATAATTGCAATATTCCTTAAGTTTTCCATTACCTTTTACTCCTTTGCTTCAAGCTTAATGTTCTTCTGCTTCTATTACCTGAATGATTACTTACTCGTTTAGACTTATTACCATTTGCACTTCTTTTTGTTCTGATTTTTCCAGAAGGTCTGGGTGTTGTATTGCCATTAGCACTTCTTTTTGTTCTGATTTTTCCAGAAGGTCTGGGTGTTGTATTGCCATTAGCACTTCTTCTTGTTCTG
>MDSV01039454.1_pt1 | contig 11475 bp, 10 predicted proteins | sample 810851 | NCBI WGS metagenome assembly MDSV01 (sample SAMN05326640, study PRJNA326480) | marine metagenome | isolation source: seawater | place: Atlantic Ocean: North East | collected 2012 | reverse complement strand
GCATATCCTCCTCTTCCTCAGAAGGTTCTGGCAAACCCTCAAAGAAATTTTTTTCTAAGACTACATGGCACGTTGAACAAGCTAAGGAACCCTCACATGCTCCTTCTAAATCAATACCATTATTATGAGCAACTTCAAGTAATGACAATCCATTCTCTGCATTAATTATTTTTTCTTGTCCATCTGGTTCAATAAAGATTATTTTTGTCATTGCTTCTAAGTTATCTCCTCAACATCTTTGCCTAGAACCTTGGAGAAATCCTTTTCGATCTTTCGTTGCGCAAAAGACTCCGTTGATTTATTCAAGATATCTATTGACTCGTTTATTAAGTCACAATCATTTGTTTTTAGAACTTCTTCTAATTTTTTCATTTTAAGTTCAATATTCTTAATATCATTTTTTGAGCAAAGTAATTCAATGTCTTTTTTGACTGAACTTATCTCATTAAGAAAAGTTTTAGCTTTTATTTTAGATTCAATTAACATTCGTTGCTTTATATCATCTTTGGCATTTATAATACTACTTTCTACAATACTCCTCATCTCTGCTAAGTCCAGATTTTCATTTGTTTTTAGTGAAATATCACTTTCAGACCCACTTTCCTCGTCTTTAGCTGAAACGTACAAAATCCCGTCAGCATCAAGTGAAAATATGACTTTAATACGAGGTATTCCAGCTGGTTTAGGAGGAATATTGGAAAGAATAAATTCACCCAAACATCTATTTTTATCTGACGTCTCTCTTTCACCCTGAAGAACTTTAATCTGAATAGCAGTTTGACCATTTTCTTGAGTAGTAAACAATTGATCTTTTATAGACGGGATAGGACTATTTCTTGATATTATCTTTTCCATTAGTCCCCCCATAGTCTCAAGACCAAGGGATAGTGGAGTGACATCTAATAAAATATTTTTTGAGCCATTTAACAGTTCATACCCATGAAGAGCCGCCCCTTTTGATACTACATAATCAGGATCAATATCGTTGAAAACATTAGTTTTAAAATTTGTTTTTAATTTTTCAGTAATGAAATTTATTTTAGTAGAACCACCTACTAAAACAAACCCACTTACATCTTCTATTGGCATATCAACTTCATCTAAAAGAACTTTTGATATTTGAATTGTCTTATCTACAAGATTTTCAATAACTTTATTAAATTCTTCTAAACTCAAACTCACTGTAAAGTTTTTTCCGTTGATTTCAAAATCTTGCTCTAACAACCCCTTATTTTGTAAATTTTCTTTTATAGATTTGCATTGTTTAACAAACCTTATTCGGTCTTTATCAGAAATAATGTTTGCACTTACATTTAACTTCGATTTTAAAATATAATCTGCAAATAACTGGTCAAAGTCATCCCCACCTAAATTTGGATCACCGCCAGTTGCCATAACTTTAAATATACCCTCGGATAACTTTAATAAAGAAACATCAAAGGTTCCGCCGCCAAGGTCATAAATAAAAAAAACTCCTTTCTTCTTTTTTTCTAGACCATAGGCAAATGCTGCAGATGTAGGTTCATTTATTAACCTTCTAACTCGTAATCCTGCCATAAATGCTGCTCTCATTATTCCAGACCGAGCTTTTTCATCAAAATAGGCTGGAACAGTAACTACACAATCAAAAATTTTTCTCTTTAGATTTTTTTCACATATATTTTTAAGATAAATAAAGAAGTCTTTTGAAACTTCAACAGATGTAACTTTTTCATTATTACTATTCAGATATTTCCTAATGTCATAATCGGATGTAAAATCTCTCTTGACAGAAAACACTGAATCTAAATAATTGTTATGACCCAAAGCATTATTCCCAAAAATACTTTTCTGTTCATTATACAAAACCAGTGTTGGTATGATTGTTTTCCCTTGATCGTCTTCAACAACTTTCACCTGATCTCCTAACTTAACTGTACAAACTGAGTTCGTTGTTCCAAAATCAATCCCAATGCATAGCTTAGAGTCTTCACTTACTGAAGGTTCTTTAATTTTGATTAGATTCATACAAGCCCTTTTAAAGTTTTCTTTAACTTTTCAAGATAAGATAATTTTATATTTAATTGTGATGCTTTTTTGTAATCTTCGTCATCGAAAGAACTTGATAGTTCACTAAGTGTTTTCAATATTTTATCATCAAGCTCGAGTGAAGTCTCTTTAATTGCTTTTTCATCACTTTTATTTCTACACTTATTCTGAATTTCCATAATTTCCTCTAATATTTCTGTATTCTGGAACGTCTCAGACTCATCATAGTTATTTAATCCCTTTAATTTTAGTAAAGCTTCAGCTCTGAGATTAGCACAACTAAGTTTTTGATAAGCATTATTCACCATAGAAGAGAATATAGTTGAGTATTTGATTTCCTTATCAGATAGAATTGAAAAATTATCTGGATGCAGAATTTGTTGAAGTTTCAAATAATTGTTCTCTAAAATTTCATCATCTAGATTGAACTTTTTATCAATACCAAGTAGCTCAAACTCATTTGAGTTAAGAGGTTCCTGGATTTTATTACAATTTGAACAAAAAAATGTATTTTTTTTTACTTTAGCTCCGCAATTCCAGCATTTGACATCAACAGTCATACTCAGTAGCTAAACATGAAAAGATTCGCCACAACCACATCTTCCTTTTTCATTAGGATTAATAAATTTGAACCCTGATTCTAAAACTCCCTCTTCGTAATCCATAACAGTACCAAGAAGAAATAATGTTGCTTTAGGATCAATGTAAATATTAATATCATTGATTTTGAGCAACTCGTCACCTTCTGTAGGTTGGTCAACAAACTCCATATTATATGAAAGGCCAGAGCAACCTTTGGTTTCTATACCTAATTTTATACCAATAGGTTTCTTATCTCTTGATGATAAGAGTTTTTTAATATGATTAACAGCATTGCTGGTAACAGTAATCATCTTTGTTTGTCTTTAATATACTATCTATTTTTTTTATTCTTCTTCTTATAATCGTCTATTGCTGCTTTTATTGCATCCTCTGCAAGTATGGAGCAATGTATTTTCACAGGAGGTAGTGCTAGGTGATTTGCAATTTCTGTATTTTTGATTGAGTTAGCTTCATCAAGATTTTTGCCTTTCACCCACTCTGTGATTAAAGAACTTGAAGCAATTGCAGATCCGCACCCAAAAGTTTTGAACTTAGCATCCTCAATTACTCCTTTGTTATTAACTTTAATCTGAAGCTTCATTACATCTCCGCATGCTGGTGCTCCTACCAGACCAGTGCCGACCTCCACCGATTCTTTATTCATAGAACCGACATTTTTTGGGTTTTCATAGTGATCAAGTAATTCTTTACTGTAAGCCATGATTATCTCCTTTCAAGCGTTAATGATGTGCCCATTTAATTTTACTAATATCAACTCCTTCTTGAGCCATTTCCCAAAGGGGGCTAAGCTCTCTAAGTCGTTTTACTTCATTGACAATAATGTCTATTCCATATTTTACTTCATTTTCAGTTGTAAATCTACCAAATCCTATTCTCAAGCTAGTGTGTGCAAGTTCTTCTTCGACTCCAAGTGCCTTAAGAACATAAGAGGGCTCTAGTGATGCAGAGGTACAAGCTGACCCAGAGGAAACTGCTAAGTTTTTAATTCCCATCATTAGTGATTCCCCTTCAACGTATGCAAAACTTAAATTAAGATTACCTGGGACTCTATATTCTTCTGATCCATTCAAATAGACATCCGGACAAGACTTTCTAATTCCTTCCAACATCATTTTTTTATATTTAGACAGCATTTTGTGTTCTTTATCCATTTCATTTAGATAAATATTGCAAGATTCTCCAAGACCAACACATAGTGCTGGAGACAGTGTGCCTGATCTCATCCCTCTTTCTTGACCTCCGCCACTGAACATAGATGATATTCTTACTCTAGGCTTTCTTCTTATATAAAGAGCACCAACACCTTTTGGACCATAAATCTTATGACCAGATATACTCATTAAGTCAATATTCATTTTATCAACATCAAGGGGTATTTTCCCAACAGCTTGGGCACAGTCTGTGTGAAAGAAAACATTTTTATTACGACAAATAGATCCTATCTTTTCCAAGGGTTGAATTACACCAATTTCGTTGTGAACACCCATTATGGAGACAATCAAAGTTTTTTCTGTGATTGACTTTTCTAACTCATGTAAATCAATTAAACCGTTTGCTTGAACAGGCAAATACGTAACCTCAAAGCCTTTTCCGGCTAAATGTCTACATGACTCCAGGACACATTTATGTTCTGTAACACATGTGATAATATGATTTTTTTTATCTCCATAAAATTCGGATACCCCTTTAATTGCTAGGTTATTGGATTCCGTAGCACCTGAAGTGAAAATTATCTCCTTAGGGTTAGCTCCAATTATTTTGGCAACTTGTTCTCTAGCAACTTCTACACCTTCCTCAGCCTCCCAACCGTATGAATGATTTCTAGAGTGAGGGTTGCCATAAACTTCTCCAAAGTAAGGCATCATTTTATCAAAAACTCTGGGATCAACAGGGGTTGTTGCTTGATAATCAAAATATATATTTTTAATTTTATTCATACTCTTATACTTACTTAATAACTTATATTCAATTTTTCTACATTTTCATCATTTTTTTTTAAAAAATTATTAGATTTAACATCCTCGATTGAAATACCATTCAAGAAATCATAAACGTGATTGTTAAATTCATTCCACAAATTTAAAGTCAAAAATCTCGTTAAATCATTTTTATCAGAGTTATTTAATGATTTTGACTCATTGAAATTATTAATAATTAACTTTTCATCGATGGCATTAATAACATCGTATAACTTTACAAGGTCGGGTCTTTTAGCAAATGTATAGCCTCCCGACGGTCCTCTTGTACTGTAAACAATCCCATTTTTCTTTAGTGAAAAGAATATTTGTTCAAGAAAATTTACTGATATATTTTGTCTTTTAGAAATTTCAGATAACTTTACAGGACAACCATTTTGACAGTTTATTGCCATATCAACAAGTGATATGACTGCCACTCTTCCTTTTGAGGATAATTTCATTTACCTCGCCCTTGTTTATTTTTGTTTTCAGCTAAATTTATATTTGAAGAAGGTGATTTATGGTTTGAATTCAACTGGCTTTTAAGATCTTCAATTTTTCCGTTTAAATTATGAATCTCAGAAAACAGTGCTAAAATACTTTTTTTATTAGGATCATCCATTTTCCCCTCTGACATACCATATGCTTTGAACGTTTCACTTAGATTTTTAGATTCAATTTTTCTAGCTGGAATCCCAACATATGTAATATTTTCAGGAACGTCTTTAAGTACTACAGCATTAGAGCCTATTCTAGAGTTTTTTCCAATAACAATTGGACCCAAGATTTGTGCTCCAGAACCAACAATTACATTATCTTCAATTGTTGGATGCCTTTTAATATTTCTCTGAGACTTTGAGTCTAAAGATGGTGAAATACCACCCAATGTGGCTTGTTGGTAAATTGTTACATTTTTACCAATATAAGAAGTTTCACCAATTACCAGCCCTGCTCCATGGTCGATAAAAAAACCCTCATTAATTTGCGCAGCAGGATGAATTTCTATAGAAGTTATAATCCTTGCTATATTGCTTAAAAATCTTGCAAGAAATTTCAGCTTAAGCTTCCAGAGAAGATTACAAAACCTATGAATTAAAATAGCATGAAACCCAGAGTAACAAAAAATGATTTCAAGAATATTTCTAGCCGCAGGGTCTCTATTGATAGCACCTTTGATATCTGAATGTATTAAGCTAAATAAATTTTTTGACATAAACAAAGAATTATACTATATAAAACTATAAATATTATATCCTACCAAAATAGTCAAGTATAAATGCCTGAAATCCTTCTTAACGGACCAATCGGAAGATTAGAAGCTCGTTACACCCATAACAACAAAGCTGCATCTCCATCTATACTTATTCTTCATGCACACCCAGGTCATGGTGGTAATATGAACAACCCTTTATCACTGAAAGTCCATAAATTTTTTTCGGATATTGGCTATTCAAGTTTGAGATTCAATTTTAGAGGTGTTGGAAAATCTGATGGTGAGCACGACGGAAGCGAAGGAGAGCTTGCTGATTCTGCGATTGCATTAGATTGGTTGCAAAACCAGAATCCGGAGTCAAAAGAATACTGGGTTTGCGGAATATCTTTTGGAGCATGGGTTGGAATGCAATTATTAATGAGAAGGCCAGAAATTCCGAAATTTATTCTTATCAGTCCACCTGTTGGTAAGTACGATTTTAACTTTCTAGCACCCTGCCCTGCTTCTGGTCTAGTTATTTCCGCAGAAAAGGATAGCTTAGTTGATAACGAATCTATTGATGATGTTGTTAAAAAGTTAAATAAACAAAAATCAATTGTGGTAAAACATGAATCAATTAAATCGACAGATCATTTCTTCTCAAATAATGAGCAGAAAGTAATTGATAAGGTGAAAAAGTACGTCGCTATTGATTAACAGAAAATTTTGCCCGCCACAGAACTTCTTAAGCATCCAGTTGTACTTGGAAAACTAGAGTGAAGCCCTCTCAAAGTCCTAACGGATATATATGCAAAAGCTTGAGATTCTGTAAAAAAAGGATTTACTCCAAATACCTCCGAAGAAATAACTTTTTCTTCTCCTATTAATTTTTCTAAATCATTCATGAGGGTGATATTCCTTGTACCTCCTCCTGAGAAAATCCACGAATCTATTGTTATTTGAAATTTATTTTGAATAGAGGAAATTATTTTTGCAGAATAAAATGTCAATGTTCTTAAAATATCGTAAGGACTATATTCTTTCTTTGGTAGATAATCATTTAAATCAAAATAAGAGTTATCAAATGATGTTGGATAATTAGATTTAAGAAAACTCTTCTGAAGCCAATGGTTTATCAACTCTTTAATAACCTTACCTTTAGATGAAATTATACCGTCTTTATCATATTCAACGTTGAATTTTAACTGACAGAATTCATCGATAAGCTTATTACCAGGTCCAATATCTGAAGCTATTATTTTGCCGACATTTGAAATCAAAGTGAAATTTGAAACTCCTCCTATGTTCACGACAACATTGTTTTTCTTAGAAACAGAAAATCTTGATTTATGGAAAATTGGAACCAAAGGTGCCCCCTGTCCTTTGTTTAAAATATCATTTTTCCTAAATTCTGTAATAATAGGAGTATCTAATTTATTAAATAAGAACTTCGAATCACCAAGCTGAATAGACAGAGACTCTTCTGGTTTGTGTAAAAGAGTATTCCCATGCAAACCAATAACATCGATATTTTCTTTTTTTACAAAGTTCTTATTACAGAAAACTTTTATTTTTTGAAATACAAGTTCAGTGAACAACTTGTTCAGATCCTTATAATCATGAGAACTTATGTTTACTTTATTAGTCGAAACATCAAACTTCTTAATAAAATTCTTTATTTTTTTTTTAAAGTTTGTATCAAACTCATAAAACTCATTTGATAGACAACTAAAACTTAATTCTCCATCTGTTTTGATTAATGAAAAGTCCAAACCATCAATAGAGGTTCCACTCATTATTCCAAGGGAACAATATTCTTTTTTTTTCATCATTAATATTATAACCTCTAATAAATTATTATGTTAAAAGATTTTTTTGATGCATTAAATAGTAGAGGATTTTTAAACCAATCCACAGATGACGAGGGTATTAAGAAACTTCTTAAAAAAAAAGCCGTTGGTTACATAGGTTTTGACTGCACTGCAGATAGCCTGCACGTCGGATCCTTGCTTCCACTAATGCTTTTGAGAAATTTCCAAAAACACGGTCACAAGCCAATCATACTTGTTGGAGGGGGAACGACTTTGATAGGAGACCCGTCTGGTAAAGATGAAACTAGAAAGATTTTAAATGTTGAAAGTATAAATAAGAATAAAACAAAACTACAAACAATTTTCAAAAAGTTTTTATCATTTGATAAAAATGAAAAAAATTGTGCAGAACTTGTAGATAATTATGAATGGTTGGGAAAACTCAGTTTAATTGAATTTCTCAGAAAAATAGGCAGTAAGTTTTCAGTAAATAAAATGCTTGCTCTTGAATCAACAAAACAGAGATTAAACAGACAACAAAATTTAAGTTTTCTTGAATTTAATTATTCAATTTTCCAGGCTTATGATTTTATGGTTTTAAACCAAAAATATAATTGCATGATCCAATTTGGTGGTTCGGACCAGTGGGGAAATATTGTTTCAGGAATTGAGCTGGTAAAAAAAGAGATTAACAAACAAGTGTATGGGTTAACAACTCCATTGATTACAACATCATCAGGTAAAAAAATGGGCAAAACTGCAGACGGAGCTGTCTGGTTATCTGAAGATAAATACTCTGTAAATGACTTTTGGCAATATTGGAGAAATACATCCGATGATGATGTGATTAGATTTTTAAAGTTATTCACAGAAATAGATGTTGAAGAAATAAATGAGTATAAGAAATTAAAAGGCGCTGATTTGAATAAAATTAAGATTTTATTAGCTAATGAGATTACTAAACTATGCCATGGTAAAACAAATTCTCAACAAGCAGAAAATGAAGCCAAAAGTTTTTTGAAGTCCTCAAATCTAGAATCTAACATTATTGATTCATGTAAACAGAGAGTATCGCTTAAAGAAGTTTTATTGAAGGAAGGTCTATCAGTTAAAAAAATTTTAATTGATTTAAATCTCACACAATCGAATGCACAATCAAAAAGACTTATTGAACAGGGTGCTGTCAAAATAAACGAGAGCATCATAAAATCTAAGGATCATTTAATTTTTAAAAGAGACTTTAGAAAACATCCAACAAAAGAAGAATTATCATATTTAGTTATTTATGTCGGGAAAAAAAAATATGGTTTAGTAGAGCTAGTCACTTAAAAAGTTTTTAATTATATTTGGCACAAAAACTGAAATTGGATTGTAAAAAACTTCATATTCACCATCAATTTTTTCCACCCTAAAATTAGCACCGATCAGTCCGTCCTCTGGTGAACCTGCGGTTATGATATCACCTACAATTGGGAATTTAGTAATGAGAGTATTTATTGTATATGCTGGTATTATAGAACCATTCAACAAGAAATAGTCATCATTAAGACCGACCACACTATCGAATTGAATTCCTAATTCACTTCCAGTCAAAAGACTATCGACAAATTTTATCTTATTATCTTTGAATTTGTAATCTGCATTAAATTCATTAAAAATGATGCCTCCATCTTTCATCTTTTGAGCAAAACCATCTAATGAGAAAATACTAAAAAAATTTGCTAAAAAGGGAGCATCGTAGAAAACAATATTTTTTCCAGCTATTGCACCCTCATAATCATCAGAATTATTTTTTCTCTCTCCCTCTATTTTTAAACTTCCTTTATTTATATTAAGATCTATATCGAAAATATTTAGTAGTCCAGGGATGTAGTTTGACTCCAAAATAAATTTTTTTGACTGATTCTCGTCATTTATTTTGATTCTGTGAAAATCATCCTTTCCTTCTAAATTAATCAACATTTCATTGAAAATACCATCAACCTTAATAAATCTTATTTCAGGATTGGGAAAATACATCCCACCCAGCTTCAATAAGTCTATTTCTAAATTCAACCTCATGTCTTCATAATCTAGATTACTCTCTTCAGATATATTAACTTTATCTAATGTAAGCATTGAACCCGAAACTAAGAACTCTTTGTTAATACTTTTATAATTAAACCTAAAATCTTGATGAGGTGACTTTAAACGATTAACATCTAATTCAATAATTTGGTTCTCTGCAAAAATTGTATTAATCTCAACTTCTAAATCTCTAGCTTTTATATCAAGGAATCCAGAATAAAATTTGTCGTAAGGCCTAATTAAAAATCTCATCTTTCCATTCGCTAGATTTAGATTTGGTCCTAAAAACTTTGATTCAACTGACAAATCATCAAGTATTCCCATTCCATCCATTCTAGAGAAGCCATGTTCGTCTTCGTTTATTGTATATTTAATATCAATACTTCCGTCAAAAGAAAAATCTATTTCTGGAATCATCGAACTCAAAGCACTACCATTCAAATCATAGTGCCCAGTGATAATCTCTGTGACTTTTTCATTATTAATGACCTGTTTTCCTTTAAATTGTGTAAATCTTCCGAACAGATCTCCTGAACCACTATAATTAATTTTTGAATTGTCTATTTGAATATTGATTTCAAAATTCTCAATATTGAAATCTTTATAAATATTTTTGAATACAGCTTTTTTAACACTAACTTGAGACTCATACTTAATTTTTTCTGTTGGTAAATCTACTAATAATGGAAAATTAAGTTTTAGGTTTACTGAATTTTCTCCTGAAATTTTTCTAAGTTTAGAATAACTTTTTGGGTTTATCGGTGATGTTTGTAGATAATTAATAACCTTTTGATTACTTGCAAAAATGTCAATATTTATATAAGCCTTTTCAACGTCAGTATCTAAGTCAAATAACTCGACTTTTCCTTCTTCTATCTTCAAGCCATTAGAATGTCCATCTTCAACAGAAAAGATAATTTTATTTTCTTTGATCTCTGCCTGTCCACTAATACCAATAATTTTTGGCATTGAATCCATATACTCAATTTGTGTTTTAGAAAATCTAAAATTACCTCTTAAGTCATTTAAACCTAACTTTCCTAAAGGGTCAAAGATATTTGAAGTTATTGATAAATCTTGAATCACACCTTTCGAGTTTTCGTCCATCCAAAAATAAACAGAGTTCTGAAAATCATTTGGCCATAAGTCCAGTAGTTTTGATACATTAATACTGTCCAGGTTAACAAATACTTTTGAATTTTGTTTTTCTTTTAAATTAATTCTAGCAACCACATTTATTGATGTTTCATAATGAGGTATATTAAAAATTATATCTAAATCTTCCTTATTTTTTTCTCCGTAAACTTTTGAATTTTTAAAGTTAACTGTATCTTCTCCCTTAAATGTTTTATAATTTAAGTTTCCATTAAAAATTAAATTAAAAGTTAGGTCATCAAATGACTTATCATCCTTTATTATGAATTTTGAATTTCCCGATAAAAATAGTTTCTGGAAAGATACATTTTCTATCGATGTTAAATATTTAATAAAATCAAAGTTAAATTTCTTAAAATCTAAACTAACTTCGCTATTTCCATTATTTTGGATCAAACTGAGTGAAAAATAATTATCTTGAAAATTACCCTCAGAAATAGAAAGTATCACATCTGATTCTTTTATGTTTAAGTCAACATTATAACTTTTTGATTCCTTTTCATTGAGTTGAATTTTAAATTTATTATTTATGAGTTCAATATTCTTAAATTTTTTCAAAAAGTTTATTTTTTCTAATACAATATTCTTTACATTAGCATTATCTGATTGGACCTCCGTGTTTTTAGGAATTACCACCTCAATATCACCATCAAATATTTTT
>MDSV01139831.1_pt1 | contig 11476 bp, 9 predicted proteins | sample 810851 | NCBI WGS metagenome assembly MDSV01 (sample SAMN05326640, study PRJNA326480) | marine metagenome | isolation source: seawater | place: Atlantic Ocean: North East | collected 2012 | reverse complement strand
TACAATCATTACTAAACTCTACCCTTTTTCCTAAAAGAGCTGACAAGTGATTTACCGTGTGTTTAAGTGAAAACTTTTCTTCATATCCGTTTTTTGGTCGGCCTAAATGAGACATGACAATAGCCTTGCCACCATCACTAACAACCTTTTGAATTGTTGGCAGTGCGGAAACCATTCTAGTATCATCAGCAATTTCTAGATTTTCATTTATAGGAACATTAAAATCTACTCTTATTAGTACTTTTTTTCCTTTTAAGCAGACATGTTCAATAGTTTTCATTTCGCAAAAATATAATAAATACTAACAATGTAATTGATTTTATTTACATTTGACATAAAGAAATTAAATATGTTTTTTAAAGAAATTCCAGGAAATGATTTAATCAAAAAACAGTTACTTTCAACAGTAAAAAATAGGCGCATAAGTCATGCACAGCTTTTTATAGGAAACAGTGGTAGCGCTAAGCTTGCGCTTGCATTTGCATATGCTAGATACATAAATTGCAAGGCCCATTCAGAAAAAGATTCATGTGGCAAGTGCCCCTCTTGTTTTAAGTATAACTCTTTAACTCACCCAGACTTACACCTGATTTTCCCAGTTTTAAAACAGCCAGGGCTAAAAAATGTGGTTAGTGATAGTTTTGTTAAGCAATGGCGTAATTTTGTGTTAAACAACCCTTATGATTCACTAGACAACTGGCTCACATATATTTCTGAAAAAAAAACAACATCAAAAGGAGCTATTTATAAAGATGAGGCGATATTAATTCAAAAAAAATTAAGTTTAAAAAACTTTGAGGCTGAATATAAAGTTATTATTATCTGGATGCCAGAAAAAATGAACACTGAAGCTTCTAACAAGCTGCTTAAGGTTTTTGAAGAGCCACCAAAAAAAACAGTGTTTTTGTTAGTTTCTAATAACCCTGAAAAACTCCTTCCAACTCTTACATCAAGATTACAAAAAATAAAAATAAGTGATTTTAAAATTGAAGATATTTTGGTGTTTTTTAAAAATCAAAACCTAACAATTGAAAGGGCAAATCAACTTGTAAACTTAACAGACTCAGATCTGGGCAAGATGATTAGTGTTCTAAAAGAGGATAATGAAGAAGCCGACCTCCTAGGTCATTTTTCATCATGGATGAGGATGTTGTATAAAATTGATATAATTAATATTTCAACTCTAGTTGAATTAATTTCTAAAATGGGTAGAAAAAAACAAAAGATCTTTTTATTATACGCAATCAAAATGATTAGAGAGTGTTTAATATTTAATTACGCTGATAAATCTCTTTTAAAAACTAATTTAGAAGAGACACAATTTATTTCTAAATTCTCATCGTATATACATGAAGAAAACTGTTTTGTAATTATTGACAAACTCGAGGAGTCGATACAAATTTTAGATAGAAATGCAAATTCTAAAATTCTACTTTTCGAGTTGTCATTACAAATCATTAAAGTTTTAAAAGTTAAGCGTAAGTTTGCAGTTAATTAAAATTATATTATGAGTTGCGGAAGCGGTGGTTGTAGTACTTGTGAGGTGTCAGAAAACAGAGGATGTGGTGTCAGCACTGTTTTTGATTGGCTGTATCAAATTGATAGTCCAAAAAGCGACACCTCTAACTTGGTAGAAGTTCAGTTCAAAGGAGACAGAAAAGATTTTTATATAAATAATGATGATTTAGTTTTAAAAAAGGGAGATATAATTGCTGTTGAAGGGGGGAGGTCAGGGCACGATATAGGTAAAGTTACAATGATAGGAGAGCTAGTTTCACTTCAAATAACCAGAAAGAAGAGAGATATAAAGAAAGAGCCATTAAAAAAAATTTATAGAATTGCATCAGAAAAAGATAAGCAAAGATGGAAGTCTGCAATTGAAAAAGAAAGCTCCATATTAGAAAAAGCAAAAAGATTAATTGATAAATTTAATCTAGAAATGAAACTTACTGATGTGGAATTCCAAGGAGACAGCTCCCAAGCAACGTTTTATTATACAGCTGACAAGCGGGTTGATTTTAGAGGGCTAATAAAAGAATACTCAACACAATTTAAAATCAAAGTTGAAATGAGACAAATAGGAGCTAGACAAGAGTCAGCCAAAATTGGCGGATTGGGAAGTTGTGGCAGAGAGTTGTGTTGTTCTACCTGGATGACAGAGTTCCCATCAGTCTCTACAAGCGCCGCTAGGTATCAGCAGTTGTCAATAAACCCACAAAAGATATCAGGGCAATGTGGAAGATTAAAATGTTGTTTAAATTTTGAGCTCGACAACTATGTAGAGGCCTTAAAGTTTTTCCCAAGCACTAAAACGGCCCTTAAAACAGAAGCAGGATCAGCAAAATTTGTAAAATTAGATGTTTTTAAAGGCGTTATGTTTTATTTCAACACGAAAGACCCAGCCTCAGAGTTGTTAGAAATTAAGGCAGAAGATGTTAATTACATAATTGAGTTAAATAAAAAAGGAAAGACTCCGAAAAGCTTTGATAAGTTTATAATTGAAAAAAACTCTATAGAATTAAATTTTGAAGACGCCATGGGTCGAGATGACATCAATAGATTTGATAATAAAAAATCAAATAAAAAAAGAAAAAAAAATAAAAGAAAAAATAGCTTCAAGCACTCAAAAATCAATAAAAATTAAAAACGATGTTTAGAAATTTTGTGTTTTTTTTAATGTTTGTTTTTTTTGGCTGCACTAAAAACACAGAGTCTCAATACTATTCTTTTGATAATAAAATATGGAACACAGACAGTATTGTAGTTTTTAATTATTTTATTTCAGATACAACAAAAAAGTATGATTTACTTTTAAAAATTAGACATACTGTTGACTATGATTTTCAAAACCTTTTTCTTTTTTTAGACGGGGGAACAAAAGATACTGTTGAGATCATTTTGGCAAATAAAAATGGAAAATGGCGTGGTTCAGGATTGGTTGATGTTAGAGAAATAGAGCATGTTATTGAGAAAAAAAAGCTTTTTACCAGAAAAGGAGAATACTACCTTAAAGTTGAACAAGCAATGAGATATGGACCTGTAGAAAAGATAAGAAATTTGGAACATATTCTTGATATTGGATTAATTGTAGAAAGAGGTAATGACTAGAAAAGGAAAGGTTTTATTATGGTTTTTGGTTCTTAGTCCATTTTGGGGCTTGTTTACTTTAGTTCAATTAACTTCTTTTGGGTTTTTTGGTCCGCTTCCAACATTTGATCAGTTAGAAAACCCGAAAAATAATTTGGCAACAGAGGTTATTTCTTCTGACAGCATTGTAATTGGCAAATTTTTTATTGAAAACAGAACATCAGCAAAAAAAGAAGATATATCTCAAAACTTTATAAATGCTCTTCTTGCCACAGAAGATATTAGGTTTCGAGATCATTCAGGTATTGATGTTAGGGCCCTTTTAAGGGCGGTTTATGGTGTTATTTCTAGAAAATCTGGCTTAGGAGGGGCAAGTACTATAACCCAACAGGTTGCAAAAATGTTATTTACAAGGCAGCCCGCTTCGGGTGTTGAAAGAATTAAACAAAAATTAAAAGAGTGGGTTATTACTGCTAACCTTGAAAGAACATATACAAAGGACGAGATATTATTAATGTATTTAAACAGATATGATTGGGTAAATAATGCTGTTGGAATTGAGTCTGCATCTAGAATTTATTTTAACAAGTCACCAAGAAGTCTAAACATTCAAGAATCAGCTATGCTTGTTGGAATGTTAAAAAACGCATCTTTATATAATCCAAACAGAAGATTACAATTAACTAAAGAGAGAAGAAATACTGTTCTTTATCAAATGAAAAAATATGATTTTATTTCATCAACAGCATATGATTCTTTGATTCAGATGCCAATTGTTTTAGACTTCAAAAAAGCTAGTCATAATGAAGGGTTGGCGCCATATTTTAGAGAATACTTAAGAGTCGAGATGAAAAAATGGTGTTCAACTAAATTAAAAGCGGACGGAAGTCCATATAATTTATATACAGATGGATTAAAAATTTACACCACAATTGACTCAAGAATGCAGGCATTTGCAGAAGAGGCTGTGGAAACTCACATCTCAAGTTTGCAAAAAGACTTTTATAGACACTGGGAAGGCTATGCGAATGCACCATTTCCAGAAGACTTTGAGCCTGAGCAAATTAAGCAAATTATGGATATGGCAATAAAAAGATCTGTAAGATATAAAAGGTTAAAATCTATAGGAAAATCAAAAGACGAAATTGAAAAAATTTTCAATACAAAAACAGAAATGAAATTGTTTTCTTGGGATGGTGAAATTGACACCATATTAACACCTAAAGACTCCATAAAATATAATAAGTTTTTTATTCACTCAGGAATGATGAGCATGGATCCCAAAACAGGACATGTTAAGGCTTATGTAGGGGGAATAAATTATAGGCATTTTAAGTATGACCATGTTAAAGTGGGGAAGCGTCAAGTGGGTTCAACATTTAAGCCTTTTTTATATGCTTTAGCTATACAAGAAGGATATTCTCCATGTTATGAGGTTCCAAACATTCCTGTTGTATTTGACAAAAAGAGATGGGGGCTAGATAAGGATTGGGTTCCTAAAAATTCTGGAGATGAATTTGAGAATAAGTTATTAACATTAAAGTTTGGGATGGCAAATTCTATCAATACAATTACTGCATACATTATGAAGCAATTAGGACCTTATGCCGTAGTAGATTTAGCTAAAAAGATTGGAGTGCAATCAAAAATTTTAGCCGTCCCATCACTTTGTTTAGGGACATTTGACTTGTCAGTCTATGAGATGGTTGGTGCATACTCTACATTTGTAAACAAAGGCATTTGGACAGAACCTATCTTTATGACTACAATTGCAGACAAGAATAATGTTGTTTTAGAAGAATTCACACCGCAAACCCAGGAAGCAATGAGTAAAGAAACAGCAGATATAATGGTTAGAATGCTACAAGGGGTTGTTGATGGTGTTTACAGTCCAGCAGCTGAAAAAAAATTAGGAACAGGAGTTAGATTGAAATATAAATATGGGTTTAAAAACCAAATGGGCGGCAAAACAGGCACAACACAAAACCAATCAGATGGGTGGTTTATGGGGCTAACACCAAATTTAGTTACAGGAGTCTGGAGTGGCTGTGAGGACAGGGCTGCTCATTTTAGAACAATTCAATTTGGACAAGGAGCTAATATGGCATTGCCAGTTTTTGCTGAATATATGCAGCGATTGTATGCTGATACAATAAATACTGGTTTTTTTCCAGTTGACTTTGATATTTCCTATCTGGTAGATCAAAAATTAGATTGTGGCAATAGTTTCCAAAACAGTGAAAGCAATGAGTTTGACTAATATAGTAATTTATGATAAATAAAACAGTTAACAATATAGAAGAGGCCTTAAAGGGCGTGCAAAGTAAAATGACATTTATGTTTGGAGGTTTTGGTCTTTCAGGTATTCCTGAAAACTGTATAGCCGCTCTTTCAAAAAAGGAGATTTTTGATTTAACATGCATATCTAATAATGCCGGAGTTGATGATTTTGGTTTAGGTCTTTTATTAAAAAGAAACCAAATTAAAAAAATGATATCATCTTATGTTGGAGAAAATGTAGAGTTTGAAAGACAAATGCTTTCCGGTGATCTTGAAGTTGATTTGATCCCTCAAGGGTCGCTAGCCGAAAGGTGCAGAGCTGGGGGAGCTGGTATTCCAGCTTTTTATACACCTGCGGGATACGGAACTGAAGTTTCAGATGGAAAAGAGGTTAGAATATATTCAGGAAAGCCACATATTTTGGAAACGGCCTTAACTGCAGATTTTTCCTTTGTAAAAGCATGGAAAGGAGATACGGCAGGCAACTTAATTTATAAAGGAACTGCACGCAATTTTAATCCTCTGATGGCTATGGCAGGAAAAATCACTGTAGCAGAAGTTGAAGAGTTGGTAGAACCAGGAAAATTAGATCCAAATCAAATACATACTCCAGGTATTTTTGTGCAAAGGATTGTGCAAGGATTAGATTATGAAAAGAGAATAGAACAACGAACTGTTAGAACAAAAGAACAATGACTTTAAATAAAAACCAAATTGCACAAAGAATTGCTCAAGAGTTAGAGCACAATATGTATGTTAACTTAGGCATAGGAATTCCCACACTGGTTGCCAACTATATTCCAAGCGGAATTGATATTGAGTTTCAATCAGAGAATGGTGTTTTAGGAATGGGGCCTTTTCCTTTTGCGGGAGAGGAAGACCCTGACATGATTAATGCGGGCAAACAAACTATTACTACCCTTCCTGGAGCCGCTCTTTTTGATTCTTCGCTTTCATTTGCAATGATTAGAGGCAAACATGTAGATCTTACAGTTTTGGGTGCCATGCAAGTTTCACAAAATGGCGACATCTCTAACTGGAAGATACCTGGTAAAATGGTGAAAGGTATGGGGGGCGCCATGGATTTAGTTGCTTCTGCTGAAAATATTATTGTAGCTATGATGCACACTGATCGGACAGGAAAAAGTAAGATTTTAAAAAAATGCACACTACCTATTACTGGAGTAAATTGTATTAAAAAAGTAGTAACAAATTTAGCTGTTTTGGAGGTTACGAAGAATGGTTTTAAGCTTTTAGAAAGAGCCCCAGGAGTAAGTATAGATGAGATAAAAAAATCAACAGATTGTGAACTTTTAATTGAGGGGGAGATAGCTGAAATGCAAATTTAAACAGTCATCCCTTTACTTTTAAGATGCCTTTTAATATCTTCTAATTTCCCCTCAGGAATAGCATCAATTAATTTTTGAGTGTAAGGGGTTGCTGGCGCATTGTAAATTTGATCAGCATCCCCCATCTCTTCAATTTTACCTTCTTGCATTACAACCATTCTGTCGCTCATGTATTTTACAACAGAAAGATCATGAGAAATAAAAATATATGTTAACCCAAACTCTTCTTTCAATTCATTAAGAAGGTTTAATACTTGGGCTTGAACAGAAACATCTAATGCAGAAACAGATTCATCACAAATAATAAATTTAGGATTTACAGCTAATGCTCTAGCAATACCTATTCTTTGTCTTTGACCTCCAGAAAATTCATGCGGGTAACGATAAAAATGAGAAGGGTCTAAGCTCACTCTTTTTAAAAGATCTTCGACCTTTTTCTTTCTCTCTTCATCATTATTTAAAATTTTATGTACTTGCATTGGCTCCATTATAGCGTTTCCAATTGTCATTCTTGGGTTTAAAGATGAGTATGGGTCTTGGAAAATAATTTGCACCTCTTTACGGAATAACCGTAACTCGCTTGCATTCATTTTTACTATGTCTTTACCTTTATAAATCATCTCCCCTTCAGTTGGCTCTTCTAACCTAAGTATGGTTCTCCCAATAGTTGTCTTACCACATCCACTTTCTCCAACTAGACCAAGGGTCTCTCCAGGGTAGACATCAAAACTAACACCATCTACAGCTTTTACATGACCAGTAACACCTCCAAAAAACCCATTTCTTAAAGGGAAATAGGTTTTTAATCCTTTGATTTTTAATAATGGCTTTTGTTCAAATATTTGTTGTTGTTGTATTTTTCTTTCACTATCCAATAAAATTAAATTTTTAGTAAAATCTGAAACAGAAATTCCATTATCAATTATACTCCCTTTTTCATCAATTTTCATAAAATCTGAAACAGTTGGCAGAAATTTATAACGCTTATCAAGTGGAGGTCGGCAAGCTAAAAGACCTTTTGTATACGGGTGTTTTGGATTTGTAAAAATATCCCAAACACCTCCCTGCTCTACAATTTTTCCTTTATACATTACGATAACTTTGTCAGCTAATTCTGCAATCACACCCAAATCATGAGTAATAAAAATAATACCCATATTTCTTTCTTTTTGGAGCTTTTGCATTAACTCTAAAATAGTTTTTTGTACAGTTACATCTAAAGCTGTAGTTGGCTCATCAGCAATTAAGACAGAAGGCTGGCAACTCATAGCCATTGCAATCATAACTCTTTGTTTTTGCCCTCCAGAAATTTGATGTGGATATGTGTTGAAAATTCTTTCTGGAGTTGGCAATTGCACTTCTTTAAAAAGTTTAATGGTTAGTTTTTTTGCTTCACTTTTATCTAATTTTTGGTGTAGCATTATCGCTTCTACAACCTGATCTCCACATGTAAAAACAGGATTTAATGATGTCATCGGCTCTTGAAAAATCATTGCAATATCATTACCTCTATGTTTACGCATTTCTTCTATTGATATTTTTAGCAAATTTGTGGTGCTCCCATTATTTTTATGAAAAATAATTTCCCCCCCACTAATTTTTCCTGGAGGATTAGGAATTAACCGCATAGCTGAAAGTGATGTTACAGACTTTCCTGACCCTGACTCTCCCACGATACCAATCGTTTCGCCTTTATTTAATGTAAAGCTAACATCATCAACTGCTTTTAGTTTGTTTCCTTCGCTAGAAAATTCAGTTACAAGGTTTTTAAATTCTAATATTGCACTTTTCATCTTTTATTATTTTATGGATGTTAAAAATAAAATTTTTTATAAACATTCTGTTGTTTTATGAAGGATTAATTTTTATTCTTTGAATCAAAATATTTTGTGTTTTATTTTAACCTGCTTTTAAGGGTACATTTCAAGCACTGCGTCAATGTATGCGTAAAAATCATTACGATGACCATCCCTTAAATTTTCCCCATATTTTCTGCCTAGCCGAACAATAATAATATCTTTATCAGGGATACAAATCATATATTGACCCCATAGTCCTCTGGCATAAAAAACTTTTAAATTTTTTCTTTCTGCTATCCAAAACTGATATCCATAATTTGTGTTTTTCTCTCCATCTATATTTTTTAATTCTGCTACTTCAACAGCCTCTTTGGAATATGAGCTGTCAATAATTGGTGTGCCATTCCAAAATCCATTATTTAGGTACAGTCTTCCTAATCTAGCAAAATCTCTTGCGTTAGAGCTTATACAACAAAAAGCTTTTTCATCTCCGTTTTTTTTATCTATACTCCAAATAGCCGGATTTTTTGCCCCCATTGGTTTCCAAAGTTTTTCTTGCATGTATTTATTTATGCTTTGACCGGTTGCCTGTTCTATTATAAATGCTAATATTTGCGTACAAGAAGAATTATATTTGAATGTTTGTCCTGGAGAATCAACAGCATTTAAATTTAGAACCAAGCCTCTTAGGTTGTTGCCATAGTAAGCTTCAGCTGTTTTCCCAAAAGGGTTATAGTAGTTCTCATTCCAGTCTAATCCGGAACTCATGGTTAGTAGATGCTTAATTGTAATTTCAGAGTTTTTTTTATTTGCAAATTCTGGAATAAAATCAGACACTTTTTGATTAACTCCTTTTATTTTCCCTTCCTTAATGGCAACACCAATCAATGTAGACACCCAGCTTTTTGCCATTGAAAAAGAATTGCTAATTGTATCAGTAGAATATCCATGCCAATATTCTTCAAACGTAATACTATCTTTTTTTATTATTAATAAAGCAACAGTTTCTAAACTGTCATTTAAATGTTGTATAAACTCTGGCAGCTTAGTTTTGTTATACTTTTTTGAAATTGGCCATGATTGGTGAGGGCCATTTTCAATAATATTAGCTGGAAAATGTATAAAATCATTAATGTATGATGATTTATAGCCCTGTAGATATGTTATATAAAATGCTTTATAAATCCATTTTTTTCCACTAGTAAAAATTAATATATTAACGCTAATAATTATTAGCAATACAAATACATATAATTTTTTCATTTCACATTACTTTCATATTAAATAAGATTGCTAAATGGGCTTTTAGTTTTTTTTTAACCTCATTAATATTAATATCTTTTTTTAATTCTTTTTTTAATGATGTCACACTTTTATTTTTTATTCCACAAGGAATTATATCATTAAAATAAGATAAATTAGAATTAACATTTAAGGCAAAACCATGCATGGTTACCCACCTACTGCTTTTAACCCCAAATGCGCATATTTTTCTTGCTTTATTGGTTGAGGAGGGGTCTAACCAGACTCCAGTCTCACCCTTTGATCTTTCTCCATTAACTCCATATTCTTTTAGTGTAAGAATAACCGCCTCTTCAAGAAGCCTTAAATATTTATGAATATCAGTAAAAAAGTTTTCTAAATCAAAAATTGGATAACCTACAATTTGTCCGGGTCCGTGGTAGGTTATATCACCGCCTCGATTAATTTTATAAAAACTAGCCCCCTTTTTCTTTAAATACTTATCATTAACTAGTAAGTTTTTTTTGTTACCACTTTTACCAAGAGTATAGACATGTAGGTGTTCGCAAAAAATCAAATAGTTAGGTGTGGCAGTCTCACTGCCAGTTTTTCTATTTATGGACTTTATGTTTAGAATGCTTCTAAAAAGCTCTTCTTGAAAATCCCAACACTTTTTATAATCAATCAGTCCTAAATCTTTAAAAACAACTTTTTTGTTCATTTAAACATTTGCTAATTCTTTTTTTAAAAAGTTGATAACATCAATTTCAATTGCATCGACATTATTCATTTCTGACAAGTACCAACTAACCCAGTCGCCTAAATTAATATGATATAGAGAGTTTTCAATTAACGAGTCTCCCATACTCCAAACCTCAGTAATGTTTTGGGTAAATTTTGAAATCACTTTTTTATTAATGTCTATTCGAATTTGATTTCTTTTATAGTCGCAGTTATTACGGAAGTATATTACCGCTAAATCATTTACATTTGTTCTCCATCCTAATAATTCATTATGGTTCATTTCAGGCACTACATGATGCCAGCAAAGCATTTTAGAGTTTTCGTTCAGTTGCTGACGAAACCTAACTGCCACACCTTCAAAGCCATTTGCCACATAAATTACAGGAGTTTTTTTGTATATCTTTTTGGCTAAAACTAATGCCTTGCCTTTAATGTTTTCTTGTTCATTATTTAATAATGAGATTGCTTTTTTAAATTGATTTTTAAATGAGTTGTTAATAATAGCATAATGATATAAAATAAAAAAAAGCTCAGTAAAAGCATATCCAAACATAGCTCTTGGAGGTTGGTTGCCAGGTATAATTATTTTGTTGTACTTGTTTTCTTCAGCAATCAATTTTAATTTTCCTCCTGAAGTAATAATTGCAATTTCAGAACTTCTAGATTGACATTTTTCTAGTGCAGAAAGCGTTTCCTCTGTGTTTCCCGAATAAGAACTAACAATTACAAGCGTATTTTTGTTTACAAAATTAGGAATACTATAGTCTTTGCTGACCGCAATAGGAACTGTAGCATTTTTACAGATGATGTCATTTACAATTGTTCCTCCAATACCAGATCCTCCTAATCCACAAATCAAAACACTATCAATAGTTATAAATTTAGAATCTAAACTTGCATTTTTTCCAATATTTAATGCGTCTTGTAAGTGAGTAGTAAAATCATTTATATAATCTTTCATTTTCATAATAAATC
>MDSV01246712.1_pt1 | contig 11478 bp, 16 predicted proteins | sample 810851 | NCBI WGS metagenome assembly MDSV01 (sample SAMN05326640, study PRJNA326480) | marine metagenome | isolation source: seawater | place: Atlantic Ocean: North East | collected 2012 | reverse complement strand
TCTACGTGGTGCTCTACGTGGCCCTCCGTTTGGTGGTTGTGCTCTTTGAAGTGGAGGTGGTGCTCTACGTGGTTCTCTTTGAAGTGGAGGTGGTGTTCCTTGTCGTGGTGGATTAGAATTTCCTCCTACTAATTTTATTTTTTTTTTACTCTTTATTTTAGGTTTTTTACTCTTTGTTTGAGTATTTTTAATTTTAACATTTTTCTTGTAAGTTTCCATTTATTATAATACAACTTTTTTTTTTTAGTTTAGTTTTATTTAAATTCCAATTTTTGTATATATAATATCCAATTGAATAAAAAGGCATTACAAGCCAAAATATATTTACCCACATAAAAGGACGTTTAAATAAAAAAGTATCAGATGGAAATTCTTCTGTGGGGTAATTAACATTATCCCTTTCTCTTTCTTGCCAGAAATAAGCAAACATATATAAGAAACTATTCATAAATTGAGTACCCATAGCTACACTTAAACAAATTAAGAAATTATTATGATTCTCAAATATCTTAAATACAATTGCTAAAAATGAAAAAAAAGCACATTGAGTACAATGACTGCTTTCTATAACCCTACTCCAATCATCAGAATTTGACATATATTCTCTATCAGCCCAGGCTCCGTATTCAGCATAAAAAATAAATGATAATTTCCACGGTAAAACATATGTAACATCATAATTGTTAGTCCATACGTGTTCTGTTTTATTTACTAATTGATGAGCGTAATTTGTAATTTGACTATAGTCGGATATATATGCAATTTCCCAGAATCCTGTTAGAATAGTCATCATTACCCAAAAATAAGTAATTTTATTAATATCTTGTAATTGATGAAATGACTTTCTTACAAAAATTGAACCAATTAAATATAATATTATTTCTAATATTCCAATACCGTAACCTTTCATTTTATTAAGTAAATCTTAAACAAATATTCTTAAATATTTTTTTATAAAAAAGACTTAAATAATATATTTTACAACTTAATATAAAATGGATTACTTATATAAATTAGTTGATAATCTTAAAATTTCTCTTATTGGGAAGGAAGAAAAGCCTTTTGCCAAACCATCAGGATATAAAAACATAAATAGTAGTTCTACTAAAAAATAATATAATTATAATAAAATATTATAATTAAACAATCTAATTTTATTTTAATTAATTTAAAATCTTATTGTATAATAGTTAGAATGAGATTTTCAAATGTTATTAATTTTTTTCAAAAAACTGTTACAGCAAGAAAGAATATTCTGCTAATTCCAGGTCCTATTACTACTTCTGCTAAAGTAAAAGAGGCGATGAGTGTTGACATTGCTTCTAGAGAACACAAATTTATTGATACTATTAAAAATGTTCAAAAAAATTTATTAGATGTTGCTCAAGTCAGTCAAAAAAATTATGCCTGTATTTTATTACAAGGTTGTGGAACTTATGCAAATGAATCAGTTGTTGGTTCATTACCATATGATACAAAAATGTTAACATTGTCAAATGGAATTTATGGGGAGAGAATACACGAAATAGCAAGAACCATAAATGTTAGTTCTCGTTTAATAGAATGTGATGTTAAAAATAAAATAACATTGAAAGACGTAGAAAAAAACTATAATAGAGAAAGTCATATAGCAGTTGTTCATCACGAAACATCAAATGGTATTGTAAATAATGTTGAAGAGATAGCTGAATGGTGTAAAAGTAATAATAAAATTATACATATTGATGGTATTAGTGGTCTTGGAGGAATACCAATTGAAATGGAAAAGTTAGATATAGATTATTATGTTGGTTCTTCAAACAAATGTTTTAATGCTTTTCCTGGTATTTCATTCGTTATTGCTAAAAAGAAAACTCTTGAATTATGTAAGGATTTTAGAAGATCCCTAAGTTTAGACTTATATGGGCAATATAAAGAATTTGAAAAATCAGATCAATTCCGTTATACTCCACCTCCTCAAATTGTAAATTCTCTTAATATCTCTATTGAAGAATTAATTGAAGAAGGTGGTGTTGAACAAAGATATAAAGATTACCTTAATAAAAATAGAATTCTTAGAAGTAGATTAGAAGAAGCAGGTTTGGAATCATATATTTCAAATGAAGTACAAGGTCCTATTATGGTTTTATTTAGGTATCCTTGGAGTGGTTTCAGTTTTTATGAATTATATTTAAAATTATTAGAGAGCAATATAGTTATTTATTCTGCACAAATAAATAATGAAGAAGTATTTAGATTAGGAAACATAGGCCATATTACAATTGATGAATTAAACTTTTGTATTGATAAAATTTTAGCAGCAATTGAAGAAATGCGTAATGAAAAAAATTGAATTATAATTATTTAAAAAAATTAATTATACAAAATGAATTCTTGGTTTTCAACTCAAGTTGATAGAGATTTTCTCAACGGACTTTATGGAGACGGTATACGTCTTTATTCCAATCCACACAATGTATATGATTATCAAATTATTACTGGGGTTTCTTATGATGTAAAAAATAACATTTTAATTGTTAAGAATTCTAGTGGAGAACAAATTACTATTGACCACGAACCATATACTGATACCTTTGTTAATACAATCCAGAAAGATTGGAAAATTTGGGATACATTATGTGGTAAATTAGACGAAGATAGATATGATTATGAGCCTTTGTGTCACCAAAGTATTCTTGCTCTAGCAAAGGAACTTGGTGTTTATTTTGATGAAGTAGAAAAATCAAATATGTATATACCGAAATAATTACTTATTATCTATGATTTTCTAACCATTTATCAAAAATCTTGATAGCTTCAAGCATTTCTTTAGTTTGATATTTATGATATTTTGCTCTATTTTTCATAGTGTTAACAACTGCCATCTGATACTTCATTGGTTTCTTTTTAATTTTTTCGATAGTAATAATTGCCTTATTTTTATTTGAATATCCTAAACCTTTCATACTTTCTTTTGGGTGATAATCGGCATAAAGTGAATAATTTATATTCTTTTTAATTTTACTATTTTTCCAAGGAAAATTTTTTCCTCCTAAATCTTTAATCAAATCCGTCTTAGCTGTATTTGATATAATTTTCCCTTTTTGGTCTATGATTACTAAGAAAGGCACTGTTAAACATTCATATATATCTTTTAGTTTAATATAATTTGTCATTCTTGTAGTACAATACCAAGGCATACCTTCATAGTATAAATTAAAAGATTCAGTATCTTTTTCCTTAAATGGAATTAAAACTATTTCAAAATCTTTTTCTTTTTTATATTTATTATAAAAATTACATAAAATAGGTGTAAAATTTTTACAGGGTCTGCACCAACTAGCACTAAAATATAAACATATATATTTGCTCTTAATAACTTGATCTGTTTTTACTATTTTTTTTTGAAATTTTAAATTTGTTCCAATAATATGACTTAGCATATATTATTATCTAAGAAAATTTAAAGAACAATTACTTTAGTGAAATATGCCCAGAAGAATATTCCTACAAAACATTTAGATAATAAATCTAATACGTTATACCCAACATTTTTATTTCTTTCTTCCATCCACCAAACTACACCATATAAAGCCCATAAGAAAACAAAAGCCCCAAATAGTATATTATTATCAAAATTTTTGTAACTCCTAACAAATTTAAAGTAGATAAAACCATACATAAATGTAAAAAATATAAATCCAATTATATTACCATAAATTATTTTTTTATTATTAGGAGTCTTTTTATCTTTTTCTATTTCACCTACATATCCTGCATATAACATACCAAAATTTAAAACCAAAATAATGACAAAATCTAATAATTTAACTTTCTTTTTAATATTAAGTCCTAGGGCAAGAATTAATACTAATAACATTATTGGTGTAGTTATAGACCAATCTAAATATCTATTAAGATTAATATCTTTATAATCTATATTTTGTTTATTAATTTTATTCATAAAAACTCCATAAAAGAAAGCAGCTACAACAGAAATACAAGTTTCTAAATTTAAAATATGTCTAATTTGTGGATTGCTAGTTCTAATTGCTTCTATAAATGTAATAGTAGCTGTTGTCATTAAAAGGGCATAAGTAATATAAAAAGTATATCGGACTTCTCTATCTTTATCTTGAAATTGAACTAAAGATTCCATATATTATATATTAATATTAAAAATATAATATTTTGAAAAAAAAATTATAAAAAACTAAGAAAAAATATTTAAAGAAATTTTAAATTGTTTATATAAAATGTTTGCACAATTTGATAATTCAAAATTTCCATTAGTTCAAGTTAATTTAGCAAAGACTATAGAATCTAATGAAGACTTCCAGAATTTTTTAGATAAATGGATGGAATATTATACTGAAAAAAAAGAATTTACTTTTATATTTGATACGTCTGATGTAGGTTTTCCACCGATTAAATATTGTTTCAAGATGTCAAGTTTTATAAAAAAATTGAGAAAAGAAGAAAAACAATATCTTCAAAAGAGTATTATTATTGTGAAAAGTAAAACTGTAATGAGATTACTAAATCTTATATTCTTTTTACAAGCTCCGGTAGCTCCTGTTGTTATGACAGAGGATGAAAAAGAAAAAGTTTTAGAAAATCCAGATGGTATTGAAGTAAAGAAACATATTCCAGGAAAACCTAATTAATTTTTTTTTATTGAATCCACATTCTTTGAAATATAAATTTTGGTTAATTTTGGATCTCCACATAATTCATCTCCACAAGAATCGTGATTTGCTAAGTCAGTTTTAATAAAATTTCTTTTTTCTATTGCCCAACGCCCTAGAATAGGTTTAGAAGGAATTAAAGTTGTATGAACAATTTTTCCTAATTTTCTGATTATCTGCATTTTTATTTTATTTTTTTTATAATTATTTAAAGTAAATTCAATTTTAAATAAATATAAAATATGTATAGATTTATATTTAATAAAGTTAAAAATATTGTTCCTAGAATTTCCGATACGGAATTAATTGCTTTAAGAACAGGTAACACCCATATTGACAGACAAATTTTTGAAGGTCACGTAACTTTCCCAAAAAAAATAATTACACCTAAGAAAACAAATTTCGATAGTGGCGAAGTAGATAATTTATTAGATAAATATGGAAATATAAATAAAATTTTTCCTTCCACAAAAACAGATGAAATAATAAATTATTTAGGAAATAAAAAATTTTTTTCTTTTCTAATTGATGAAAAATATGGCGGCAATAAGCTATCTACCAAAGATTTATCTGATTATTTAACTAAAATTGCTTCTAAGAATCCTGGATTAGGTGTTACTGTTATGGTTCCTAATTCCTTAGGTCCCGGAGAGCTACTATCTAATTATGGTACTGAAGAACAAAAAAATAAATATTTACCTAAATTGTCTAATGGTGAGTTGATTCCTTGTTTTGGTTTAACAGGACCCAATAATGGTTCTGATGCTTTAGGTTCTATTGATTCAGGTGTTGTAAAAATGGAAAATGGCAAAAGAGTAGTTGAAGTGGAAGTAAATAAGAGGTATATCACTTTAGCTCCTATTGCTAATTTAGTTGGATTAGCTGTCAGAGTACACGACCCAGAAGGTTTATTAGAAAAAGGTGAAGAAGGTATAACTGTATTTTTATTAGAAAAATCACATCTAAACCTAGAACTGGGGGGTTATCATAATCCATTAAATGTGGGTTTTCCTAATGGAACTGTGAAAGGTAAATTGAAAATTGATTTAAATAAGATTATTGGGGGCGAGGAAAATGCGGGTAATGGATGGAAAATGTTAATGGAATGTTTAGCAGCAGGAAGAGGTATTTGTTTACCAGCTACAGCAAATGCTTCTTCTAAAACGTGTACTTATGGAATATTTAATTATATAAAACACAGAAAACAGTTTAATATACCTTTAATTAAAATGGAGGGTGTTAGTAATAAATTCTGTGAAATGTTATATCAAACTTATGTTATTCAAGCTAGTATTGAAATGACTAATAATATTTTAGACCAAGGAAATAAACCAGCAGTGATTTCTGCAATAATGAAAGAACAAACTACAGAAAGAGGGCGTAAAGTTATTAATGAATCAATTGATATTCACGCGGGAAGTGCTATTTGTTTAGGTCCAAATAATTTTACTGAAAAGTTTTATAGAGGAGCACCCATTGGTATTACTGTTGAGGGAAGTAATACATTAACTAGGAATTTAATAATTTTCGGTCAAGGATTAAATAAAAGTCATCCTCATATATATAATATTTATGAAAGTGTAGTAAATGATGACTTAGATTCTTTTAAATCTAATTTTAATAAAATGCTATCACATTCAATTAATTTATTAGTAAATTCTTATCTTGGTATTATAGTTTCTGATAATTTAGCAAAACAGACAATGGATTTTGCAAATTTAAGTAATTTCATAGCTTTGCTAGGTGGACAAATAAAAAAAAACCAGTCACTTTCAGGAGATATGGCAGATATTCTTTCTAATTTATATTTAGCTCATAGTATAATCTGGTACGAAGACAATTTTAATGTTAGTACTGTTTTGAGGGATTACTGTGTAAATAGGCTTCTTAATGAAAATAGAGTTTTGTTTAATAGGGTAATTGATAATTATCCATCAAGTTTAAGATTTTTGCTTAAAAATATGAAAAGAAGAGTGAACAGTTTAGATTATGATGATAATAGAGAATTAATGAATGAAGTATTAAATAATGGTAAAATTATAAATTCAATTAAGGAAAATATTTATCTTGATGAATCATTAGCTAAATTAGAAAACCTAGATAATTTGAAAGAGGGGGAATATGATAAAGATTATCAAGACATAATATCAGTAAAAGAATTTCATTAATTTAAATATTGATTTTAAAAAAATATAAAAAAAATAATATTAAAAATAAATAAAAAATAAAAATTTTTTTTTTCATTTTTTCATTAATAACATTAATTGTCTTAAATCAGTGATTTAGACAAATAGTGCACGCTCCCAGTTGTATTTCACCAGTTTCCTTTTGTACTCTTGCTCTACAACAGGGACAACTTTGTCCACAGTAGGAATATGATTTTTCGTGGTAGTGATTTTCGATACTCCAAGAAATCTCATTCGAGTTGACAATAGTTTTTTTATGCTTTGCAACAATGCATTTGGGCATTTTGGATTTAACAAATATAGAAAAATAGAATTCAATTTTTTTAATTAAAAAAATAGATTGTACAGTAAAATAATTGTCTCAATTTATTTACGATATTTAAGACAAATTTTACAGGCACCGAATTGGTATTGATTTGTTTTAATTTGTTTTTCTGCTATACAACAAGGACATTCAGCACCACAAAAAATAAGATTGTTGTAATGACTACTTGGGGACCAACCGTGTCCGTGTTTGATTATACACTTATTAATAGAAGGGCAACTCGGCATTTTAATGAAACTCACCTACAATATATTTTTTAATTCAATTTTTTATTTTTATCATCTTTTTTATAATCTTTTTATATGTAATATATTATATATGAATCATTTATACGGTGATGGAAACAAGATAAGCTTTGAAAATTATAAAGAAATATTAAATAAAGAAACTAGTGTATATAATTTAAATGAACTATTATTAGATTTAACAAATCATATTTTTGATTCCGATTCTAAAATTATTCAGTCTTGGAAAACTATTAATAAAATGTCATTACAAAATTTTGAAGATAGTAAAAAATGGATTAATCAAGAGATTAAAACTGTAAAAATTTTAGAAGAAAATGTACTAGATTATAAAAATTTGTATAAAGAATATTTATTTAAAATAAATGAATTATTATCTAAACACCCTGAATTAAAAAAATCTGAAGAAGAAAAACTTGAAGAAGAAACAAATAATGAAGTTTTAAAAAAACTGGAAAATGAACAAAATAGAATTAAAAAAATTTCAAAACAAAAATCACTCAAAAAAAAGGAAAAAAATGAAAGAATATTAAAAATAATATTACAAGTAATTACAATATTTATTTGTTTACTAATAATATTTTTGATTAATAGTAGATTTAATATAGTAAATGGTATGATTAAGTTCAGAAAAAAATAATTATGCATTAATATTGTTTCTATTCCTATATTTTAATTTCATAAATATCAAGACTAAGCTTTGAGTCCCAACAACAGAATTTGCTATCATTAGTGGAATCTCTGAAAGTAAAACACCATAAATTAAAAATAAAATACAAGTTAAATTTTGTAAAAATAAAAAACCTAATGATAGATTTTCTACTTCTTTTGTTTTACAAGTTAAATATAATTGTGGTAATAAAGTTATAGTTAATGTAACAGCAGCCAGATAACCAAATACTTGTGTAATAATATAATTTGACATTTTATAATATAAAAAAAATTATTTTTAAATAAATTATTATTTTTATATTATTAAACTCCAATGGTATTATAACCGTGCTTCTTTACACAACAACGGAATACCATACAATAAGCAATCATAATTAAGAAAACAACAATCGAAACGAGGCCAATTATACCGAAAACCTCGAGGTAAGTCATATTATGATAATTTGTTAGTTTACAACCATATTTTACACCCATCAAAGTAGATTCATTAAAACGAACACTATAACAAGTATTAAATTGTGAATGTTCCGTAATACCTACCTTTCCTAAAGTATCGTAACAGCACTTTGGAAAGCCATCGTTTTCTTTGGTATCTGGGCAAAAGGATTTTAAACTTGATCTTTGAATTGTATTACCTTGACATTGCGTATTATTATAATAGCCAATATTGAAATCAGAATTATCAGGTAGAGCAAATGAAGCACTAACAATAGGAATTGTAATAAAATTTATAGAAGTAATAATTACAATAATAGAACTTAGCATTTTTAAATAGTTACTATTTGATTATTGTAAAAAATCAATTTTTTTTATACATTATAATTAAATGGAGATAGAAAAACTGGATTTGAAAACTGGTGATTTAATTATGTTCAATAGTAATCCAAATGGATTATTTAGTATTTTATCAAATATGATTAAAATCGGAACTCATAGTAATTATACTCATATTGGTATGATTTTAAAAGACCCTTCATTTATCAGTCCTTCATTAAAAGGTTTATATGTTTGGGAGTCAGGATGGGAGGGTGAACCTGACCCACAAGATAATAAAATTAAATTAGGTGTACAAATAACTCCTTTGACACAAATGATAAAGAATTTTGATGACGCACAAATAACAATTAGAAAGATTGAGTGTAATTCAGATACCTTTAATAATGATATACTAAACCAAATACATAAAGTAGTTTATGAAAAACCCTATGATATTATGCCTTTAGATTGGATACTAGCAATTTTTAGAAAGGATATTAAGCCACAAAAGACCAATAGATTTTGGTGTAGTGCTTTTGTTGGATATATTTACACAAAATGCGGTATACTAAAAGAGAATACAGATTGGTCAATTTTAAGACCTTGTGATTTTTCTGTAATGGAAAACTATTTGAAATTTAATGATAATTATAAATTATCAAAAAATGAAATTAAAATAAAAAATTGAAAATAAATATATATGTTAAAATCAATATATGTAATATGTCTTCAATTGATAGAAAATTTCTTATTTCAATCATAAAAATGCTTATGAACCAGGATCAGTTTGATTTGATTAAACATTATCAAGCGTGCATTGATAAAAGCACTGTCCCTTTCTCATATAAAATACAATTTAGAAATGGTGTTTGTTATATGTTATCAATTATAGGTGCAAAAAAATTAGATTCATTTCTTGTTTCAAAACCCTCATTCATAGCTATTTACGAGATAATACATTTATTTGAAAAATATAATAATCCTAAAGAATTAAAGATAAAATATGATAATATAATTCAGAAAATAGAAAAAATTACATTGAGAGAAGAGGTTTGTTTAAATAATCTATTTGAAACTCTTTTTAAGACACACCAAGATTCTAAATTTAATTTTAATAAAATATATATAATTTAATTTTATACATTCGATTGTGGTAATGATTTATTATCTTTCATATTTATACAAAATAAACCTATTAATACTAAAATAATTCCAATGATTTTTTTTTCATTTATTACTTCTTCGTAAAAATAATATCCTATGAAAATTGTGCATACAATTAATAATGAACTTGTATGAGGTACAATATACGAAACATCCTTACTTTTCAATAAATAAACAAATAAAGCTGAAGCAAAAATAGCATTTATACCACATATAATAAACAATTTTTTAGTTTTTTTATCTAATTTACTGAGTAAATTTTTTCTAATTTTATTTTTACCACAAATATATTTTATAGTTATATAAATGTAAGTTGATATTATTATTATATGACACATAACAAACATATATTCATCAATATGCACACTTTTACTTAATGTTTTTTTTAAAAACCCATTAAAAGTTAATGACAATATCAGTAAGAATATAAGAATAAAAAATATCATTATATTATATTGATATTTTAATTAATTAAAAAAAAAATTTTATTATCTTTTTCCTTTATGTGATTTTTTATTACTATTATGTGATTTTTTCTTATCATTATGTGATTTTTTCTTACTATTATGTGTTTTTTTCTTATTATATGATTTTTTCTTATTTTTTGATTTTTTCTTATTTTTTGATTTTTTTTTTATGCCCATTAGTAAAGCTTTTGGTTTTGATTTAAATTTTTCAATTAATTTTAATAATTTTTCTTGATTTTTAGAAATATAGCCAAAATTATTTAATTTTAATAATATCGTATTTTCAATATAATTTACAGATGATAATAATTTAGATACATCTACTTTATTCATCATTGAACCTAAATTTATTCCTGATCTAATATTTTGATATACTATTTTTAAAATTTCGAAATAATTAATTAATAACTCTTCATTATCAATAAATTCTAAAGCTTCCAGTGCACTATTAAAACTATATTTTTTTGAATATATAGTAATTTCTTCCGGTTTTAAATGCGATAAACTAAATTCATCAAAAACATTTAATGGTTGTGGAAATATATACCAAATCCAATGACTTTTTTTCCTAGCTGCTTTTAATTCTTCTTTTGCCCGTTTTATATATATTCTATTTTGTATTAATAATTGACTAATAAACTCTTCTGGTTTTCTAAAAGGTATACTAACTTTTTTACAAACATTAAATGGATTATTTAAAGTACAATTCGTACAAAATTCATCTGTTATTAAATTTTGTGTTTTACATACTACACAAGACCATTTTAATATTCTAGTTGAACTATTTTTTACAGAAGCTGGAGTGGGCTTAGAACTTGCGACGGTCATAGAACTAGGAGTGGGCTTAGAACTTGCGGCGGTCAAAGAACTTGGTGTGGGTATAAAACTTGGTCCAGGCATAGAACTTGCGGCGGTCATAGAACCAGGAGTGGGCTTAGAACTTGCGGCGGTCAAAGAACTTGGTGTGGGTATAAAACTTGGTCCAGGCATAGAACT
>MDSV01170542.1_pt1 | contig 11478 bp, 8 predicted proteins | sample 810851 | NCBI WGS metagenome assembly MDSV01 (sample SAMN05326640, study PRJNA326480) | marine metagenome | isolation source: seawater | place: Atlantic Ocean: North East | collected 2012 | reverse complement strand
ATAGTACGCTATTTAATAGCGGAGGAAGTGCTAACCTAGCAATGATTCAGAGTTTATTAAATTTAGGAAAACTAAAAGTTGGAGATAAGGTAGGGTTTTCTGCTTTAACTTGGTCTACTAATGTTATGCCTTTAATTCAATTAGGGCTTATTCCAGTTGCAATAGATTGTGATTTGTCAAGAATAAACGTTACATCTTTACAACTTAAAGATACTATTCAAAGAGAGGATATAAAAGGTTTCTTTTCAACCAACGTTCTTGGGTTTTCTGGAGATTTATTAGAAATCAAAAATATATGCAATGAATCAAAAGTTGTTTTTATAGAAGACAATTGCGAATCTCTTGGCTCTAAAGTAGATGGTAAACTTACAGGAAATTTTGGTTTAGGCGCAAGTTTTTCTTTTTTTGTTGCACATCATATGTCAACTATTGAAGGGGGGATGGTTGCCACAGATGATGAAGAACTTAATGAAATGTTAAAAATAGTTAGAGCCAACGGTTGGGACAGAAACTTATCCATAAATCAGCAAAATAAACTAAGAGATCAGCATCAAATAAATTCAGAATTTCAATCAAAGTATACATTTTATGACTTAGGATTTAACTTAAGACCTACAGAAATAACAGGGTTTTTAGGGATAGAGCAATTAAAATATTTGAGAGAAAATATTACAGTAAGAGAAAAAAACTTTATGAAGGTTCAAGCTTCAATATCAAAAAATTCAGATTTAAAAGATTTAGATATTAACTCCATGGAATATATTTCATCCTTTGCAATGCCTTTCATATTCAACAACAACAATCTCAAAAAGGATTATATGAAAAACTTTTTGAGTTCCAAAGTAGAAATTAGACCTATGATTTCCGGTAATACTCAAACACAACCATTTTATAAAAAGTATGTGTCAAATATTCAGAACTTGCCCAACACTCAATTTTTGCATGATAACGCTTTTTATTGTGGGAATTATCCAGAGCTAACAGCTGCTGACTTAGATATTATTTCGAGATGTATAACTAAATAAAATTTAGCAAATAACACCCAACATGAAAAAAAAAACAGCTTTAATAACTGGGGTTACTGGTCAAGATGGTTCTTATCTTACAGAATTTTTGTTAAATAAAAACTATGAAGTACATGGCATTAAAAGAAGAGCTTCTTCAATTAATACAAAAAGAATTGATCATCTTTATAAAGACAGGCATAATGCAAACGTTAAATTGTTTCTACATTATGGCGATTTAACGGACTCAACAAATTTAATAAGAATTATACAAGAAGTTCAACCAGACGAAATTTATAATTTAGGGGCTCAATCACATGTAAAAGTATCATTTGAAGTACCAGAATACACTGCAAATTCAGATGCTTTAGGGACACTTAGAATATTGGAAGCCATTAGAATTTTAAAAATGGAAAAAAAAATTAAATTCTATCAAGCATCTACTTCTGAGTTATATGGAAAAGTTCAGGAGATACCACAAAATGAATTAACCCCTTTTTATCCTAGAAGTCCTTATGCAGTTGCAAAATTGTATGCTTTTTGGATTGTTAAAAATTATAGAGAAGCATATAATATGTTTGCTTGTAATGGAATTCTCTTTAATCATGAAAGTCCCGTCAGGGGAGAGACATTTGTAACAAGAAAAATTACAATAGCAGCAGTAAAGATTCATTTAGGGTTACAAGAAAAATTATATTTAGGAAATCTTGAAGCTAAAAGAGATTGGGGGCATGCAAAAGACTATGTGGAAGGAATGTGGAAAATGCTTCAGCTGGAAAAACCAGAAGACTTTATTTTGGCTACTGGCAAAACACATTCCATAAGAGAGTTCTGTGAAATGGCTTTTAATGAATTAAGTATAAAAATAATTTGGAAAGGGAGAGGATCAAATGAAGTGGGGATTAATAGTTCAAATGGAAAAGAAATCATTGCTATTGACTCTAATTATTTTAGGCCAACTGAAGTAGATTTATTAATTGGTGATTCTTCCAAAGCAAAAAGAATTCTAAACTGGAATCCTAGATACGATTTAAAATTAATTGTAAAAGAGATGATTAGCTTTGATTTAGAAAAAATTAAAAATAATATAGATTCAAAACAATAACAGTTTGAATCAAAGCATAAAAAGTTGAATATTTATTGATTTTGTTACTAAAATAATTTTAGAGCATTAGTAATTAGAAAAAATTAATCTTCTTCTACATATTACGTTGCAGTAAAGAATATAAAATATCTTCTAGGTGGTGAGTTATTTTTAAAGGTGAACCACTCAAGTATAAATTTTAAGTATATTAATATTATGTCCTTTCAAGGAAATCCATCAATTAATAGAAGGTTTACACATAATCTTGTTATTGATAATTGCAGATATGTCTTAGTATGTTCAGATAATGATTTTGACGTTAATGATTTGATTTTAATTATTTGTCAGCCTATGGGGATTAAACCTTTCTGGTGGATTTGGTGGCTATATCGGAATTTATGTATTCTGCGCAGATACAAGTGAATTTTCTAGTACTTTTAATTTTAAACCCACTACAAATATTAAAAAAGGTATTTTTTCTTTTATTGATTGTTATTATAAGATAGTTTAATTAACTATTCAACGTGTGATATAAAATTAAAAATTATTGATTTATACTGATATAAGTGTAGATTTGAAAATTATTTAAATATTATTTCTTGAAAAGATCAACAAATAACTGGAAACTTCAACATAACTTACAGTCTGAATCTTCAGAAAATGCAATTTTCCTATATCATGACTGGATAAAACCATTCACATATTATGAAGACCTATTATACCACCTATTCCACACATTTAAATATAATTGTAAAAATTAAAATTTATTATCATCTAATTTTTTGAACCTTGGCCATTTGCAGGACAATACTCTTCTTTATTAACGATAAAATCCATTCAAATAATTCCTTTCACACCTAAATTATTATAAATGTGAAGAGTTAGTTCAGCCTTAAACATATAATAATTATATCATAATACGTTTAAGAAATAAAAATATAATTAATATATAAAATTGATGCATTTTTTTAAAAGTATTATATTTATAAATAGTTATTTATAGAAGTTTTTATAAAAATAAAATTCTATGATAGTTTTTATCAAATTCTTCCTTATGTCATTTGTGTCCGTTTCAGTTTGCTAATTTTATATATTTATGAAGAGGTTTGTTCCTGTTATTATTAAGGATTATATAAAAAATTTATTAGCGAAATTTTCTAGAAATCAGTTTGCCAATTATTATTTTGAAAATCAGAGTGAATTTAAGACAGATTTGCCTCATGATATTTTTATTAAAAAATTCCTGTCTGTTATAACGCCATCTCAAAAAGTTGGTAAACAAATTATTGGGATTGATGTAGGATGTAATACTGGTGACTATATTAGTATTTTAAAATCGATTTGCTCTGAGCCAAAATCAGAGATCTTATGTTTTGAACCAAACCCAGTTAATTTGCCAATAATAAAAGAAAAAATTAAACCCATGACAGCTGTTAAATTATTTAATTGCGCCATATCAAATTTTTCATCTTTTGCAAATTTTTACAATTGGAAAGCTTATAAATCAGACGATGAAGGCAATCAAGTTGGTGGTTTAAGAGCTGGTGGAGAATTTTTATGTAAAGTAGAAGTAAAAACATTAAGTGAGGTTTTAAAAGAAGAATATAATTTAGAAAATATTATAATTAAGTTTTTAAAAATTGATGTTGAAGGAAATGATACTAATGTAATAAAAGGTTTAGGAGAAAATCTTTCTCTTTGCGAGTATATTGTCTTTGAGTGTAGTGATTGTTTAGATGATCATCGAGGTCCAGGAATAAAAAACCCAATGAAAGATATCGTTGACTATTTGTCCCTTAAAGGTTTTGATACATATAGAATTGGCTCAAAAAAATTATTAAGAGTAAATGATTATTATTGGGATTATACCTATGAAAAGTATAAATTTTGGAGTAACTGCTTTGCTCTCAAAAAAGAAGATCAATTAATAAAGTCAATTATTAATAATAATTTTGATTATATAATTTAATCTTATTTTTCATTTTAATTCTTGGCATCATTTAGTTTTCCTCTTTTATTAAAAAGAGCATGAATGTTCGCCATATTTAAATAGTAAAGTTCATTCGATTCATTTTTGAAAAAAAATCCTTTAATTATGAACTTAACAAAGTTTAAGATTCCTATTCTCCTGTGAATATTCCTTATAACAGAAATATTATAATGTTCTTTTTCAAAAAAAAGCATGTTCCTTCTTCTGTAATACGATTCTAAATATTTGTTGCTTTTTAATGACTCACCCCCGCCATGTATAATAATAGATTTTGGTACAACATAAGAAGAAATTCCAAGTTTACTTAATCGGTAACAATAGTCCGTTTCTTCGGCATACATAAAATAGTCTAACCTCATAAACCCATATTTTATAATTAGTTTTACTGGTATAAACATGGAGCTTCCTTCAATTGATTGTACTTTTCTTATTTGAGTTTCTTTGTAATATTTTTCTAAATTAGAATCTTCGTAAGAATTATATTCGAAAGGTTCATCTATTTTATGAGTATTTCCTCCTCCAAAGTTAATTATGTCAGGGTTTTCCGACTTTAAAGATATGCTACCATAAATTCCTAATCCAAATTCATTAAAAGCAGAAATTAGTTCTTTTAAAGTTTCTTTTTTTACAATCAAATCGTTATTCAATATCCAAATGAAATCGAATTTATTGTCAATAGCATAATCAACAGAGATTTTGTGTCCAGAGGCATATCCACCATTATTATTTGATTTAATAATATTTAATTTTTTAAAATATTCTTTCAATATTAAAAAAGAACCATCCGTTGAATTATTATCTATTACTAAAACTTCACACCCCTCAATTATATTTGATAATACGCTCTTGATACATTTTTTTGTTGCTTCAGAATTATTATAATTTAAAATAGAGATGAGTATTTTTTGTTTCAACTAAATATATTTTTCAATTGTTTCTTCTATGATTTTAAATTGGTTAACAGATAAAAAATTTTCTGCTTTTTTAAAAGCACCATTACTCAATTTAAGCTTTAGATCGCTCGATGAGTATAATTCTAAAATTCTTTTAGACATTTGATTTGTGTCTGCATAAGGAACAACAAAGCCTAAACTTGCATCAACAAACTCTTCGGATCCGCCACTGTCTTTAAAACAAATAATCGGCACATTATTTATTGCTGCCTCTAAATTAACTAAAGGGAATGGATCTTCCCTTGATGTCATTAAAAAAATATCCATTATTTTATAATATTTTAATATTTCTTTGTTGCGGTTAATCACCATTACTTTATTACCTAAATTTAACTTCTCTATTTCATATATAAACTCATAATAACTTCCTAAACTTTTATCCGCTCCAACCCAAATAAAAATAATTCTTTCTTCTTCAATTAATTGTTTTGCGACTCTTAAAAACAAATCACTTCCTTTTCGCCAACCTAAGGTACCACATGTTCCTACAATAAAGCTATCTTCTTTAATCCCTAATTCTTTTTTAGAAATTTTTTGGCTATTGTTTACTAGATTTTTTGGGTCTAATGTCCCATAAGAAACTTCTACCTTGTTTTTTGGAATTTTAAAGTTCGTAACCAGATTTTTTTTGCCAGAAATTGAAGGTGTAATAAAATAAGAACTGTATTTTAAAACATTTTTTGTACTCTTATGGCGCACATCATAAATCTTCATAACAAACTCTAACTCTGGCAAACGACTAATTACAGGAACCATGAGAAACGATAGGCTTTTTAAAATATTACCATTTGCTATTGTATTATTGAAAATTAGTTTAGGTGGTGATTTTTTAAAATACTTTTTTATTTTTTTTTGCCGGTAAGAATTTGAATCAAAAAACCTGTTATTTATCCTCTTAAAAAAGTTTTGTTCATTATACCATGGTTTTTCCCAAATTAAAACTTTTCCTAATTTTTCATATTCTTTAATTAGTTCTCCAGACTGCTTCAAAACAATTATAATAGGTTCCCTGTAGTTTTTCTTAATATGTGATATAATAATTAAAAGGCTTTTGGGCGCCCCTGTTAAAGATGCTTCATGTCCTATAAATAAAATCATTACCTTTTAATAGCTTTGGCAATAATACCATTACCGCCTTTTTTTACGAACAAAATTTCTAAATCGTGCTTTTCTAGGGCTCTTTTAATTTGATCTTTAGATCTTAAATGTTTGTAAAAGTCTGTTAAAGTGTCATGTGTATCCAATTTAGACCACATATATTGAAGTTTAGGGCTTAGTGGCCTATAAAGCGTATGATAGTCTAAAATGGGTGAAACTTTTAACCAAAATTTTCTAATTCTTTGGCCTCTGTTAGATTTTACTAGTTTTTGCTCTAAAAGCCATACTAGTCTATGAATTGGCCATAAAAAGGCGGTTAAAAAAGAAACAAATAAATAACAAAAACTTGGGTTTTTTGAAATCAAAAATTTCCTTAAAAACTTTCGAGCATTATTTTCAGGGTAATCTAAAGCGTAATGGTCTATTAGCAATGTTCCTCCTTTATTGAGTTTTTCAACTAATATTTTAATAGTTTCTTCTGGATTAGGGGTGTGTTGGATGACCCCTAAACAAACAACAACGTCAAAACTGTTATCTTTGTATGGAAGGCACCTAACATCAGCCTGACAAATAAAAAGATTTTTATAATTACCATGGTTTTGATAATTAGCCTCTACTGCCGTAGAAAAATCAACACTACATAATAATGAGAGCTGTGTTTTTAAAAGGATTTCTGTAAACCTTCCTGCGCCTGAGCCTACTTCAAGCACTTCCTTGTTTTTAAAAAGGGATAAATCATGATCAAAAAACTCTAAAAGTCTATTTTCTGTAAGGCTTGTTCCGGTAAATGAATCTAACTGTGTTTTTCTAAACTTATTCCATTGTAATCCAAAGGAGCTTGCATAATTTTCCGAAGTCACAAAGCGAGGAATGTTATTTATGATTTTATATTTTTTGTTGTGTTCGTTAACTAATACATTATCTTTTTTTAACAGCTTACACGGTGATTTTAAAAAAGGGTCTACATATAGTTTTTCAATCATGTTAAAAATTTATGTTTTTATTTCCATCCATCCAGATGGCTAATATAAGAACTTGCCAAAGTGTTTTAGAATGATTATTAAAGTTAGAGTGGCTTTCTAAGGTTTTTATGATATAACTAATATTGAAAATCTCATCTAATCTGCAGTTATTATTCGAAATTAAATCAAACATCAGGTTATATAAATACTCCCCCTTTGCAAACCAATTCTTTTTTGGAATAGCAAACCCCATTTTTCTCCTGTAAGTAAATTCGGAACCAAATACTTCCTCGACTAATTTTTTTAAAGCTACCTTACCCTCAAATTTATTATTAATAAACTTAAACTTTTGATTTTGCTCTAAATTTAAAAAATAAGATGCTAAATATCTATCAATAAATGGAGTCCTGACCTCAAGACCAAATTTCATACTTGAAATATCAACTTTTCTTAAAACCGAAGAATTCAAATAAGTTTTAATGTCTAAGTACTGAGCATACGAAATCCTATCAAGTCTCAATGCTTTAGAGTGTAGGCTATTGAACGTCGTGCTTTCTTTTTTTATTAAGTATTGAAAGTCCTTATTCCAGAGCTTTCCTCTTTCTTCGGCACTAACAATCGTATTTTGATTTAACCACTCATCTAAATGGTTGGTGCTGAAATTATTTTTTATATATTTACGTAGACTGCCAACTAAAAATCTTGGTATTTTCAAAAAACTCTTCTCTTGACACAACTTTGATGAATAATTTAATGGGTGATTTTGTACCCAATTTTTATACGAAACATAGCCCGCAAAAGCTTCATCTCCACCATCACCAGAGAGAACCATTGGCACATGACTTCTTGCGCTTCGCATTAAAATTGATGTTGGTAATATTGAATCATCACCAAATGGTTCGCCAGCATGATTTAAAATAAGTTCTGGAATAACTTCAAAATCTTTTGGTTGAACTCTATTTTTAAAAAGATTTAATTCCAACTTTTTTGCAACAGTCTCTGCGTAACTAGTTTCATCATATTCTGATTCTTCAAAGCCTATAGAAAATGCAGAAATTTTTTTGTCTAGAACTTTGGACATAAACATTGTAATAATTGTTGAGTCAATTCCCCCAGATAACAAAACACCAAATGGAACGTCAGAAACTAAATGTGTGGTTACGCACTTATAAAGTTCTTCTTCTAAGTCCTTTTTCTGAAAATAAGTTCGACTATTAAACATTGGATTCCAGTACTCTTGTTTTTGAATAATATCGCATTTAAATGATACTATCATAAAATTGCCGGGCTCTAGCTTATATACTTTTTCATAAATAGTGTCTGGATCTGGGATATATTGAAATTGTAAAAATTGATCTATTGCTAATATATTTCCTTTAAGTTGGGGACCTTTAATGTTTACTAGAGGTGGTATTTCTGAACAAAAAGCAAAATATTCATCGTTTATCCGGTAGTTTAATGGCTTTATTCCAAAAAAATCTCTAGCTAAAAAAAATATTTTTTTTTCTAAATCAACAATACAAAAAGCGAACATTCCTCTGAATTTTTTTAAGCAGTCTTTTCCCCAATATAAATACGAATTAATTATTACTTCAGTATCAGAATTAGTCGAAAATTTAAGCCCCTTAGATATGAGTTCTTTTTTTAATTCTTTATAATTATAAATTTCTCCATTATATGTTATTATTATTTTATTATTTGAACTAAACATTGGTTGAGACCCTGTATCTAAGTCAATAATTGATAATCTAGTATGTCCAATGCCAATGTTTTCTTGGTTATAAAAACCCTTAGCGTCAGGCCCTCTGTGAATAATTTGATTTACTAATCTTTGTAATTCCCTGTCGCTGACAAATTGATTTTTTCTAATTATACCTACTATTCCACACATTTATTTAATGATTTTTTTTAGAAGTTTATTCAATTTGTCTGTTTCAATAAAAATATCTGCAGTATGAGGATCTAAGCTATTTTGTAATTTTTTTCCCAATAAATAATAATAATTTAATTTAAGATCTGAACTAAGGGAAAAATAACAATTTTGCTTTTCAGAGTTGTTGGCTCTAAGCTCTATAATATTTGTATTTGCACTCATAAACAACATATTTGTAAGTCCTGCCCCATGATTTGATATTAAAATAGATGCTTTACTAAAGATATTTCTTTGATAGTTCCAAGCCGTGTCTTCGCAGTTGATTATTTTAAAGTCATATTTGCTTAAGATATTGATTATTTCTAATTCATTTATTATTTTTCTTTTTTTAGCATTAACTCTAGTTATATAAACAAAGACTGGTTTGTTTGTTATATTATTTTCTATTCTTAAAGAATTACTAACTTTATTTATAACTTCGGGAATATAGTTCCCCATTATCAGTTTATATGGAATTGTTATTAGATTATTAATTCTAACCACTTCATCTTCATTTATATAAATGACCTTGATGTTTAAAAGTTCAATTGAATTATTTATAAATTCTATATTTCTATATTTCGTAGTTAGTAATAACGGATATTGTTCTATTATTTTTTTGTCAAAAAAATAATACTGTTGCAAAACATCACAAAACCAATGAAAATAACCGATACTCCAGTCATTTGTTAGCCAAAGACCTTTTTCAATTTTTCTTTTTTTTAAAAAAAAACTTTTTATTAAAAATTTTAGCTTTACTAAGCGCGATAAATTATTTCTGTAATTTTTTAAAAAAAAAGATTCATTCAGGATTTTGAATTTAGTCCAAAAGTATTCATCATAACTAATATTTACTTTTTTTTGTATTGTACATATTATTTCTGGAATTTCTCTTTCTATTTCTCTTTTAAAAATATAAAAATGCTTTTTTGAAAAGTTTATTGGGAGACTTCTTTTCAATTTTTGTTTATCAAACAATCTATATCTCACCATCTGTAAAAGAAATTCCATCCGAGTTTTCCAAATAAAATAAATAAAATTATTTTAATTGAATAGGGTTTTTTCAAGAGCGCTTTACAATAATAATAACGAGAAATATTTACCTGACTATTCTTCATATAAAAATCCCCAAACATAACTAATATTTTGTACTCTGTTGGATTTTCAATTTTTTTTGGTTTGAAAAAATCAAATCCGTAAGTTGGTATTAGGTTCTTTATAAAAACTTTTTTTCTTTTTAGATGAGATTTCAAATCTAAATACGTTCCTGAGCTCCAGTGAACTCTTTGTCTTAAAACAATTTCAGATATTGAGTATATTTTATGCCTTTTTACTAGCTGTAATTGCATTTCCAAATCCTGTGAGTCAGAGTTTTTTTCATTAAATCTCAGATTCATAAAACATTTTTTATTGATTAGCATTGCACAAAAATGATTCCATTTTGTTAAAACATCCCATCCGTTCTCAAAAATAAAATTCTTCTCGTACGAAAAAATTGTTACTTTATTATTGAAATCTAAGGATTCAAAGTGTCCAGTAACAATTAACTTGTCAGGGTTTTTTAAAAAAAAATTTACTTGTTTCTCAATTTTTTTTTCTACATAAATATCATCATGACTCAACCATGAAAAATAATCTCCTCTCATCATTGTTAATCCTAGGTTAAGCGCTGAAGAAACTCCTCCATTTTCTTTTTTGTAATATTTAATCTTATCACCATATGAAAGTGCTATATTGTGAGTTGCATTATTATCGTCCGAACCGTCATTAATTACCAAAACTTCAATGTTACTATACGTCTGAGCTAATGCACTGTCAATTGCTTCTTTTAAGTAATTAGAACCATTATAAACTGGAATTACAATCGAAACTAAGGAATTAAAAGCGGACATGTATTATTTTATTTTAATAATTGAATTCCATTGGTTACTTAACTTTGCTGTACCTAAAATTAATTTCAAAATTCTCCAGGAAGTATTTTTAATTTCATATTCTTTAGGTATTGATTTAGCTAGATCTATATCATTTTGAGATATTGCCACATCAAGTGAAGTTAATACCGTTTCTTTATCCAATCCTGTTAATATTATGGAGCCTGCATCAATTGCCTCTGGCCTTTCCATAGATTTTCTAAGTGTTATTGCTGGAAAGTCCAAAATTGCTGACTCTTCACTTATCGTACCACTATCTGAAATAACAGCTTTAGAGTTTTGTTGTAAGGATAAATAGTCAAAAAATCCAAATGGTTTTAAAAATTCAACTCTTTTATCAATTTCAATGTTTGGTAATGCGTTAAGCCTTTCTTTAGTTCTAGGGTGAGTAGAGACAATAATTTTTATATTGTATTTTTCAGCAACTGCGTTTAAAATATCTAAAATATTAATTAAGTTTTCTTTTAAATCTACATTCTCTTGTCTGTGAATACTTACTAAAAAATAGTTTTCTGAAACTAAATTTAGTTTATCTAATATTTTT
>MDSV01107580.1_pt1 | contig 11478 bp, 8 predicted proteins | sample 810851 | NCBI WGS metagenome assembly MDSV01 (sample SAMN05326640, study PRJNA326480) | marine metagenome | isolation source: seawater | place: Atlantic Ocean: North East | collected 2012 | reverse complement strand
TATGGAAACATCGATTTGGCTTGGATGAATTGAATTTTTCGGTAAACAAAGACATGAATGCGCACACCCTTTTCCCCGTGTGGTCGCGTGAACGAGATCAAGTGCATCGGATTCACCGCCTCCGTGGCAACCGACTGGACATTTATGCGGAAGGTGCAGAGACGGGCATCGTGGCATTGGACAGCGGGGAGGTGGCCACCTTGGTGTGCACTGTCTGGGACGTGGAGGGCAACCAGACAGAACGGATCTTGGTGCTGCAGGGCGGGCAGTCGACGCTCACGTGGGCAAACGTGGAGTCCGATTTGGAAACACCTCAGGCGGTGTCGGCCAGCGAGACACGAACATTGTCTGCTCCACAGGCCAAGTTGACGTGGGACAAACAGACGTTTTTTGAGCCAACCACGCTGGGCTGGCGCACAGATTCAACCGGGATGTCGGCCTTTGTCTGGCCAGAGTTTGACGCATGGAGAGGCAAAGTGAATGTGGAATGGGCGTTGCCCAGCCCCGAGGTCGTTTGGGGGATGAGCGGAGCGGCCTTGCCGCAAGACGAGTTGCCTGGGTCAAATTGGGTGGCGGTTCAAGAGGTGGACGGCCAAATCAAGAACGTCGTCGCCGCACAAGTCCGAGCAGGAGCTTGGCACATGGCTCTGAACCAGGGTGGCGCTTGGCGCATGGTGCGAGACACGGTGGTGCCCGCGGTGATTCCGTACCACAGCGGCACTCCGATCGTCGAGGGCGGGGATGCGGTTTGGTTTGTGGAAGACCTTCTCGCTGGGGTGGAAGCGTTGACGCTGACCATTGGTGGTCAATGGGCGCGCCTTGTGTGGGACCCCAAGCGCAACATGGTCACCTACGAAGCCACAGACGGCCGACACCCGTCAGGATCACCTGTGCAGGTGGAGTTGAAGGTGATGGACGGAGTGGGAAACACCTCGGCTTGGTCTGGGACGTTGATCTGGCCATAATTCAGCTGTGATTTCGGGTCAGCGGGCCATCCGAGATTCGATCATGCTGTAGTCCAAGTAGTACAGCGCACGAACCGAAAGGGAGTTTGTGAAGCCTTCGTCCAACATGGATTGCCAGTTGCTCCAGTAGCTTTCGGGCAGGGCAGCACCGGCCTCATTCAAGGTGTTCTTCCACACCACACTCAACTCAGAGCCGGGCGAGAAAATCCAGCGGTAAACGAGGTCGACGCTCCAGGCGTTGTAATTCACGTCGTAGCGTGAGGTTAGGTCTTGGTTGAACAGCTCCAGCGACGCGAAGAGGTTGGGGTCGTCGATGAAGTTCAAACTGCCATTCTCTTGCAATTCGAAAAAGCCGTGGTAGTCGACCACACTCCAGTAATGCCGAATGCGCGCCGACAGGCTCGAGGTGGGTGTGAAGATGTAGCTGGCATTCAAGACATGCGTGTGGCTTGTGTTTTCGCGTTGCCCAAACAAACTGAGCTGCCCGTTGTCGACCACATCCACCCAGCCGCGTTCGTTGTGGCGGATTTGCCAGCTCCACACGTAATCGGCGCTGAGTCGGTCGTTGAACCGGAACCTAGGCGCCAATCGAATGAACGACTCTTGCCAGTCGGGCATGTCCGGTCGGACACGTCGCTTGACGAACCCGTCGAGCGCCACTTTTCGCCGGTAGTCGGTGGACGTCACAAACTCTGCCGACGTCCATCGAGGCGTGGCGAACGGGAGTCCGTCCAACCGGGAGGCAAACCAATCTTGGCCTTCCAGGGGCTGGCCTTCAAATCCAAGTTTGTTGAACCAGAAGGTTTTCGTCACGGCGGCCCATTCCGCCACCCAGGTCCAGTTGCTGTAGGCGCGTGGGGCATAGAGGTGGTTGATGTTGGTGTTCAGGTTCCACCACATCCTGTTGAACGCCCCAAACGGCTTGTAGACGCCGTATTCCAAATCCAGCCAAGTCACGATCTCGTTGGGGGCCGCCAGATAGCCCAGGTCGTTGGGGTTGTAGGATTCCGACTCGCGGTAGTGGCCCACTCTGCCTCGAAATTGGCCGGAAGTCTTCGCCAGATTCAAGCCCCAACGGTGACCTTCATCGTGGTTGGCGGAGTCGCCTTGCGCCATGGAGTTTCGTGCGGCGCTGCCGCCCAGTGCCCAGCTGTTGTCCTCGTTCCGGAAGGAATAATCCACCCCTTGAACGTAAGCATCACGTCCGTCTCCTGAACGGACCGTGGCCGTGCTGAGGGCGGTGATGTAGCCGTTGTTGGGGAGATTTTGGTCGGCCACGGTCACGTTGTAGGACGTCAACGCGTCGTGGCCTCCGATCGTGTCGCGGGCGAAGGCTTGAAACACCCCGAGCCCAGTGCTTGAAGAGGTGCGGCCGCTGAATTTGGAGGCGTTGATGAGCTGACCTTCTTGGCCCACTCGCCTGCTGTAGAAAAGCCCGCCTTTGTTGAAGAGGTCCGTGCCCTCCAAAAAGAAGGGGCGGTTTTCAGCGAACCGCACTTCGTAGGGGCTCAGGTTGAGCACAAGGTTGTCTGCGACGACCTGGCCGAAATCAGGCACCAGGGTCATGTCCAGTGTGAAGGCGTCTCCCAAACCGAGCTTTGCGTCCAACCCACCGTTGTATGTGTTGCCCCACTGGCGATCGCCTGCTTCATCCAATCCCGTTTGGGCGTATGCACTGAGGTACGGGAACAACGAGATCCGCGGCGGGGTGTCCACCCCCTGGATACCTCGAAGCACACCGCCTTGGTTGACCATCCCATTCTGGGTCGGGTCAAGGGCGTTCCACACGGTTTCTTCTCGGCTGCGCCTCACGGAGCGCCAAACATTCATGCCCCACGTTTGTGACACGCCATCGGGCAGGGTTGGCATTCTGAATTGGCTCCAAGGCACTCGGATCTCGGTGGACCAACCTCCACGATGAATCTGGCTTTGGACCTCCCAAACCCCGTTCCACGCATCGTCAGACCCTTGGGCGTTCATGATGAAGTCGTTCAGGGCCCCCCTTGGCGTGGTGCTGAACCCCACGGCGTTGATGCCGTCGTTGTAAGGGCTGAACCAAATCCCAAACTCATCCGAGTTTTCCACGCGGTCGCGCACACTCAGCTGTTGCAGGATGGAATCCGGTGCCGGGTCATGCATTTGGGCAGCGATGTAGATGTTTTGGTCGTCGTAAGCGATCCACACCTCGGTCATGTGGGTCGGCGCGCTCTGAGGGGTTGGACGACTCTGGGTGAAGTTGGTCGCACTCGGCCGGGTTTGCCATGCTTGCTCATCGAGCAGACCATCCACCGTGGGCGGGACGTCGATGCGAAAGGCCTGGGCCATTTGGTTGGTCAGGTTGTGTGGTGGGCTGTTCTCTGCTTGGCCCTGCACGGCGGCGGGCAGGACGCATGCAAGCGCCAGCATCCAGAAGTGAGGAAAGTGAAAGCAGTCGGGTCTCAACGGAAAATGCGTTGGTTGTTCAACCAGTTTTGGTAAGCACGTGCGTTGCGCAAATGTTCACGGTAGGTCCGCGCAAAATCGTGGGTGCCGTCCCCTCCAGGCCTCGCGCACATGTAAAGGTCGCGGTGCGCGGAGGGGTGCAGCACGCTTTGCAAGTACCTCGGGTCCACGAAGCGGATGGGGCCAGGAGGAAGGCCTTTGTGCTTGTAGGTGTTGTAAGGGGATTCCACGCTTTTATGCGCGTCGAGCACACGTCGGATGCTGGGGTCGCCTAACGCGAAAATCAACGTGGGGTCTGCTTGGAGCAGCATGCCCTTCTTGAGTCGGTTCAGATACAGACCCGCCACCACAGGAGCTTCGGCAATCACGGCTGTTTCGGATTGTACGATGGAGGCAAGCACTGTCGCTTCCCGAGGGGTCAACCCTTGCGCCGCCGCCGCCGCGATGCGGTCCTCGTTCCACCATGCTCGGTGCTCGCGGAGCAATCGTAAAGCCACGCCCTCCGCATCCGTCTCCCACCACATCTCATAAGTGTTGGGTAAAATCCGCCACATGATGCTGTCGCGTGAAAACCACTGGGCCAACGTGGCGCTGTCTGCGAACAAGCGGCGCGCCACAGCGCCCGCGAGGGGTCCCACATCGCGGCCGGAGGGCACCACGACCTTCACTGCATCTCGGTCGCCAGTCACCAGGCGCTCGGCCGAGGTTTCGACAGATTCCTCCGATTTGAAGGTGAATTGGCCTGCCTTCATGCGCCCTTCCCATCCACGCCAAACCACATGGCGAATCACCCGTTCGCCTGACGTGCCTTCCCACGCTTTCTCAAGGGCTTCCAGTTGCCCTTGTGGGCCCATCTCAGGAGAAAGCTGGACCACCAAAGGTGACGACGTCCATGTGCCACTGACGAAGTGATTCCAGCTCCAACTGCCTGCACCTGCCACCAACACCACAACCACCGCGGCCGCCGCGAACCATGTGGGCCAAGTCTTCATGAGGTTTCCGAGTTGAAGATGTGTTGCAACGTGTGCACGTCGGTCCAAGTGCCGTCTGAGGTTCGAATCCACGAGGTGCGCACCGATTCGTGGCCAAAACCAGCCTTACGGAACAAGTCCAGGGAGCCTTGGTGGCTGCCGGGGATTTCTGCGTAAACCTGGCGCAAGTGGAGATGCGTTTCCGCATAGGCCAGCATCAATTGGAGCGCCGCATGGCCATGTCCTTCACGTCGTTTCGTGACGTCGATGTGGATGGCCATCCCCGCACGAAGTTGCCGCGGGTCGAAATCGTACAGGTCTACAGCACCCACGGTCCGCCAGGAGTCCACCAGGCGGGCTTCCACCATCAACCTGACTTGACGCGCTTCAAACAGGCCCTGACTGCCCTCGACGAAGGTGGTCATTGCAGCTCGACTGATGGGGGAGAGCGTGGCGCCCATCCACCAGTCTTCGCTGGCGTTTTCCCACATCATCAGCAGGTCTACGTCGGCAGGCTCCATGGCCCTCAAACGATGCAGTTCAGATGTCAACACCGCGCGAAGATAGCCGTACCTTGGCGGGCGTGGCCTTCTGGGTCCATGCGTTGCTTGTTGAATCCCCCATGACAGTTTCCATGCAATTTGAAACCACCCGATTGGAAGGCGTGATGCTTGTTCGGCCGCGCATGTTCGAAGACGAGCGCGGCAGCTTTACAGAGACGTGGAACATGCATGCTTTCCAGGAGATTGTGGGGCAATCTGTTCATTTTAAACAAAGCAATGAAAGCGTGTCGCGTGAGGGCGTGTTGCGCGGAATGCACTTTCAAGTCCCGCCTCACGGTCAAGGCAAACTCGTGCGTGTCACCCGAGGGCGGGTGTTGGATGTGGCTGTAGATCTGAGAAAGGAAAGCCCGACGTTTGGGCAGCACGTGGCGGTGGAGTTGAGTTCAGAGAACCGCTGGCAGCTGTGGATCCCAGTGGGATTCGCCCATGGGTTTTTGGCGATGGAAGATGGTTCCACCCTCCAATATCAGTGCACAGACACTTACCACCCCAAGTCGGAGCAATCTTTGGCATGGAACGACCCGAACTTGGGCATTGATTGGAGGGTGGAACGCCCCCTTGTGAGCGAACGCGACCAAGCGGCTTCTGCCTTCGCGTCGTTCGAGAGTCCTTTTTGAATTTGTTCACGACTCCGGCGCGTGAGGCGTTGGCAACCTGAATCTGGGGAGGCTTCTGATTGATCCGGGGATGAGAACTTCACCGGTCATGAAGAGGACTTGGATGCCCCGACAAAATGCCCTTGGGATGGGCTTGGTCTTGTTTGCTTCTGGCGCATGGTGGATTGCACCCACCAACGCCAGCAAAGTGCCGGATTTTGAGGCGGCCCCCAAGCAGCACTCGCCAGTGATTTCACCGGCGGTGCCAGACGATTTGGCGTTGTTCGGGGAGCCTGTTCCGTTGGATCGATTCGGGGTGGTGGAAGCCTTGGACCGTGAGTTGATTGTGAACACTTACCGGCACAGCTCCACGATGTTGTACTTGAAGCGGGCGGCCCGGTGGTTCCCCGTGATCGAGCCGATTTTGGAAGAGGAAGGTGTGCCCTTAGATTTCAAATACCTCGCGGTCATTGAGAGCGGTTTGAGCCAGGTGGTGAGTCCCGCGGGGGCTGCCGGTTTTTGGCAATTCATGAAGCGGACTGGACCTGAATACGGGTTGGAAGTGGCCTCGACGGTCGACCAGCGTTACCACGTGGAATTGGCCACCCGCGCCGCATGCGGGTACCTCAAAGAGGCCCATGAGAAGTTGGGCAGTTGGGTCTTGGCAGCAGCCTCTTACAACATGGGCATGTCTGGTGTGACCAAGTCTCTGGCGGCCCAGCACGTCAACAACTACTGGGACCTCCACCTCAACTCGGAAACGGCGCGTTACGTGTACCGTTTGGTGGCGTTGCGCGAAGTGATGGAAAAGCCGGACCAATTTGGGTTCCAACTCACGGCGCAGGACGTGTACGCACCGTTGGAAGGTAGCGAGGTGCTCGTGACGGATGGCATTGAAGATTTGGCTTCTTTTGCCATCACCCAGGGCACCAATCTGCGGGAGTTGAAGGCCTTCAACCCATGGCTGCGGCGAGATCACTTGGAGGTGGGGGAAGGCCAGGTTTACGCCTTGCGCATCCCCGATTGACCCCAGCGAATGGCGCTGGTTTTCACCTTGCGGTTGGCGCCCTGTCCTGTGAGGTAGGGTTGGGCAGTCTCGTCGTCCAAGGCCTCTTGAACGCTGTGTACGGCACCTGCAGGCACACGACAATCCACAAAGGCTGCAAGCAAGTCGGTGCGTGAGGCCTGGCTTGAGGACGCATTCAAGGCGGTCACCAAGGCGGCCCGGTGCTTCACCCGTTGGACATTGATCTTGAAGCGAGGGTCGTTCGCCAGACTTTCGCACTCCAACACCTTGCACAGGGATCTGAATTGGACGTCGCTGCCCACAGCCAACACAAGGTCGCCGTCTCGGCAGGACAACACGTCGCCGTAGGGGGCGATGTTGGGGTGGGCCGAGCCCATCCGCTGTGGAACCTGTTGACGCATGAGCCATTGTGTGCCTTGGTTGGCCAAAGCCGTAAGCCCTGAGCCCCACAAGCTCACTTCTGCGTAGCCTCCCAGGCCCGTGCGTTCGCGGTGAAACAACCCTCCAAGTACAGCCGTTCGCATTTGATGAGAGGCCAAGATGTCCATCATGGCCACGGGCATCTTGGTGGCCGGCCCATCTGGGTTGCCGTTCATGGACATGAATCCAGATTCCGCCTGCACGACAACGTCGTAGGCCAGACGCTCAGGGTGCTGCTCAAAACCGACCAACCTCACGTGAACCAGGCGAGGAAAGGCATCTGTCAGTTGATCTGGCAAGAGCCCCATCGCGTCGAGGTCCACCCATTTCATGTTTTGAAGTAGCACATCGGCGTTGGCCAGGCTGTCTTGAAGCCACGCCTTTCCTTCGGCAGTTTTGAGGTTGTGGGACACCACCATTTTTCCATGGTTGGCCGCCTCGTAGTAAGATGAAGAAGAGCCAGGGGCTTCTCCAGGGAGTTTCCAGGAGCGGGTGACGTCGCCTCCTGGGGCTTCCACCTTGGTCACGTCGGCCCCGCATTCGGCCAGGAAGGTTCCCGCCAAGGGTCCAGCCAATACGCTCGACAAGTCGAGGACGCGGATGTCTTTCAACACACCTTCCATGCCTTGAAGGTACTGGGGTTCAACTCAACCTGACGCGAGGGCTTGTTTGTAGGTGTCGATTGCCCGTTGACGCGCCATTTTGTGTTCGACGATGGGGGCGGGATAACGCGATGTGCCGAACTCTGGAACCCATTTGTGCACGTAGGCGAGTTGCTTGTCGAATTTCTCGAGTTGGGAGGTCGGGTTGAACACCCGAAAGTAAGGTGCTGCGTCGCACCCCGATCCAGAGGCCCACTGCCATCCACCGGTGTTGCTGGCCAACTCAAAGTCGAGCAACTTCTCAGCGAAGTAACGCTCTCCCAACCGCCAGTCCAGCAGAAGGTGCTTGCAAAAGAAGGAGGCCACCACCATCCGTACGCGGTTGTGCATGAACCCCGTGGCATTCAGTTCACGCATGCCGGCGTCCACCAGGGGATACCCTGTCATGCCAGACTTCCAAGCTTCAAAGTGGGCGTCGTCGTGCCGCCAAGGGATGCGGTCGTACTTGGGTTTAAAGGCGTCCTTGGCGCTGTGTGGGAAGGCGTGGATGATGGTTTGGTAGAAATCACGCCAAATCAGTTCCGTCAGCCATTTTTCGCTGTGCTTGAACCCAAGCTTTGCCAATTCTCGGATGCTCACCGTGCCAAACCGCAGGTGCACGCTGATGCGTGTGGTCCCGCGGGTCGCTGGCAGGTCCCGCTTGTCTGCGTAATGCTTCAGCACATCCAATTCCACTAGGGCTTCAGGCGCTTCAATGGCGCTTCGCTGAAATCCCATGGTTTGCAGGCTGGGCACGTCCTTCCCACCCCAAGCGACAAGGGCGTCGAGGTGATTTTCTGAGGGTGCCGACTTGAGGTCGGCCTCGACCAAGTTCGCGTGCCACCTTTTGCTGTAAGGTGTGAACACGGTGTAGGGAAGGCCGTCGGGTTTGGTCACTTCCCCTGGGGCTTTCACCACATGGTCCTTGTGGGTGTGGAAGGCCACGCCAAGGGCTTTGAGAGCCTCGCGAACATTCGCATCACGCTTCGAGGCGTACGGCTCGTAGTCCTCATTCGTGTGCACCTCAGCGACGTCGAAGCGGTCGCACAACGAGGTCAACACGTCGAGGGGATGCCCGTGCTCGACCCACATGCCAGAGCCATGCGCTCGGGCTTGTCCGTCCATGGATGTCAGTCGGTCGTGGAGGAACGTCACCCTCGAGTCGTCTTTCGCATTGAGGTCGTCCAGAATGGCACGGTCGAACACGAAAAATGGCAGCACGGCATGGCCGGAATCCAGGGCCGCATGCAGGGCCCGGTTGTCGTGCCAGCGCAAGTCACGGCGGAACCAATGAAGGGCGATTTTTTCTTGGGGGAGTGAGCTCATGGCGGGCCGCCCTTTGTTCCAAGTAATTGGATCAAAACACCTTACGATTACGACAGAAGAACAGGATGCTTGAAGAAAGGTTCACGGTCCACGAACTTTTTAATTGCGGGCCTGTTGGAAGGGGGAAGATTAACTCAAATCAATCCTATGAAACAACTATTCTCAACTGCGCTCGCCTGTGTGTTGGCGTCATTTACAGGAATCGCCCAATGCGAAGCCGACCACGTGGTGGAAGCCAGCAGCTTCACATACGCCCCCAGCACAATCACCATTGAGCAAGGAGAAAGCGTGGCCTTTGTCAACCTCGGCGGCACGCACGACGTCAACGGCGACGTGGACAGCCAAACTGGCATGTCGTTCGGCAACCCCGAGTCCTTCTACATCGGTGCCGTGACAGGCACGCCCGAAGGAGAGTGCATCGGCACTTACACTTTCAACGTGCCTGGAACTTACAACTACGATTGCAGCATTGGAAACCACGCCGCACAAGGCATGGTGGCTTCGATCGTGGTGAACCCAGCACCGACAACCTCGACAGTCGTGGACGTCATCGCGGGCAGCCCTGACCACACATTGCTCGCAACAGCTGTGGGAGCGGCTGGTCTTGCAGACGCGCTTTCCGCAGAAGGTCCCTTTACCGTGTTTGCGCCCACTGACGCAGCCATCACTGCGGTGGTTGAGGCCTTGGGAATCACCCCAGAAGAATTGCTTGCCTCTGAAGACCTCAGTGCCATTTTGCAATACCATGTGGTGGTTGGCGTTGCGATGAGCACCGACTTGAGCGACGGCCAAATGATTGAAACTCTCCTCGGTCCTGACGTGACAGTCAGCATCACTGCGGATGGTGTGTTCATCAACGACGCGCAAGTGACTGCGGTAGACCTTGCCGCCGACAACGGTGTGGTGCATGTGATTGATGCTGTGTTGTTGCCGCCGGCACCTCCAGCCACCACTGTGGTCGACGTCATCGCAGGCAGCTCAGACCACGAGCTGCTCGAGGCGGCGGTGGGCGCCGCTGGATTGGTGGATTTCCTCAGCGCTGAAGGTCCGTTCACGGTGTTTGCGCCGACAGACGCTGCCGTGACCGCACTTGTCGAAGCCCTCGAAATCACGGCAGAAGAGTTGCTGGCCTTGGAGGACCTGGGCGACATTTTAAAATACCACGTGGTGGCTGGCGAGGCCATGAGCACCGACTTGGTTGATGGCCAAACGATCGCCACGTTGCTCGGTCCGGACGTCACTGTGACCATCAACGACGAAGGTGTGTTCATCAACAACGCGCAAGTCACTGTGGTCGATATTGAAGCCGACAACGGTGTGGTGCACGTGATTGACGCAGTGTTGTTGCCACCCGCTCCTCCAACCAACACGATTTTGGACGTGATCCAAAACAGCCCAGAGCACATGCTGCTTGCGGCGGCCGTGGATGCAGCAGGATTGTCAGGTGCGTTGAGCGGAGAAGACACCCTCACCGTGTTCGCCCCCACCGACGCAGCCATCACCGCGCTTGTGGAAGCTTTGGAAATCACACCCGCTGAATTGTTGGCGCTTGAAACCCTCACGGACATCCTCAAGTACCACGTGGTAAACGGCTTGGCGATGAGCAGCGACCTCTCTGACGGCCAAATGATCGCCACCTTGCTCGGTCCCGATGTGACGGTGACCATCAACGACGAAGGCGTGTTCATCAACGACGCCCAAGTGACCGTGGTGGACATCATGGCTGACAACGGTGTTGTGCACGTGATTGATGCGGTGCTTTTGCCTCCAACCGACAACGTGGAGGAAGCTGTGGCCAAGGTGCAGTTGATGCCCAACCCTGCGTCGGATGTGGTCCGCATTGGTGGTTTGCAAGGAAATGCAGGTGTGGTGATCCGCGATTTGGCGGGTCGTGTGGTGCTGCATGCTGACAACGCCGGCCAGCTCTTCGACATCAGCTACCTCGGCGCAGGCACCTACGTGGTGAGCGTGACCCAGGAGGGTGCGACCGCCACCACCAAACTGGTGGTTCGCTGATTGATAAAATACCCATTAAGAAAAGGCCTCCCCGATGGGAGGCCTTTTTGGTTGGGGTCGACCTGTCAGTCGATGGGCTCAGCGTTTCACGCAACGTTCAAGCGCGGTGATTAAGCTGCCGGCAGTCCAAGTGAACCCCAAGCGGTTCAGTTTTCCTGGAACGACGTGTTGCGAGGTCAGCAGCAGGGAGGCCATCTCGCCCATGGCCAATTTCAGTGCGAATGCAGGCACAGCAGGGGCGAAGTGGGGACGTGACAACGTGCGTGCTAGGACTTCTGAGAACGCCCGGTTGGTCACGGGCTCAGGCGCCACAAGGTTGTGAGGGCCGACCACATGGGGGTCGGACGCGGCGTGCACCACGAAGCGCACCACGTCGTCCAGGTGGATCCAACTCATCCACTGTTGACCCGAGCCCAACGGGGCGCCCAAGCCGAGACGGTAGATCGGGAGCAGCTTGTCCAAGGTGCCTCCTTGGCCGGACAGCACCAGTCCAATTCGCATGGTCACGTGC
>MDSV01041382.1_pt1 | contig 11479 bp, 7 predicted proteins | sample 810851 | NCBI WGS metagenome assembly MDSV01 (sample SAMN05326640, study PRJNA326480) | marine metagenome | isolation source: seawater | place: Atlantic Ocean: North East | collected 2012 | reverse complement strand
CCAAGGCGGCGCCGCAAGGGTTGTTGTGCTTCACGATGATGCACGCATGAGGGGTTTGTGGCCACTCGTCGGTGGACAGAGCGCGGCAGAGCCTGAGTGTTGCATCCGCATCAGAATAGTTGTTGTACGACATCGGCTTTTCGCCCTCAACCTTTGCTGTAACAAGAGTGGTGTGAAGTCCTACGGCTTTGGGATCGGTGTAAAGAGCGGCGGCTTGATGGCTGTTCTCTCCATACCGAAGGGGGTGTGATTTGGTGGCCGAAGCAAGGAGGACGGTTGGTAAGCGGGAAGTTTGTTCGCTTGTGTCGTCGGTGTGCTCTGGTCTTCCAATCCACCGCGCATGAAGTTCATCGCTGATTGCAGCATCGTAGGCCGCTGTGTGCTCATAGGCTTCTAAGGCAAGTGAGCGACGAAGGTCCAAATTTACGCCTTCTGCGCCTCCTGCTGCTCGCAAGGCCGACAGAATCGAAGGGTAACGGGCGGGGTTGGAGGCGATGATGACGTTCTTATGGTTCTTGGCTGAGGCGCGGACCATCGTTGGGCCGCCAATATCGACCATTTCTAACAAGGAAAGGTCGTCGAGCGGGGGCTCTTGCCGCGCGGCGTCGGAGAAAGGATAGAGGTTGCATGCCACGATTTGGATTGGGGGGTAGCCGAGTTCTGCGAGGCCTTTTCGATCAGCCTCTGATTCCAATCGTGCAAGCAGCGGCCCGTGAATCGCCGGGTGGAGCGATTTGACTCTACCGTCGAAAATCTCTGGATGTCCTGTGATATCAGATACTCCGATGACTTCCAAGCCAGAGGCGCGTAAAACGCGAGCCGTCCCGCCTGTCGACGCGAGTTCAAATCCAAGTTCTGCGAGCGCTGTTGCAAATTCAACAATGCCGGTTTTATCATAGACGCTGAGGAGTGCCCGGGGGCGGGGATTAACGGATGTGCTCATCGGAGGTACCCGTTATCGAACGCATTGGCTCGATGATATTGAACCTAGCGACCCCATTGCATGGGCTTTGAGCCCGGTTTAGTCCCCTCGGGCGGAAATGACTTGGTCCACTCGAAGCAAACCACAGGCCGTTTCACATGCTGCTTCAATGGCGTGGGCGAGGGTTTCTGCACTCGACCATGCTGTATCGATTTGACCTGCATGGCCGGTGTGTTGAACGCCACTGTTTGGCGAGCCATCGCGATGAAGAGAACGGAGTGTAAGCAGGGTGTCAAGATGATCGTGGCCTGCATTGGTTGCAAGCGAGGCGGGGATGGCTTCGAGAGCTCGTGCAAAGGCCTCCATAGCCAAACGTTCTCGGCCGCCTTGACTTTCTGCATCTTCTTTGATGGCGAGGCTGGCGGCCATGTGGAGGCTCCCCCCACCCAACAATACTTCTCCCGTCTCCATGGCGCTTGTGACCGAGCACAATGCATCGTAAAGCCCGCGGATGATTTCCTCGCTGGCTACGCCGTCGCCACCACCGACGTCAACAGTAGCGAGCCCCGCATTGGGTCCGGCGTTTATGTGGAGGCGTTCTCGGCGTGCGTCGTCCCCTTCAAGAGTTTCAATGTGCATGGTTTCGAATGAGCCGAGGGTGTTGTCGTCGAGTGAATCGAGATGGTCGATCATCATAGCCCCGGTTGCTGCAGCAATGTCTTCCGCCCCTGCACGCTCTAAGTTTGCAAGAGCAAACACACCGGCATCCGCTAAACGATGAAGGACTCGTGGGTCGATGCCTTCCGCACAGAACACCAATGTCGCCCCGCTCGCAAGAACCGCCTGGGATTTTTGCTCGAGTTGCGTCTCTTCAGCATCCATAAACGCCACCCATTGATCTGGGGAGGTCACTTCGATTTCAGAATCCCTCGAAGCGGATTCAATTTCAAGGGGACAAGAGAGGACTGCGATGGTGCCGTTGGAAAGGTTTCTTGGGAGGCGGTCGAGATCGAGGCGGTGCTCCAGAATGAGGCCTGAGACTAAGCGACTGTCAGCAATGCTGCCGTTGCCTCGTTTTGCCATCCTTACATCCTGCGTTCGAACATGAAGGACGCCGTCTTGATTCGTAGCAACGGTTTGGGCGGCATTGACGATGCACTGTGCGAGGTGGTCGCTTCCAGTTTCAGCTGTTGTGCCCATCATTGCCGTCTTAGCAACGGCCATCAAACGATCTGTGTCGGTTGGAAGAATGCGGACGACTCGCTGGTCGAGGGTGGACAGGGTAACCTCAAGTGCTCTTTGATACCCTTCGACAAGCACCAATGGGTGGAGGCCTTTTTCGAGCAGCCTACCTGCTTCCCGCATCAACTCGCTGGCGACAATCAAGCACCCGGTGACGCCATCGCCACATGCGTTTTCTTGGGACTCAGCCAGTTGGACAAACGCCTTTGCGGCCGGGTGTTTCACTAAGAGTTCCGCGACAATTTTGGCCCCATCGTTTGTAACTGCTGTCTCTCCGCTAGTTTTGTACATCATTTTGTCAAGGCCGTTTGGGCCGAAGGTCCCCCGGAGAAGGTCGCCAAAAGCAACAGCTGCACTGACGAGTTTCTGAGTGACTGCGACGCCGCTCGTCACCGATGTCGTTGGGCGGACAATGGCCACAGGGGCACGTCCAGAGCCATCGTTGGGTTGAGCCATTGTTTCATGGGGCCGTGAAGCGCATAGATGAACCCTTTCTCTTGAAAGGAAAACGTTGCCTTCACAGAATGAAGACAAAGGCGGCCGCACAGAGTCCAATCACGCCACCAGAAGCGGCTAGGATTACTGGAATGTTGAGGCCGGATGGTTCTTCGACAGGTTGGAGGGGGGTTGCCGAACCATCGAGGGGTGGCAGATCTGGGAGTTCCTTCTCTGCTGGTATTGCCGCCGCCGCTTCTTCTTCAGCACGGAGGCGTTCTGCCTCTGCCTCTGCTTCAGCACGAAGGCGTTCTGCCTCTGCCTCTGCTTCCGCGCGGGTGCGTTCTGCCTCCGCCGCAAGGGCTTCTTGGGCTTGTTGTGCTTCTTGGCGAGCTGCTTCAAGGTCTGCTTCCGCTTGTTTCTTAGCTTGCTCTAATTCTGCTTCAGCCTGCTTTTTCGCTTCTTCCAATTCGGCTTCGGCAGCGCGCCTCGCTTCGTCTTCTGCTACGCGTGCTGCAGCCTCTTGTTCGACGCGGAGGCGTTCTGCCTCTTCAGCGAGTGCTTCTTGGGCTTGTTTTGCCTCCTGACGAGCTGCTTCGAGTTCGGCTTCTGCTTGCTCCTTGGCTTGAGCCAATTCTACTTCAGCCAAACGCCTGGCCTTATCCTCTGCAGCTCGGGCTGTCGCCTCTTCCTGCACACGGATACGTTCGTTTTCTACAGCAGCAACCTGTGCTTCTGTCTCCGCCTTAAGGCGGGCGATCTCTTCTTCCGCAGCCTTACGGGCATTTTCGATTTCTGCCATTGCACTTTCATGCTCTTGCTTTCGAAGTTGTTCTTGGGCCTCTTTTTCTGTCTTTTCCGCGAGGATTCTTGCTTCCTCAGCGGCTTTTTCAGCCTTTTCTTTGACCATTGCTTCGATGTCTTCAGCGGAGGCGGGGGTTGGTTCGGGAGCCGGTGTGGCGTTCTTTGCGGCATCTGCAGCGGCTTTGAGCCTAAACTCAGCTTGGACCTTAGCCCTGGCCTCTTCTTCCGCTTGTTTGACCATTGCAGCAATTTCTTCTTTTGATCGTGTGTCTGCTTCTTCCTTAGCCTTAATCTCAAGGCGTTCCTTGATGCTGATTTTGGATAAAACTGCTTCAACAAATTCCTCGTATTCTTCATCGGTAATCTCGCCAGCCATTTCGCGGCGGGTGTTTTCCATCAAAATCTGAATGTCTGTTGGTTGGAATGTGCCCGGGTGTGCATCTATTTGCCCGCGGAACGTCGTGTAAAACGATCTGTGTTCGGTAGAAATGCTGCCGTCTTTCGTCATTGCATCCTGTAAAGAAGACAGAACTTCGGTCAGGTTAAGGCTGGCTGACACTTCAATGTCTCCTTAGGTGTAAAGGACAATCACTTCTTGAGTCCGTGGATCTTTCGTGCTTCGTCGTTGGCCCAGTGATACGCTAGCTTGAGCAAGCGAAGATAGTGGCCGAGGCCGTCTCGCTCCATCTTGGCGTGAAGGGTCTCGTTTTCCATGAAGATGTCGCCCCATAGGTTGGCTGCTGTTCCTTTGGTGCCCTTTGGCAAGTCGAAAACTTCCTTGACTGTTGGTTCAAGGATGGCTTTCCACACTCGAGCGGGGTTGACGGCCATGGTCACTTCGACGATGATTTCGTTTTCATTAAGACCGGTTCCTGTCTGCCAGGACTCTTCGCCCAAGTCTGCCAAGAATGGTAAGCAGATGTCTTGTATTGAGAGGCTGGTCATTGGGTCAGCATTCGTGAGCGCCGTGTAGGCTTCTCGCATTCGTCCGCGATCTGCACCGCGAGATCCGGTGATGTTGCGGAGTTTGTCGATCGAGGTTGGAACCAAGAAGCGAATGTCTGTGTAATACACGAGTGGGTTGTCATCTCCTGAAGCGAAGATGTGCGAGTATGGTGCGGCATCACCAGTTTCGCCCAACGCTGCAAGCGGGTAAACCGTCTTGAGAGCGTTGGTTGCGATTGACTGAATGCACCGGCGCATCAATCGGTCAGGTGCTGCAGAAATGTCGTTGAAGGTTTGGATGTACTCGTCCATGCTCATCACGTCGTAGCCGCGAACGGAAAGAATCGAGTGGACGTTTGGTCCAATTTGCTTCTTTTCGCCATCATGGAAGTCGGCTTGGCTGATCCACCGGGCACCTTGAGCGACATCGCTAGCCGCCACGAGGTCTGCATACGCCTTGAATCGTCGAGTGACGCGGTTCATGAAATCAGCTTGGTCGAGTTTGGTGAACACGGTTGCCTCGTAGTTTGATTTGAGGGCGTGATCTGCAACTTGGCTTGCGTTGACGCAGGTCAGCAAGTTACCTTGGTCGCGTGGGTACATCAGCATACGTCGGCGCTTTGCGCCGCCGCCAAGGCCACCAATCCAAGGATCGGTGAGCATGTAACCAATAGAGGCACACACTTCGAAAAGGCGGGAGTACTTGTCTTCATCACTTGCGCTTGCAATCCATTCATCGAGCCCTGGTTCAATGCAGTGGAATTCCAATGGCACCATTTCTGAACCTGCACCGAACATTTGTCGGACGGTCGAGGAACTCATCATGCCCATGAGGCTGTAAAGCGAGGTCTTACCGGTCGTCATGAACACATCGGTGATGCCTTCTTCGCCAAACGAGAGGCGGCGGTCTGGAAGATTGACAAGGAGGTTGAAGGCTGTCGGCGACTCTCGGTTACCATTGACAGCAGGCCAAATCCATGTGCCTGGGCGAGTCATGATGTAGCCGCTCGCATCTTTTCCGAATCCAGCAGGGGAGTATCGTGTCCAACCAAGGCGGTTGTTGAATGAAACACCACGGTGCATCAACGATGGGTAGAAGCAGGTGTCGAGTGGATCAGAGTCAGGAACGACGCCGCGATGACCAAGTCCCCAGAGAATCGGCTCCCATTCTGGCTCTTCGCCTTCTGGTGCACCGAGGAACGGGTGATCTGTGCCCGGTCCGTCACCGGTGAGGAACGAACCACCCATGCGCTCTTCGTCTCCGGTTGAACAGAAGAACAGAGTTTGGGTCGTCGAGAGTTGTTTTGGAGTCCACATGTTCGCATTGATGATGGTCTTTTGTTTGAGGAATTCTGCCACATTGGTGATTCTTCGCTCAAACTTGAACCGCTCCGATTCAATCCATGAGGATCCGAGGATGAGGTTGGTGTTGAGGAGGCGGGCACGCGCTGGTCCAATGTACCGAACTCGCGGGTCTGCCTTTGAGCTGTCAGAAGGTGGTAGTTCTTCCCACGGGCCGCGTCGTGGAACGTACTTCAGGAAGGCTTCGTGGTCGAATTCAGCGACTTGAGCCTTTGATACTGCTTCTTCGACAACGTCCATTAGCCGGACGTATGTTTCACTCGGTCGCATTTGTTTGGTTTCAGCATAAGCTTTGTTTGATACAGATCGATGTTCCCACATATTTTCACCTCAGAATTTTTGTCGCTGTCCTTCGTCTTCCGACGGTTCAGCATCGTCGTTGTTTGTTTCTTCTTCGCCTTCTGCATCTGAGTCGGCCTCGGATTCTTCCCCGGATGCTTCTGCTTCTGCTTGGGCTTCTGCTTCTGCTTCTTCTTTCTCAGCAGCAACGATTTCCTTAGCCATCTTTTCAGCGGACTCTTGGATTTCGTCTTCTTTGACTGCCGAGATGATGAGTGCGGCGGTCGCTTGCATTGATGCGTCGACGTATGGTGCCGCTCGGTAGAAGTATTGAATCATGGATCCAACGGTACCAAACACAGCGCCTAGGCCGATGACCCAGCCGTTGTTGATGTTCTGAACGCTATCGGGGTTGTTGTAGAGGTCGGAAGCCGGGATTCCCGTTTCTGGAGGCCACCAGGTCGCGCCACTGGCGTTGGTGAGGACTTCGATGGTCGCCCATACGGCGTAAATGATCATGAGGATAGAGACCCAATTCATCATCATTCGATTTTCCAACAGAAATTTCACAAGCGCTCTGCCGTCGCCGATAGACGCACTTTCGTCGTTGCTCATGTGTCAAAATGCAAAGTTAAGATATTAAAAGGACAACCCTATATTTTTTTTGGCTGTGAGGTTTCAACCTCTTTCAAATCAAGGCACTGGAATGTATTTCAGGCTTAACGGCGATTCTTCTTACCTTTGCCCTTCCTGGGTTTTGTTCCTTTGGCATTGTGCTCCCATGCCCGGCTGTTGCGGCTGCGGCGATCAGAAACATCTCGCCAGTGAGGGTTGTTGGGGGCGCCCATGGACTCTGGCATTTCATCGAATGATTCGATGTTCAATTGCATCCCGCCCAATTCGTCTTGCAGTTGCCGGACGTTCTCGCCCCCTTTGCCAATGAGCGTCGAAATCATATTCTGTGGCGCATAAATCGTAGCGCTGCTCTCGCCTTTTAACGCCACTTTGCATTCCACGCCAACCCATTGTTGAATGATGTGTACGAGTTGGTCTCTAGCAAGCGTTTTCACCGGAGAAAGGGCGCCTTGTTGCCGTCCTTCGACCGGGACCACCGCTATTTCTGATCCAAATGCAAACATCTCGTGGGTGATTTTGCCGCTTGGGAATTCAACGACTTCAATCACGGGGCGGGCGAGTTCCTCTTGCATTCCGGTCGGTGGCTTCACGGTCATTCGTAATTCCATAACCTGTTCAATTTGTCCAGCTTCGACGTGGATGATGGTGTCCAGAACTTGGCTCACGAGCCCGAGTTCAACCTTCCCGATCAAACGCTGGATTGCTTCGAGGGCGGAATTGGCGTGGGTCACGCCAAGCAGCCCGACGCCGGCAAGACGGACATCGGCAAAAATTTCGAAATCACGAGCCCTGCGGACTTCGTCAAAAATCACAAAGTCGGGGCGCACGAGAAAAATAATCTCTGCTGTTTTCTCCAAATCGCCTTCGAGTGGGGCGTATTGTGTGATTCGATCTGCAAGTTGTAAATCCCGGGGCGCCTCCATTGTCTTCACCATGGCGCCGACGTCCGTATCGAGGTACTCGGCTATGGCTTGGGCGAGGGTTGTTTTCCCGGAGCCGGGGCGACCACAGATGAATACGCCTCGATGGTGATCGGCCAGACGGTCAACAAGGCGTTGGTCGAGTTGGTAGTCGTCAAGGGAAAGTTTGGCAACTGGGCGAACGATGGTGATTTCTCGGGCGTCGGCAAACGGTGGCCAAGCGCATGAAATTCGAAGGTCTCCGAGTTGGATCACCTGGCAGCCTTTGCGGTCTATTTCTAGAAAACAATCGCTGCGATGGCGGTGTTCGTCAACGAGCCCCACCAATTCCTCTTGCAGTGATTCCATTCGAAGTGTGTCCCAGTTTCCATCATCTGACTCTTCGATTTCAACCAGTTTCAGTTCTCCAATTGAGCCCCTCTTCACCCGGGGGGGGCAATCGGCCTTGATGAACACCGTATGAACATCGTCCATAAGCAAGTCTTCAAGGCGCTTCGGAAGCGCTGGGTGGTCGCCGTATTTTGCCATACCAATCACTACCTGTCCGCGCATAAGGCCTTTCACCCTTCGCACGGTTCACCCATGCGAAGGACCGCGTTTTCGTGATTCAGTTGTTCTTCGGTTGAATCAAAGCACCCGTCCACCAGAACGAGCCAACAAAGAACAGAGAAAGCACGTAGGAGCCAACCGTTGGGAAATCCCAAACTCGGATGCTTACCTCTGCGAAAACTGCTATTGATGCAACGAATGCAAAAAGGGTGAGGATTCCGGCGCTGTTCATTCCGAGGTGTCCGAAGGTCAACTCCCTTTCAGAAAGGCCCCATGCGATTCCGATCAGGGCCGACAAAGCGATGAAAACGAAGGCCGCATCCATGTAGTTGTCTTGCATAAACCAGGTGAGGCCGGTGAGGATGGCGTTGCCGGCAAACATGCGTTGGATGGTCGGGTAGGAGAGGCCCATGGAATGTCCCACACGCGTTCAATTCTTGAATACTCGCAAACCCAAGGGTCCGTTTTGATGGGTCCTAATTGCTGAATCGGTCAAGGAGTATGGCCGTTGTCATCACCGCTTGACGGTGCTTCCTCGTAACCGATTTTTGACTTAGCGTAGCGATTACTTGGGCCTCCAAAGGCGGCATGGCCTGGTCGATTTCATACCCGGCCCCGTTCAAAAAATAGCTCCCATGGCGCCCAAAATCGACGCTGGCAGTTCCTTTTGCCCCCTCAACAATAATCTCTCTTGATTCGGCGTTTTGACCCCACCCCACATCAATCAGCGCTTCGAAAGACGTGCTTGCTTGAGGCTGGACCTCAAATTTTAGCAGGGCTTTGGTGGCGTTTTCCCTTGTGGTAGACTGCCCTTTAGCGTCAAAATAATCTTCGCTCCTCAGGGATACTTCTGCCCCGTCGTTTCCGAGGAAAAATGCGACGTCGATGCCATGTGAGGCGAGGCCTTCGACGACGTTGGTTTTGGCGGGCCTTTCTCTCGCTGTGTGGCGCCTATAAGTGAGGTTCTTCAGCGCACCCACCGCGCCCGTTGGGGTGAGCTCTCGGAGTTTTTTCACCCCTGCGTGGTGTCGTAGTAAATATCCAGAGGTGAGGAAGACGTCGGTGTCTTTTGCGCGATCGAACAGCTGCTGAGCGCCGGCGCTTGTGGATGCGATTGGTTTCTCAATCAAACAGTGGATTGATGCGCCAAGGATCGCCGCCCCAAGCCATTCATGGGTGTCGTTTGGTGTGGCAAGGATCACGAGGTCGAGTTGTTCTGAGTCGAGCATTGTTTGCGCATCCGAATACATCGCATCAAGTTGGCCAAGGCGGGTGTTTTTTCCTGCATCGATGTCGCAACCTACGACCCTATCGATTTGGCCTTTACTCCTCATTGTAATGAGTGTTTGAACATGGACTGACCCCCAGCGTCCGCACCCGACCACACCAACAGCAGAACTCATTTGAAGGCCCTCAATCTCTGTCTGGGGCTGCGCCATCACCTGAGTCGCTCTCGCCCCCATCTGAAGTCCTTTCGACCTCTTCTGAGGCGATGTTTGAGCAATAGTAGCATTGTTCCTCGTACTCGATGCCCACAGAGGCGCTCACTTCCATAGTGGTAAGGTTGGTCGCCGTGACACCTTGGGCAGAGATAGCGTAGATGAAATCCCCCATGAAGATCGACCGGCGAATGTTGTAATTGTTGTAATAGGAATTTGCTTGATCCCCGTTGTAGAAGTCTGAATGGTCAACTGTCCCGTGGACTGACATGTTGCCACTGTCTTCTGATATGTTCACAATCACAAGTTTGCTCACGTAGTTGTAAGCGTAGGAATAACGGCCGTTTTCATCATACCAACTGTCGTAATTGTAAGTTGAAAGTGGGACGGCAAGCATTCCTTTTGGCGCCCAGTACTGGAACGCTTTGTGTTCATAGGAGGCTTCTGAATACGACCATGTCCACCCTGAATCGTACGGGTTTGCAACCGGCGACAATGAAAGAACATCGTCAACCGATGGAGCGGTGGGGTCGCTGATGTTGAACAGCGACAAGCGGGTGTTGGACCAGTCAAGTCCCAAGCCATCTTCACCAGGGCCCATTCCGATGGTGAGCAAATGATCGCGTGAAAGCGGATGTATGTATGTGGAGACGCCGGGAATCTCAAGTTCGCCGAGGATGGTCGGGTTCGTTTCATCCGACATATCGATCACCCACAATGGATCAATTTGGCGGAAGGTCACAAGATAGCACCGGTCGCCATCAAATCGAGCGCTCCAAATTCGCTCTTCGGGAGCGATGTTGTCAACGCGTCCAACTTCAACCAAAATTTGTCGATCCGTTTCTACATCAACACCCCGTACAAAGGCGACTACGCTCGAGCTCATTGGTTCTGGGTTTTCCATCCACCATCGGGCCCATTGTCCAGAGGTTGTTGCAACACGCAGCACGCCTTCATACTCCGATATTGAAAATTGGTTGAGGACGGTTCCATTCACCCTGCCAGAGCCCGTATAAACAGTGTCGCCTGGGCTTGAGATATCGAAGGTATGAATGTTCGTGGATTCGTCCATGTTGTCATTGCCCCAGAACCACCACCAATCCCAAGCGTTCTCTGTCAGCACCAACACGTCTGCTGAAGAATAGACCATGGGGTAATTTCCGACGATGTGATCGGCCTGGAAATCGAAGTTGTCATCGGCTAAATCGAAGGTGAAAATGCTGTTGAAGCCGCGGTTTAACCCGTCGCTTGGAGCAACGAAATCCGCGCACGCATCGTCGTCCATCGTGTGGACGGTCAACGCTCCATTGACGCGTTCATACACCTTTGGGATGATATCCGAAAGGGTAAGCATTGAGATGGTGCGTTGGTTGTCAAGAATAGTTTGATAGCCGACCTTTTCTCGAATTTCGATGCGCAGTGGATCTTCGTAATCCAAATTCCAATAGCCACTTGGGAGATCGAGCCAGGTGTGAATTCCCGGAATGTTCATCCACGCGTGTGTAACCGTTCGAACGGTGCCGTTGACTTCACGTGCCGTCATATAGCTGCCCTCCAAAAAGAGTTCTTTCTCCATGGTGGGTGCTGAGCGGTTAGAAACGTCCAACACGGTAAATTTCGTCAGTGAGGAGGAGCGCCAAATCCCTGGGGCGTCGTCCCAGCCGAGTTCTGCCACGAGAGGATCGTTTTGCCCGAGCGTCCATGACGAAACTGAAGAAATAACGACGATTCGGTCGCCGTCGAGCATCATCGAGGTGGGCGAACCTTGGATTGGGGTGGTGGAAAGGAGGGTCAATTCACCAAATTCCGGGACGCCGAAGATGACCAAGTTTTTACCGTTGAGAAAGTAAATATTGTAGCCATCTGTTTTGACGAAATCCGCCTCATCAACGCCCTGTTCTTGGTTGTTCGTGCCCGAATAATCGCTTCCTTCGGCGCGGCGCGGT
>MDSV01004427.1_pt1 | contig 11479 bp, 11 predicted proteins | sample 810851 | NCBI WGS metagenome assembly MDSV01 (sample SAMN05326640, study PRJNA326480) | marine metagenome | isolation source: seawater | place: Atlantic Ocean: North East | collected 2012 | reverse complement strand
TCAGGAAAAGTGCATCGTTCGAGATGGAAGTCGTTGCAGTCGTCCACACAACGTGACGGACTGAATGTGATCGCTACTGTCCGAATTACGCCCTTTCAGGCTTTGTTCGGAGGCTTAGTAGTTGATGACTCCCTCCATCCCTCCGATTTATCGACGTTTGGGTGGCGTTACTTCGCATCTCGTTGTCGCTGTCATCGCTTTGGTGGTGATTGGTGGAGCAACCCGGGTGATGGAGGCAGGGCTTGCCTGTCCGGACTGGCCCCTCTGCTTCGGGACCCTTCTGCCAGGACGACAGATGAATCTCCAGGTGTTTCTGGAATGGTTTCATCGGCTTGATGCCTTTGTCGTCGGCGTCGCGTTGCTGGTGATGGCCATTGCAGCAACAGCTCTGCGTCGTCGCCTCCCCCGGTGGTTTCCCTGGGTCTCCGTCCTTCTCGTGTTGATGGTCGCGCTGCAGGGAGGTCTTGGCGCGCTCACGGTGCTTCAGTTGCTCCCTTCGCAGGTGGTGACGGCCCATCTCACTGTTGCCCTGGCCCTTGTGGCACTGCTCAGTGCGGTGACCCAGAGGCTGCTTGACCCGGCTATTGGTCGTCCACCGTTCTGGTGGCGTCCCCTGTCGGGCTTGGCGTTGGTCGCTGTGATCGCTCAGTGCCTCTTGGGTGCGCAAATGGCCACGTCCTGGGCTGCGCAGCGCTGTTTGGCGGGTGGAGAGGCCTGCCGCTCTGTTTCCCTGCATCGCTTCGGGGCGATGCCGGCGGCCGGGTTGGTGCTGCTCTTCGTGTTTGTGGCTCTGCTCGCAGGCGGGTGGAGCCGCCGTCAATGGCCCTGGTTGTTGTCTTCCCTTCTGTTGGTTGTCGCCCAGGCGCTTCTGGGGGTCACAACCCTTCGTCTGGGGCTCCAGCAGCCTCTGGTCACCATCACCCATCAATTGGTGGCCGCTCTGCTGGTCGCTGTTCTGGCAGCCCTCACCGTGCGCAGACCTGGCTCGCCCCTTCCCTTCCCTTGTTCCGTCGTCGTTGACGACACCGCCCTGGAAACTTGCCATGGCTGATTCCACTATTTCCGCTCTGCCCACCCGTGAGCAGGTCGTTCCCTCCCGCAAACGGATCAAACTTCCCGCCTGGCTTGAGGTGGCCAAGCCTCGATTGATTCCATTGCTCTTAGCCACCACAGTCGGTGGCATGGCCCTGAGTGATGGTTGGCCGATGGCGTCACCGCGTCTCGTCTGCACGCTTGGAGGGGGCGCGTTGGCTTCAGCGGCAGCTGGTGTCCTCAATTGTCTCTGGGAGCAGGATCTGGATGGACGGATGCTCCGCACCAGTGGTCGGGCTCTTCCCTCCGGACGACTGTCTCCGATCAGCGCTTTTCTCGGTGCCATCGCCTGCACCCTTGCGGCTTCGATGCTGTTGATCAGCGGTGTCAACTGCTTGGCCGCGGCGCTTTCCCTGCTCGGTCTCTGTAGTTACGTTCTGCTTTACACGGCTCTCCTCAAGCCGCGCACGTCTCAAAACATCGTGATTGGTGGTGTGGCAGGCGCCATCCCACCGCTTGTTGGCGCTGCAGCAGCCACCGGCCATGTTGGCCTCGGTGGCTGGTGGCTATTCGCTCTAGTGATGGTGTGGACGCCAGCGCACTTCTGGGCTCTGGCACTTCTGTTGCGTGAGGACTACCGCGCTGTCGGCATTCCCATGCTTCCAGTGGTCAAGGGACCGGTGATTACCGCGAGGGCAATCCGTGGCTACGGCTGGGCCACAGTGCTGTTGAGCGGTCTGGGGGTGCTTGTCCTCCCGTCAGGTGGGACGTTTTATGGCCTTCTGTTACTGCCATTCAATGGCCGCTTGCTGCAGATGGTGCAGACCCTTTCCGCTGATCCAGACAGCCTTGTGGCCGCCAAAGGACTTTTCCGTTGGTCCATTCTCTACCTCTTCGGCATCTGCCTCCTTCTGGTGCTGAGCCGGACTGATCTCGCTTCAACTTTTGATCAGCAGGTGATGTTTGGCCTGCAGGCGCTCTTCATTCCAGAGAGCTCTTCCTAAATTCAGATTCATGTGGGTAGGCCGATGGCCCTGATTGAACTCCGTCAACTCAGCAAGGCTTACGGGGATGTCAGTGCTCTCTCTGGGCTTGATCTCGACGTACCGGAAGCCTGTCTTTATGGACTGTTAGGTCCGAACGGGGCAGGTAAAACAACCGCCCTGCGGATACTGGCCACCCTTCTGGCACCAGATTCCGGCCATGTTCACATCGATGGCGTTGATGCCCTGAAGGATCCAAGGGCAGTTCGACGACGTCTGGGATACGTGGCTCAGGAGGTGGCGATCGACAAAATCCTCACAGGGAGGGAGCTGTTGCAGCTGCAGGGGGACCTGTTTCATCTCCCCAAGCGGCTGCGGGACGAGCGGATCGATGATCTGATCAACCGCCTGGCGATGATCGAATGGGTGGACCGACGTTGCGGCACTTATTCCGGTGGGATGCGAAGGCGGCTGGACCTGGCAGCTGGCCTGCTGCATCGTCCGAAACTATTGGTGCTGGATGAACCGACGGTTGGGCTGGACATCGAGAGTCGAGCAGCGATATGGGAGCTTCTGCGCGAGCTGGTTCGTGATGGCACTGGCGTTTTGCTCAGCAGCCACTATCTGGAGGAGGTGGAAGCTCTTGCAGATCGGATGGCGATCATCGACGCCGGTCGTGTGATCGCCGAGGGCACACCGGAAGGCCTCAAGCAGCGCCTGGGTGGCGACCGGGTGACGTTGCGGATTCGGGAATTCAGCGATGCCGCTGAGGCCGAGAGGGTTTTGGCGCTGCTGCAGCCTTTGGAAGGCGTTCAGCAAGTGGTGGTGAACAGAGCGCAGGGTTTCTCCCTCAATCTGGTGATTGACGGAGACCCAGTTGTGGAAACGATGCGTCGCCGCCTCGATGCGGAAGGCCTGACTGTTTTTGCCCTGGCGCAGAGTCGTCCAAGCCTCGATGATGTGTACCTCCAGGCCACTGGCCGAACCCTGATGGATGCTGAGCTGGCGGTCGCCGGCCAGCGGGATGTCAAGCAGGAACGGCGGCAGTCCATGCGCTGATCTGATCGAGTCTGAACCGATGACCTCTTCCCCCCTGAAAGCTGCGCCCAGTCTCGACAGTGATCGTGGAGCACTGTCGGAGCTCTCCCAGGAGACCTTTGCTCTGACCCGCCGTCTTTTCCTGCAACTGGCAAGGCGTCCTTCCACCCTTGTGGCTGGGGTGCTGCAGCCTCTGATCTGGTTGATCCTTTTCGGTGCTCTGTTTGCAAAGGCTCCGGAAGGGTTGTTGCCGGGGGGAACCAGTTATGGCCGTTTTCTGGGTGCCGGCGTCATTGTTTTCACTGCATTCAGTGGTGCTTTGAATGCCGGGTTGCCGGTGATGTTCGACCGTGAGTTCGGATTCCTGAACCGACTGCTGGTGGCACCTCTGCGAAGCCGGAGTTCGATCGTGCTTGCTTCGGTTCTTTACATCACGGTGATCAGCCTGCTGCAGAGCCTGGCGATCATGGTCACGGCCGCCGTTCTTGGTTACGGCTGGCCAGGTGGGGCAGGGTTACTTCTGGTGCTTGTAACCCTGCTTCTGCTGGTGTTCGCCGTCACGGCTCTGAGTCTCGGACTGGCCTTTGCACTGCCCGGGCACATCGAACTGATCGCCGTCATCTTTGTGGCCAATCTTCCGTTGCTGTTTGCCAGCACGGCCTTGGCGCCTCTGTCTTTCATGCCCAACTGGATGGAATGGCTGGCATCGCTTAACCCTCTGACCTTTGCGATCGAACCAATCCGTGCTGCCTACCGCGGGCCCCTCGATCTTTCGGAGGTCCTGCTCGAAGCTCCCTATGGCGACATCACAGGTTTCGGCTGCCTGGCTGTTCTGGTGGTTTTGACAGCAGGCTTGTTCCTGTTGATCCGCCCTCTCCTCAATCGCAAGTTGACCTGAGATGACTTCGACCCCGTTTTCATCATCCGCTGATCGACGGAAGCGACTTGCCGAGCAAATTCTTAATGCTCAGAGCAATGGACACCATGATCAACTGTGGGCGCTGCGCAGCCAGTGGGTGCATCGCTACGGCGTGGATCACCTTCCTGATCTGGATGCTTTGCCAAATGAGCAGCGTCCAGCAGCTCCAGCCTCACCATCCTCGCCCTCCGGTCGTTCCCTGGCTCGCTTGACAGCTCTGTTGAAGGAGTCGTTGCAGGAGGTGAGCTCCAGCATTCACGAAGATCGCCCGATGCCAGCAATTCCCCGTGCTGCCACGCCACCAGCACCTCCACTGAACACCCCACGCTCCTTGCGACGTTGGTTGGTGCGACACGGTGGCGATGTCCAGAAGACGTCCTGAATCGCGATGATTCCAAGCCGTGAACAGCTAGATCAGGGGTTGATTGTTTCGGTCCAAGCTCCGCTTGGTTCACCGATGCGCGATCCGGAGGTCATTGCTGCAATGGCCGATGCAGCCCTTCGCAATGGCGCTGTGGGAGTACGTCTGGAAAGTCCTGAACACATCGGTGCCGTGCGTCGCCGTTGTCCAGAGGCACTGATCATCGGTCTGTGGAAATGCACCTTCCCCAACAGTTCCGTTTACATCACACCCGGCTGGCGAGAGATCCAGGCGGTCTGGTCCGCCGGTGCTGACGTGATCGCCTTGGATGCAACCCAACGGCTCCGTCCGGACGCGCAGCTCCTCGCGGACTTGATTCAACGATGTCGTACGGAGCTGAGGGCCCCTCTGATGGCTGATGTGGACAGCGTTGTGAATGGAGTGCTTGCGGCTGATCTTGGTTGTGAATGGGTCGGTACAACGCTGTACGGCTACACCGACGACACCGCCGACCGGACCCCTCCAGCCATGGAGTTGCTGCCGGAACTCCGCCATGAGCTCAAGACCTCTGTGCGGCTGATCTGTGAAGGAGGGATCTCAACCCCCTCCGAAGCACGTGCTGCTCTGGAGGCGGGTGCAGACAATGTGGTCGTTGGAACGGCCATCACAGGTGTTGATCTGCAGGTGGCCGCCTATCGCCGAGGGATGGCCGGCTGATCACATCATTCCTGGCATGCCCATCCCACCCATTCCGGGCATGCCCATCCCGCCCATTCCGGGCATCCCCATACCGCCCATGCCACCCATTGGATCGCCGCCGCCTTCCGGTGCCGGGGCTTCCGGTTCGGGTTTGTCGGCGATCACAACTTCGGTGGTGATCAGCAGCGAGGCAATCGAAACCGAATCCTGCACGGCCAGACGAACCACCTTGCCGGCATCAACGATTCCGGCAGCCATCAGATCTTCATATGCCCCGGACAGCGCATTGAAGCCCTTGCCGCTCTTGCGCATTGCAGCGATCACAACATCTCCGTTCTGCCCTGCATTCGTGGCGATCTGGTGAATGGGGGCGGCGAGAGCACGCTGAACAATTTCAACGCCCGTTTTCTGGTCGCCATTGTGTTGTCCCGCCAGATCACTGAGGCCATCAGCCAGCTGGAGGAGGGTGCTTCCGCCTCCAGCAACAATGCCCTCCTCAACGGCAGCTCGGGTGGCGTTGAGAGCGTCTTCGATGCGCAGCTTTCGATTGTTCAGTTCCGTCTCAGTCGGGGCACCGACCTTGATGACGGCAACACCACCGGCCAGTTTTGCGATGCGTTCGTTCAGCTTCTCGCGGTCGTAATCGGATTCCGTCTCCTCCAATTCGCGTTTGATGGCGGCCACCCGTTCGGCCACCGCTGCACCATGGTCATCCGTGGCAACGATGGTGGTTGATTCCTTGCTGATGGTGACGCGACGAGCTTTGCCCAGGTCACTGAGGCCAACAGCATCCAGGGTCATTGCCTTGTCTTCGCTGATCAGCGTTCCTCCGGTGAGGATGGCGATGTCCGCCAGGGCCGCCTTGCGGCGTTCACCGAAAGATGGGGCACGGACTGCGGCGACCTGAAGAACGCCGCGGCTCTTGTTCATCACAAGGGTTGCAAGGGCTTCACCTTCCACTTCTTCCGCCAGGATCAGCAGTGGAGATCCGCTGCTCTGAACCGACTCCAGCACGGGAACCAGGTCGGCCACAGTGCTGATCTTGCGGTCGGTCAGAAGGATCAGTGGATTGTCAAACTCGCAGACCTGTCGGTCGGCATCGGTGACGAAGTAAGGGGAGCTGTAGCCCCGGTCGAATGCCATGCCCTCGGTGACTTCCAGCTCAGTTGCGAGCGACTTGGATTCCTCAACGGTGATCACGCCATCGACGCTGACGCGGTCCATGGCTTCCGCGATCATCCGACCAACCTCTTCGTCTCCACCAGAACTCACTGTCGCCACCTGACGGATGGCATCACCCGCCACGGCTTGGCTGCGCTCACTCAGGCCGCGAACAATTTGTGCTGCAGCAAGTTCCATGCCGCGTCGCAGTTCCACAGGGCTGGCGCCAGCTGCGGTGTTGCGGAGACCTTCCTGCACCATGGCCTGGGCAAGCAAGGTGGCTGTGGTGGTGCCATCTCCGGCCTTGTCCTTGGTCTTGGAAGCCACCTGCTGAATCAGCTTGGCGCCGAGATTCTCGAATGGATCCTCAAGCTCGATCTCGCGCGCAATCGTGTCCCCGTCATTGACGATGTCTGGCGAGCCGAACTTCTTTTCAAGAACGACATTCCTGCCCTTGGGTCCGATGGTGACCTTCACCGCATCAGCCAGAGCATTCACACCGCGCTCCAAGGCGCTGCGAGATTCGTCAGAGAAGGAAAGAAGTTTGGCCATGGTCTCAAGTCAGCCGCCGATTACTGTCCCATAGCGCCTCTGCAGCTGTGCAGCTGCCTCCAGGTGGTGAAAGCCGAATCAAAGTGCTTTTCGGAGCGCCGGAATCTCTTCCGATCGTTAGGGTCCGCCGATGGGAGAAAACGGCACGTTGTTCTTCGTTCTCATGGCTGTGACGGCTGGAACGATGGCACTTGTCTATGTACCTCTGCGCATCTTTCTCACCGTCACAGCTCGCGGTCGCCGGCTGAGGCTGCTTCAGCGCATCCGCAAGTTGCGCGATGAGCTGGCACAGCCCCTGGAATCGTGATGCTGAACAGTGATGGCTCAGGCCATCACCATCCCTCCATCCACCTGCAGAACCTGCCCGGTGATGTATGAAGCTGCGGAGTCGGCAGCCAGAAAGCGCACAGCTCCTGCCACCTGCTCCTGGGTTCCAAAGGTTCCCAAAGGGATGTCCTTCAGGATTGAGTCGGCATCCAAATCCTTGGTCATGTCAGTTGCAATGAACCCCGGTGCCACGGCGTTCACCGTGATTCCCCGGCTGGCCAATTCCTTGGCGGTGCTGCGCGTCAATCCGATCACCCCCGCTTTAGCTGCGGCGTAATTGGCTTGGCCGGCATTGCCCATCAGACCCACCACTGAGGTGATGTTGATGATGCGTCCACTTTTTTGCTTCAGCATCGGCCGCGCCACAGCACGGGTGCAGAGAAACACCCCACTCAGGTTCAGGTCGATCACCGATTGCCAGTCGGAGGTTTTCATCCTCATCAACAGGCCATCACGGGTGATGCCTGCGTTGTTCACCAGCACGTCAAGCCGGCCGCTGCGTTCAAGCACAGTCTTGATTAAGCCATCGACATCCTGCTCAATCGAGACATTGGCCTGGAGGGCATAGGCCTTCCCACCAGCAGCAGTGATCGTGGCAACAACGTCTTCAGCCGCGGCATCGGAACTGGAGTAGTTCACCACCACTTCAGCGCCAGCTTCCCCGAGGGCCAGAGCAATGGCACGGCCGATCCCCCGACCTCCACCAGTTACAAGAGCTGTCTGGCCTTCAAGAGATGCAGGGGAGGCCATGGCGGTGCAGAAGATCGATGGATCGTAGAGATCCGCCCGAACCGGCTCAAGCCGGCATCGGATCAATGGCTGTTCCAAGCAAGGCCTGAAACTGCTCCAGCTGACGCCGACTGCCCAGAACGATCAGCACCTGTCCTGGCTCCAGCAAGCGATCTCCCCCAGGGTTGGCAACCAAGCGACCCTGCACGCGGATCGCAATCACAAGGGCTCCGCTGCGGCGCCCCAGTCGTAGTTCCGCCAGGCTGCGACCCTCGATGCTTCGCAGTTGAGCCGGGTCATGGCTGAGCTGGAATTCCTCTATTTCGTAATCCGACCCAGCGAGCAGCTCCATGAAATCGAGGGCTAGAGGCCGCATGGCTGAGGCCGCCATCACCCGGCCGCCGGCTACATAAGGGCTCACCACAGCACTGGCCCCAGCCAATCGCAGCTTGGTGGCGGCTTCGTCGCTGTTGGCCCGGGCGATCAGTCGGCAGGAGGGTTGCAGGCCGCGGGCGCTCAGCACGACATAAAGGTTTGCAGCGTCACTGGGAAGGGCTGCCACCAAGCTCAGGCATCGCCCCAGGCCCGCATCGATGAGCGTTTCATCCAGGGTCGCATCGGCCTGAAGCACCCGTAGGCCATTGACTTCCGCCACATCGCGGCGATCAGGATCGTTTTCAATCACCACCAAGGGAACCTGATCCCGCTGCAGCTGAGCCGCGATTTCCTGCCCGATGCGCCCATAGCCACACAGGATCACGTGGTCGTGAAGGCTTTCCAGCATGCGATGAATCCGGAACTCCCGCAGTCTGCGGAAATAACCGGAGTCCTTCAGCCCCAGGACCCGCTGGATCGTGAGCTGCACCACGATCAGGCCACCGCAAACGATCAGCACAGTCACAAGACGGCCGGCCGGAGTGAGTGGAGCCACTTCGCCGTAGCCGATGGTGCTGATCGTGATCAGCACCATCCAGAGAGCATCTCCCCAGTCCCACCCCTCGGTGATGCGATACCCAGCGGCTCCCGCCAGGATCACGGAGGCAAGGGCGCTCAAAGGCCCTCGCCAGGGTGCCGTCAGCATTTTCAGCTTCCGACGCTTGGATTGTGAGCTGGGGCGAGCTCCCATCAGTGCATTCAGAAGCCCAGTGCTTCCAGGATCTGCTCCGACTTCAGATCGCCCAGTTGTTCTGCCTGCCCCAGGCAACGCAAATCGGAGCGCTGCGGCATGGTTTCGGGACTGCCTCCCAGTGCGACCAAAGGAACACCGCTGAACACCGCAAGCAACTGGGTGATTGGACAGCTGCTCAAGACCACGTCTGCACAGGCAACTGCCGCAGCTCGGGAGCTCAAGTCAAGTTCAACGGCCAGCTCCGAGCAGCGCAGGCCATCGAGACGTTGGCTGATGGCGTCAGGCAAGGCACTCCATTCCGCAGCAGGCCAGTCGGCTGCGCCACCCCTTGGAGCCAATACAAGCAGAGGCCCATCACCTGCGGGGAGATCAGCCCGGGCTTTGTCGAGTGCCTGGGAGGGCAGTGCGAGTCGGAAGGCATCGGCATCGAGTTCGCACCCCAACGGTTTCAGGTATCCAGCCAGTCGCTGGGATGTCCAGCCCTCATGGAGCTGGACAAGCTCGGTGCTGGAGAACCCGCTGCCCGCGATTCGTGAAGGGATGTGACTCATCGACAGCATCAGGTTCACCTGCTGCCCTTCGGCAAAGTTCAGACAAACCTGAAAGTCAGGCTCCCGCACGCAGCCAAGCAGGTTGGCCCAGTCCGCGAGGGTCGGGGACGCCTCAAAGTCGAATGGAATCACTTTCTCCAGCTGTGGCAGAAGTTCCCAGGCACCTTTGACTGCGGGAGAGCAGGCCACCTGCAGATCCGCTCCAACGCTGCTGCAAAGGCTGGCAAGAGCAGGAAGTCGTTCCAGCTGCAGGCTGAGGGGCCCGGGGCTGAGGGCAAGAACTCGCATCGACTCGCCGCCGGACGTTGTGCGAGCTGATTGTATGGATACCGTTTCAGCCTGCCTGTGGCAGGAGTCGCTTGTGCATCTGTTGATCGCAGCTGCAGGAAGTGGTCGCCGCATGGGTGCGGATCGCAACAAGCTGCTTCTCCCCCTTGCTGGACGCTCCGTGATCGCCTGGACACTGGATGCCGCTCTTACTGCGCAGCGGATTAGCTGGATCGGTGTTGTAGGTCAGGCAATCGACCGTGCGTCGATCATGGATCTGGTTGAGGGAGCCAGTAAGCCGGTGGTGTGGATTCAGGGTGGAAGCACGCGCCAGGAGTCTGTTCTGCGGGGATTGGCCGGTCTGCCGGCTGAGGCCGAGCATGTGCTGATCCATGACGGCGCTCGCTGTCTGGCTGAACCCTGCCTGTTTGATCGCTGTGCTGAGGTCGTGGCAAGTGGGACTGCCTTGATCGCCGCAACACCCGTGACCGACACGATCAAGAAGGTCGATGACGACGGTCTGATCAAAGAGACTCCGCTTCGATCCGAGCTATGGGCTGCGCAGACGCCCCAGGGGTTTCAGGTTGATCAGCTGCGACGTGGCCATGCAGAGGCGACGTCTCTGCAATGGTCTGTCACCGATGATGCGTCGCTTTTCGAACGTCTCGGTTGGCCGGTGCAGGTGTTGGATGCAGGCCCGGCCAATATCAAAGTCACCACGCCGTTTGATCTCACCGTGGCGGAAGCGGTGCTCGCGCTCAGAGCAGCAGCCTGAGCTGGCCTCGATCCCCATCAAGAGAGGCCAATCTCCCCAGAGGCAGTGAGGCATTGCCTTGCACATGGCCCACCGGCAGGTCGAAAACCCTCGGTATGCCGAGGTCCGCGGTGCGTTCCATGAGCACCTCCTCCAGCGAGAACCCTGTGGTGCCGGACCCATCGCCATCACAGCCTGAAAAGCGCCCGAAGCCGATGCCAGCGAGTTTCTGCAGAGCCCCGCACAAACGCCAGTGGGTAAGCATGCGATCGATCCGGTAAGGATCTTCCCCAACATCTTCGAAAATCAGAATCGCTCCACTGAGGTTCGGCATCCAGCTGGACCCCAGCAGATGGCTGGCCACGGTGAGGTTGGCGACTAGAAGGGGGCCGCTGGACTGTGCTCCCCCTCCGGCCTGACCGTTCAGATCCGGCAGGGGTTCTCCGAACAGCAGACGGCGCAATCGTTCACGACTCCAGTTCGGTTCAGACGCCAGCGTTGTTAACAGGGGGCCATGCACGTTGCCGTCGTATCCCGCAGCCAGACGCGCCCAGAGCAGGGCGGTGATATCGGAAAAGCCGAGGAGCCAGCCCTCAGACCAGGCCATTGGCTGTTCAAGGAGTCGGGCTGCTCCCCAGCCACCCCGTGCGCAGGCCAACAGCGGTGCTTGTTGTTCGAGGTCGGCGTGCCGTTCCGGGTCCCGGCCAGCGAGGTAACCCCAGGTTCTGCCGGCAACATGTTGATCAAGGGGGTTCAATCCCCAGTCGCGCAGCACCGACAGACCCTCGAGGAGTTGCTGATCTGTTTTTAAGAACGAACTAGGGGCAACAGTTGCAACGGAGTCCCCCTTGCCAAGGGGGACTGCAGGACGAGCAAGCGGCTTCATCCCACCAGGCTGCGGCTGAGAATCAATCCAACCAGCAGCAGGCTGCCCAGTCGTACCTGCTGTTGAAAGTGCAGGCCGAAGCTTTTGATGT
>MDSV01128620.1_pt1 | contig 11480 bp, 15 predicted proteins | sample 810851 | NCBI WGS metagenome assembly MDSV01 (sample SAMN05326640, study PRJNA326480) | marine metagenome | isolation source: seawater | place: Atlantic Ocean: North East | collected 2012 | reverse complement strand
CTGTAAAAGAGTTAATGACTGAGCTTATATTGCCCGATTGGTAGTCAACAATTGTGACGTTCATCAAATTTAAATAGAGCCCTTTGTAGATGGTATTGAATTTTTAATTCTTTTATCAATCTCCAATGCCTCCTTAAGAGATCTTGCTAGGGCTTTAAAACAAGACTCAATCTTGTGGTGACTGTTATCACCATAAATATTTTCTACATGTAAAGTAATACCTGCAGACTGTGAAAAGGCTTGAAACCATTCTTTAAAAAGTTCGGTATCCATTTCACCAAGTTTTTCAACTTTAAGATCTACGTTCCATATTAAGTATGGTCTATTTGATATATCTAAAGAAACACGAGTTAATGTTTCGTCCATTGGAATGTGGGTAGTAGCATACCTCTTGATTCCTTTTAGATTTCCTGCAGCTTTTTTTATGGCCTCACCTATGGCAATTCCTGTATCCTCAGTAGTGTGGTGCAAGTCTATATGTGTATCTCCTTTTGCACTGATCTTCATATCTATTAATGAATGTTTTGAAAGTTGCTCCAACATATGATCCAAAAAACCTATTTTGGTCTTAATCTGATATTTGCCCTTTCCATCTAAATTAACTTCAACAGAAATGTTGGTCTCTTTGGTTTTTCTTAAAATCTTAGCTTTTCTGCTCATAATTATGAATTTATTTAAAGATATATAGTTAAATTTAGTATTTGGCAATAAATGAGGCCAAGACCTTGAAGATTCAAATTAAATCTCCACATAGAGTATTATGAATACAAACCAAAATTGGCATGGCACAACAATTGTCCTAATAAGAAAGGGCAAAGATACTATTGTTGCAGGTGATGGACAAGTAAGCTTTGGGAATACAGTTCTTAAAAGCAAAGCTAAAAAAGTTAGAAAGATTGAGAAAAGAAATGTGATTGCTGGTTTTGCCGGATCAACAGCAGATGCTTTGACACTTTTTGAAAGATTGGAAGCTAAATTAGAAAAACATGCAGGAAATTTAACAAGAGCAGCTGTAGAACTAGCAAAAGATTGGCGAACAGATAAGTATCTTAGAAGATTGGAAGCCTTGATGGCTGTTGCAGATAAAGAAAAAAGTTTTATCATTTCTGGAACCGGAGATGTATTAGAACCTGAGGACGGTATAATTGGTATAGGTTCTGGTGGAAATTATGCGCTTGCTGCAGCTAAAGTTTTAATAAATACAGATATGTCTGCAGAAGAAATTGCAAAAAAATCTTTGGATGTTGCTTCTCAAATCTGTGTGTTTACGAATAACAATATTACAATGGAAAAAGTTTAAATAAATGGTTTACAAATCTCCAAATCTCAAAGTTGTTAAGGACACTGCAAAAAAAAGTAACTCTAAAGTCAGTGCTTTATCACCTAGGGAAATAGTTTCAGAATTAGATAGGTATGTTATCGGACAACATCAAGCCAAAAGAGCTGTTGCTGTTGCTTTAAGAAATAGATGGAGAAGACAAGCACTTTCAGATGACATGAAGGATGAGGTATTGCCAAAAAATATTTTAATGATTGGACCTACTGGGGTTGGAAAAACTGAGATTTCCAGAAGATTATCAAAATTAGCACAAGCACCCTTCATAAAGGTAGAAGCAACAAGATTTACTGAGGTTGGCTATGTTGGGAGAGATGTAGAACAGATTATAAGAGACCTAATTGAAATTGCAATTGCGATGGAAAAAGAGAAAAAAAGAAAAGAGGTTCATGCTAAGGCTCAATTAGCTGCTGAGGAAAAAGTTTTGGATGCTCTCGTTGGAAAAAAAGCAAGCTTAGCAACAAGAGAAAGTTTTAGAAAAAGATTACGTTCAGGTGATTTAGATAAAAATGAAATTGAAATTGAAGTTAACGAAGCTTCGTCAGGAATGCCTAGCTTTGAAATACCAGGAATGCCAGGTGCAAATATTGGTATGGTTAACATTGGAGAAATATTAGGGAAGTCTGCGGGCGCTAAAGGAAAGAAAAAGAAAATGACTGTTAAAGAATCTCATGACATTTTAATAGCGCAAGAGTCAGATAAAATGATTGAGCAAGATAAAATTATTAAAGAAGCAAAAGACTCTACAGAAAATAATGGAATAGTATTTTTAGACGAAATAGACAAAGTTTCAGCTAGAGGTGATAGAGTTGGTGGCGATGTGTCTAGAGAAGGAGTCCAAAGAGATTTGCTTCCATTAATAGAAGGAACAACTGTAAATACAAAATATGGTCCGGTAAAAACTGATCATGTTTTGTTTATCGCATCAGGTGCCTTCCAACTTGCAAAGCCATCAGATTTACTCCCTGAATTACAAGGACGTTTGCCTATCAGGGTAGAATTAAATGCACTTACAGAAGAAGATTTTAAAAGAATTCTTAAAGAGCCTGACAATAGCTTAATAAAACAATACAAGGCATTACTTAAAACTGAAGATGTAGATTTAGAATTTTCTGACGACGGTATTGATATGCTAGCAAAACTTTCTACCGAAATAAACTCAACAGTAGAGAATATTGGAGCTAGAAGATTACACACAATTATAGAAAAAGTTTTGGATGAAGTTAGTTTTAATGCCTCTGACAAAGCAGGGCAAAAAATAAAGATTGATAAAGATTATGTTAAGAAAAATTTAGGCAGTTTAGTAAAAGATACAGATTTGTCTAAATTTATTCTTTAATTTTTTTAAGCTTAATAATTAAGGCTCCTTTGCCTCCCATTTTTTCATCAGCCTCTTTCATTTGAAGTATCTTTGAAGCTAAATCTAAATTATTGCTTATGAAGTCTGGAATAGTACCTTTTAAGGTGCTGTGATCTTTAGAGACATAAACGTTTTCATCTACATTTGAATGGTGCCCTTGGCCTGTTATAAGCAGAATTTCTGAAAACCCTTTTTCATAACACTTTTCTATAATTTCAGTCACTTTTTTGTTTGCATCATCTATAGAATATCCATGTAGATCAAATTTAAATCGGGAAGAATTTTCTTTTTCTAAAATCTCTCTGTCTTTATCAAAAATTTTTAATGGGTTTTTTAAAAAATCTTCCCAATCTTTCTTGTTTTTCTCTAATACTTTTTTTTTATTGGTCAACTATTTTTAATTTCGGCAAGATACCAATTGGGACTCATGCTTGAGGTTTTTTTAGTGAATTTCCAACGATCAATTACAGTTTTTATTTTATTAGGGTCACCCTCTATAACTTTATTATCTTTATCTTTTTTAACAGTTATAATTTCGCTAACAAATTTAACTGTAAAAAAAAGAGCATTTGCAGTTTTTTCAAATTTTTCAACAACAGAAGACTTAATCCCAATAAATGTTAATTCTGATTTTATATTTTTTGAATTTCTTTCCTCTATCGCAGATTCAAAATTTTCTCTCATTTCTTTGGTTAACAAATCTTTCAAGCTTTTTTTATCACCTTTAGCAAATGAATTAATGATAGTTTCATAAGCTATCTCTGCTCCCTTGAGAAACTCTTTCTTTTGCTCCAAATTAAATTCGGTTTCTGATTTTTTTGTTTGAGTTTTTATTTTCTCTTTAAATTCATCAAATTTTTTATCAGAAAAACCACTATAAACCTTATCCTGATGTCCGGTTTTTCTTCCTAAGATATTTCTTAATCTCAAAATGATAAACCCAGCAATCATTGCCAGAAGTATAATGTCTAGATATCCAAAGCTATTACTCATTATTTGATAAATATACATTATTAATATAATTTGGAAATGGGCAAATGAACACAATATTATTATTTTTAATAGGTATTCCGGCAGTAGAAATATTTGTAATGATCAAGATTGGTCAGAATATTGGTGCATTTAACACTGTTTTTTTAATTTTTTTAACCGCAATCATAGGTATCTATTTCGCAAAGATGCAGGGATTAAGTACGTTAAGGTCTGGTGTATATAGTTTGTATAAAAACGAAATACCATTATTTGAAATTATCTCTGGAGCATCTATAGCTCTAGCTGCCTGTTTGTTAATAGTGCCAGGTTTTGTAACAGATGCTCTTGGTTTTTTATTATTAATGCCTTGGTCAAGAAAAATAATAGTAAAATCTTTTATTAAAAAACAAAATAATGTAAAAACAAAATCAAAAAATTATATTGAAGGCGAGATAGTAGAAAAAGAAAACAATAAAGATAAAGAAGATGGCCTATAAGATTGTTGCTAAATATATAAAAGATTTATCTTTTGAGATCCAGGACGCTAAGTCTTACTTTCTTCTAGAAAAAAATATAAAAGATTTTATAATTAATTTTGAAATAAAAAGTAAAAAGTTAAAAGAAAGTATAATTGAGGTAGACACAACTTTGTACCTTCTCTCAAAAAAAGATAATAAATCTTCGCCAATTTCCATTTGTCTTTCCTCGGTTGTTAATTTCGAAAAAAAATTTGAAAAAGAAGAATTACAAAAAATTATCCTTATAGAAGTGCCTCAAACAGTTTACCCAGAAATTAGAAGCACTTTGATTTATTTATTTGATAAATGTGGATTTAAAAACGTTAATTTTGAACAAAAGGTTGATTTTAAAAAATTATACGAAAGTAGAAAAAGCTAAAAAAAATTCTTTTTTAATTCTGATTTTAAAAAACTGCTATGTTTATTTATTTCTTCAGCAGATGGTTTTACAAAGATTTTTTTTCTATTTTTATTAGTTTCCAAAAAAGAGTCGATTACATCAGTTGAAACTTCATTTGCTTTAGAGATTAAAGACGGTTCTTTTTCATCAACTAAATTTATATAAACTTCTCTTAAAAGCTCGCAGTCTAACAATGCGTTGTGTTTGGTCCTCTTAGATAAATCAATATTAAATCTTTTACACAGATTGTCTAATGAATTAGAAGCCGCAGGAAATTTTGACCTTGCTATCTCAAGTGAGTCTACAATTTCCTTAATGTTCAAAATTTTTTTATTAATTTTTTGTAACTCTGTATTAATAAACTCAACATCAAAAGCTGCATTATGTATAATTATTTTTTTTCCTTTAATAAATTCCAAAAACTCATCAGCTATGTCTTTGAATTTTTCTTTATCTTTTAAAAAATCATTAGACAAACCATGTATTTTAAAAGCCTCTTCTGATATTTTTTTTTCTGGGTTGATAAGTTTATGAAAAATTTTTTTAGTTGGTATTAAATTTTCTGTTTCAACGCAGGCAATTTCTAAAACTCGATCGCCACCCTTAGCTGACAAGCCTGTTGTCTCGGTATCTAAAAATATTTCATTCATATTTCTTTATTAAAAATTTAACATTTTTTTTTAAACTTTTGATAGATTTATTATTATAAATCACATGATCACTAATTTTTATCTTTTTACTAGAAATAATTTGTCTTTTGTCTAAAGTTGTGAATATCTCTCTGCTCCCTTTATACCTTCTCAATCTTATATTTCTTTTAGCGCCAACAAAAATAATAGAATCAAAAAATTTCATAAGTTTGCTCTCAATCAAAAGTGGAATTTCAAAAATTCCAATTTTAAAATTTCTCTTTTTTTTCATAAAAGCTTTCATTTCCCTTCTTACCAAAGGATGAATGATCAGCTCTAATTCTTTGAGCGCTCTTTTATCTTTTTTTATTAGGTTTTTAACTTTTTTTTTTAAATTTTTGTTATTTTTAAAATTAAATTTTTTTTTTACCTTGTTTATAAAATTTCTTTTTTTATAAAGATCTTTTACTATTTGGTCTGCACTAAAAATAGGATATCTATTGCGGGAAATTAATTTTGCCACTGTTGATTTCCCCGATGCCAATGAACCTGTAATTCCTATCTTAATCATTTTCTAATAATTGAAGAACTTTTTTGTCAATTTTAGGCAGAAGCCCTACCCGCTGATTGGGGGCCACTGTCCACAATCTAAAAGCTTCTTGGGCTTGATAAATGAACATCATTTTCCCATTTTCAATTTTATGGCCGCGTTTTTCGGCTTCTGAGAGAAAATTTGTTTTTTTAGGATTATAAATAACATCATAAAAAAACTTTCCTGGGTCTATTTGATCATAATTTATTGGTATTTTATCACTTTCTTTAAGACCTAGACTTGTAGCATTTATTATCACATCAAAATCTTTTATATCTCCCCATTTTACTAACTCTAATTGTGGAAATAGTTTTTTTAAATTTTCAGCTTTTTCTTTCGTTCTGTTGCTTAACATAATTACAGCAGCCTCCAGTTGCTCTAAAGCAAAAACAATTGAGGGAGTTACTCCTCCAGCCCCTAAAATTAAAATTTTTCTCCCTTTAAAATTATATTTAGTTTGCAGTAATGCTAATTTAAATCCATGAATATCGGTATTGGTCCCTATTATTTTATCTTTCTTTTTATAAATTGTGTTAACTGACGGAACTTTTCTTGAAATCTCCAATTCATCTAAAAAAGGTATAACTGATTTTTTGAATGGAACAGTAACATTAATGCCTTCAATTTCTTCATTTCTCATTTGTGAAATTATTCCTTCTATATCGCTTTCTTTGATCTGTTTTTTTTCATAAACAGCATCAACATTATTTTGTTTAAACCAATAATTATGTAATCTGGGTGACAAAGAATGTTCGATTGGATTTCCTATAACTAAATATTTTTTCATTTAAATTGGTTTAAGTATTCTTTTATTTGTTTAACTGGTAAACCCATTATTGTGTCCTCGTCTCCTTCAATTTTCGAAAACAAAGATCTCCCGCCAGCCTCGATTTGGTACACACCGTAGGCATATAATATTTCATCTTTTATATTGTCTAAGTATGATTTAATTTGGTCTAAATTAAGTTTTTTCATTGTTAGAGTTGAAGCATCTGTGTAATTCCATATCATAGAGCCATTCTTAGAAATGCAAACGGAGCTAATCAGTTGATGTTTTTTTCCATTCAAATTTTCTAATATTGCAACAGCCTCTTCTCTAGTTTTTGGCTTTGAAATTAATTTGCCTTCAAGATCTATAACGCTATCAGCACCCAACACAAGTTCATCTGGCCTTTTTTCACTTACTTTATTTGCCTTTAATTCTGCTAGATTTTTTGAAACCAATTTTGGTGTAGCATTTTCATTAAGCATGGCTTCTTTGACTTGATCCTCATCAATATTAGAAGGAATAACATTGCAGCTTATTTTATTATTTTCTAAAATATTTTTTCTTACACCGCTTTTTGAGGCAAGTATTATTTTCATTTGTTTTTCTTAATTTCATATATTTTTATAATAGATGCGGCTGTTTCTTCGACAGACCTTCTGGTCACATCTATGGTTGGCCAATTAAATTTTTTGAACATTTTTTTAGAATTTTCCACTTCTTCCTTTATTCTTTCTACACTTGTATATAAATTTAAGTCAATGTTCTGATTGGTGTTTGCTCTGGTCTTTCTAATCTCTGAAAGTCTTTCGGGATCAGCGAATAGCCCTACAACGCAAAATTTTTTACTTTCTTTTTCCAACAAATCTGGGATCTTCTGTTCCAAAACCAAAGGTATATTTAGTGTTTTAAATCCTCTATTGGCCAAATAAACGGAAGTTGGTGTTTTGCTTGTCCTGCTAACTCCTATTAGAATTATATCTGCCTTGTTTAAATCTTCGTTTTTCTTTCCGTCATCGTGGGCCATGGTAAATTGAATAGCCTCTATTCTCTTATAATATTCTTCATCCAAAACATGTTGTGCGCTTGGTTTGTGTGTTGCTTGTTGATTAAGTAATTTTGAAAAGCTTAAAATTAAATTTCCTAATACGCCAAAACATGGAATATTATTTTTTAAACTTTCGTTTGCCAAGTGTTTGGCCAGAGCAGTGTCAACTATCGTATATAAGATAATGGCATTTTGTTTGTCCTTGCATTCCTTAATGATCTTTTCTATTTGTTGTTCAGTTCTTGTAAAAACAAAATCTTTTTTTTCGTAATCAAAATTAGTAAATTGAGATTGTAGAGCCAAGAAAATTCTATCCAAGGTCTCTCCTGTTGAATCTGAAATGAGAAATATTTGATATTTAATGTTCATCAAACTTTGTGGATAATATTAGTATAACTAGTTAATATTAACAGTAATTTTAAAAACCATTTTTTTAATAACATTACTTAGCAAGTTCTTAACAATTAATCTAATGTTAACAGTTTGATACTTGGTCATTAACATTGTGTATAATATACGAAAAGTCAAATATAGGCTTATATTTTACTCACCATACATGTAAATAAAATAGGAAATATCACTATTTTACTAACTAACATGACCTATTACATAAAATATATTTTGAATCTATATTATTAATTATTATGAACAGACTTATAGATTGTATAACTCATAAAAAATCTTCTGGTATTCCAATATGGTTTATGCGACAAGCTGGTAGATATTTACCTGAATTTCAAGAGATAAGAAAAAAAAATCAAAATTTCATAAAACTTTGTTTAAACAGTAATTTAGTAAAAGATATAACCATACAGCCTTTAAAAAGATTTGATATTGATGCAGCAATAATATTTTCTGATATTTTAATTATACCTTATGGCTTGGGCCAAGAAGTTGAATTTAAAAAAGGTTTTGGGCCAATATTAGGAAACATAAATTTAGAAAAAATTATTAATACAAATCCCAAAGATTTTATCAATAAAATAAACCCTGTTTACGATGGATTAAAAAAAGTTAAAGAAGAAATAAAAGAAAAAGCTTTAATCGGGTTTGTTGGAGCCCCATGGACCTTGCTTCTTTATATGATTAATGGAAAGTCCCCCAAAAAAAATTTTAATTTTAACGAAATTAATAAAGATAAATCTTTAGTTATTAAATTAATGAAAAAAATAGAAGAAACAATTTGTTTACATGTTGAAAAACAAATAGAGGCAGGAGCAAATGTAATTCAAATTTTTGACTCTTGGGCAGGTTTGTTGCCAGAAAGAGAACTACAAAACTATTGTTATATGCCAACTCGCAGAATTGTAGATCATATAAAATCTCTAAATATACCAGTGATTTGTTTTCCTAAAGGCATAGGAAAAAATTATATTAATTTTAATTCAATAGTTAAGCCTGACTGTATTAGCATTGATTATGAAGTGGATCCAATATGGATAAAAGATAAATTAAATGGAACACCAATACAAGGAGGACTTGATCCTAAAATATTGCTTACAGACAAAGAGAATATTAAAAAAAATGCAGAAAATTATATTAAAATTTTTTCAGATTATCCGTACATATTTAATCTGGGCCATGGTGTTTTGCCAGAAACAAAACCTGAGACAATTGAATACTTAATTAAAATAATTAGGAACAAAAATTGATATGAGAAAGGCAGTTATTTTGTTTAATCTAGGAGGTCCCGATAAATTGGAAAGTGTAGAGCCATTTCTTTTTAATTTATTCAACGATCCTGCCATTATTAGCATTCCTTCGATTTTTAGATATCCATTAGCAAAGTTTATTTCAAAAAAAAGAGCTCCAGTTGCAAAAAATATTTATAGGGAAATTGAAAATAAATCACCAATTCTTGAACTAACTCAAAAGCAAGCAAATAGTTTAGAAAACAACTTGTCAAAAAAAGGGGATTATAAATGTTTTGTTGTTATGAGATGCTGGCATCCGAGGGCCTCTCAGGTTATAAATCAAGTCAAAGATTATGGGCCAGAGGAAATAATATTGTTGCCTCTTTATCCTCAATACTCGGCCTCAACTTCTGGATCTTCTATAAATGAGTGGAATGAGTTATGCAGGAAGGAAAATTATAAAGTTAATACAAAAACTATTTGTTGTTATCCAACAGAAAAATTCTTTATCGAGTCTCATGTTTCGCTAATCAAAAAAACTTTACAAGAAGTTAAAAATAAAAATTTTAAACTAATTTTTTCTGCACATGGATTGCCTGAAAACAAAATAAAAAAAGGGGACCCTTATCAATGGCAAGTTGAGAAAACGGTGCAAGAAATAATGTCAAAAATAAAAAATGAAAATTTAGATTATATATTAAGTTATCAAAGCCGAGTGGGCCCTTTAAAATGGATTGGCCCATCTACAGATGATGTTATTATTAAATATTCTAAAGAAAAAAAGGGAATTGTTATAGTGCCTGTAGCTTTTGTTTCAGAACATTCTGAAACTCTAGTAGAACTGGATATTGAGTATAAAAAACTAGCTGAAAAAAATGACTGCAGTTTCTATAAAAGAGTACCAGCACTAGGTACCGAAGAAAATTTTATAAAGGGATTAGAAGAATTAGTTTTAAAACCAAAAATAAGAGGCACTTTTGTTTCTTCGATAATGTGTCCCAATAAGCACGTTAAATGTCCTTGTTTAGGATTATGAAAGAAAAACATAAAAAATGAACACATATTTATTATTTAAATCAATTCATTTAATAGCAGTAATTTCCTGGATGGCAGGACTTTTATATTTACCAAGAATTTTTGTGTATCATGCTGAAACACGCAACAACGAAGAGAAAAATAATACTTTTAAAATTATGGAGAGAAGACTTTTTTTTTATATTATGAATCCTGCCATGTTGGTATCTTGGATTTTTGGATTATTATTATTACATTCCATAGGCCTAGGATCTTTGAATGAATTTTGGTTAATAACAAAGCTGCTTCTTGTGGTTTCCCTAACACTATATCATTTGTTCTTGCTTATATGTCTTAAGAAATTTAGCGATAATCAAAACAGTTATTCTCCTAAATTCTTCAGGTTTATTAATGAAGTTCCCACAGTATTACTGATAGCAATAATATTTATTGTGGTTTTTAAGCCTATTTAGACTTGAATATTAATTTTTAATCACTATATTGGTATTACTTACCTTAACGACAATAATCATATGAACTTACAAGAACTAAAGAAAAAGACGCCTGCAGAGCTTATATCGGAAGCGGAAAAGCTTGGTATTGAAAACCCTAGTACGCTTAGGAAGCAAGAGATTTTATTTTCTATTTTAAAAAAATTAGCTGAAAAAAATGAACAAATAACCGGAGGCGGTGTTTTGGAGGTACTACAAGATGGTTTTGGTTTTCTAAGAGCCATTGAGTCCAACTATCTTCCTGGGCCAGATGATATTTATGTTAGCCCAAGTCAAATAAGAAGATTTGGTTTAAGAACCGGAGATTCAGTCGAGGGAGAGATAAGAGCACCCAAAGATGCAGAAAGATATTTCGCCTTATTAAAAGTTAATCAAATTAATTTTGAAAATCCTGATAAAGGAAGAAATAAAATAGCCTTTGATAACCTAACCCCGCTTTATCCAAACGAGCAATTAAAGATGGAAATTGAAAAAAACGAAACAGAAAAGAAACCAGATCAAACTGCAAGATTAATCGATCTAGTTAGTCCAATTGGAAAGGGACAGAGATCTTTAATTATTTCACCACCAAAAGCAGGTAAAACAATTATTTTACAAAACATTGCAGATTCGATAGCCAAAAATCATCCCGAATGCTATTTGATGGTTTTGCTTATAGACGAACGTCCCGAAGAAGTAACTGATATGCAGCGTTCAGTT
>MDSV01013382.1_pt1 | contig 11480 bp, 10 predicted proteins | sample 810851 | NCBI WGS metagenome assembly MDSV01 (sample SAMN05326640, study PRJNA326480) | marine metagenome | isolation source: seawater | place: Atlantic Ocean: North East | collected 2012 | reverse complement strand
CTAAATCAGATGAAAATAATATCAAATATTATTCTAAAGATGAGGGTATTTTATCTATAATGTATCACCGTTTTAATGAAAATAAGTATCCTTCAACAAATATTAAAATGAACATATTTAAGAATCATTTAAAAACAATTAAACAATTTAATTATAGTTTTTATAACCCAATTAATTTTAAAGAAGAATTTAATTATCCTAGAGATCAAAAAGTAATACTTCTTACTATAGATGATGCTTATGAGTCTTTTTATAAAGAAGCTTGGCCTTTTTTAAAGAAAAATAAAATTCCATTTATTTTATTCGTATCCACAGAACCAATAGGTAAAGCAGGTTATATGACGTGGGATCAAATTAAAGAAGTAGATAATCAGATATTTGCATTCATAGGTCATCATTCACATTCTCACAAATACTTAATTGATAAAACTGAAGAGGAATTTATTAAAGATATTGAGACTGCTGATGAAGAGTTTTTAAATAATCTTGGATATATACCAAATTTGTTTTCTTATCCCTTTGGTGAATATTCAGAATTTATGAAAAAATATATATCAAAAAAATTTGATTTTGCTTTTGGTCAACACTCAGGTGTTATTGATCTTAATAAAGACAGATATGAACTACCAAGATTTCCTATTAATGAAAATTATGGTAAAGATAAAAGATTTAATTCTATCATAAAATCATACCCATTAGAATATAAAAGTATAATTCCATCAGACAAAAAATTAACTCAAAATAACAATCCTCCAAAATTAGAAATTGAATTTTTTAAAGAACAAAAAAATTTAGACAAAATTAATTGTTATTCAAATGAAGCTAATGAATGGCAAAAAGCTAATATTAAAATTATAAACAAAATTCTTACTATTGATTTTAGAGATAAATTTTCTCCAAGAAGAGGCAGAATTAATTGCTCGCTTAATGATGGTGGAAAATGGAGATGGCTTGGTATACAATTTATTGTTAGAGATAATTAAATAAGACTTTCCAAATCTATGCTAGAAGGTAATAACTTAGCATCATCGAAATCTTTAAGTTTATTTTGAAGAATAATTTTTTTTAAAACTGAAACATACTTAACTCCAGTTTCAGCATATTTATGTAAATGCTCCGATAAAACTAATCCATCTAGGGGCTTTCCCAAATCTCTTAACTCAGCTCGTGCTTTTCTAAAATCTTTATAAGTAGAATGAGTATTTAAATTTCTCTTATAAGCTCTAACTGAGGCTTGTAATACATTAAATTTCATAACTTTATGCCCTTTGTCTACATCAGCATCTTTAGGTTTTAATCCTTCGCCAGACCATGTCCATTGACCAAATAATGCATTTCCTTCTTGCGCAAATCTCGAGGTTCCCCACCCAGTTTCTTTTGCGGCTTGTGCAATAGCTAAAGATACGGGGACCTCATCCATTCTAATTTTAAGTTCAGATAGATCATTCGACTTAGTCCCGTACTGTTTATACTTTTTTTCAAGCCATTTTTTTTCGAGATCCGAATTATTACTTTTATTTATAATACTAAATAGTGTTTTTCTATCTAGTCTAATGTTATTATTTTCTTTTAAAATTAAAGGTAGCACAATTTGAATAAATAATTCTTTTCTTTTTCTGGTATCTTCAATCATTTTAATTTCCTGAGGAAGTAAAGTTAATGCAACAGGTTTAACTAATTTTTTTTTTCTCACTTCTTTTAAATCATATCCTGTATCTTGAAATAACTGTTTTATGGTAGACGCACTTAATCTAACTGTATCTGTTTCTAAATCATTTAAACTAAAGATATCTAACAATAAATCATTTTCATCTAGTATGTCATTTTCTTCTTTTGAATTTTTTTTTTTATTTAAAGTATAGGCTAAAATCTTTTTTGAATTATTTGTAAATTCTTTTGAATTTAAAATATTTTCATAAGTAGAGCCAATGAGTATAGGTACAGTATAAAAAAAACCCACTATTAAAAAACTACTCAAAAGGACTCTTGAAATCGAATTAATTTTTTTTTTAAATAAATTTTCTTGGTGAATTTTAAGTCTTTTTTTATTAGACTTTCTTATAAATTTTATTCTCATCATTTCTGTATTGCCTCAACTTCTTTGACTTCTGGTAAATAATGACATAAAAGATTTTGAACACCTTGCTTTAAAGTCATCGTTGAACTAGGACATCCTGAACAACTACCCTGTAATTGTACTTTTACTACTCCATTTTTAAATTCTATAAATTTAATATCTCCGCCATCTTTTGCTACAGCAGGTCTTATTTTTTGATCTAAAATTTTTACTATTTTTTCTTCTATTTCATTTAAGTTTAAATCATTTTCTTTTTTATTTTCATCAATTAAAAACTCTTTACCATCAGCATAAAAGTCATTAATTAACGAAATTACTATATGTTTTATTTCATTCCATGTAGTCTGATCTTTTTTATTAACAGATATAAAATCTTGTCCTAAAAAAATACTTTCTACACCATTTACAGATAGTATATTTCTTACTAATTCATTCTTAACATCAGACTTGTTTGTGATTTCATAAGATCCACTATTAGAAACTTTCTTTCCAGGAAGAAATTTTAATGAATTTGGGTTGGGTGTTGTTTCTGTTTGAACAAACATGCTTTATATATAGTTAATATTTAATAAATTAAAACTTCATAATAAATTTTTATCAAAAACCCATAATTTCTTTGACTCTTTCTATCTTTTTTGACGCAATCACATTAGCTTTTTCAACTCCATCTAGAAGAATTTTGTCCAAATATTTCTGATCTCCTAAAAGTCTTTTTATCTCTTTAGATATTGGGTCAATTTTACTTACCAATTCGTCTGATAATTTATCCTTAAATTCTGAAAAATTCTTCCCTGCAAAAATTTTTACAGAATTTTGTAAAGTAGAATTAGTTAAGCTTGAATATATTCCTAAGAGATTTTTTGCTTCTAGTCTTTCGTCAAGTTCATTTAAGTCTTTTGGCATTGGCATTGGATCAGTTTTAGCTTTTTTAATTTTGTTTACAATTTGATCTTTATTATCTGTTAAATTTATTCTACTAAAATCTGACAGATCCGATTTACTCATTTTTTTTGATCCATCTTTCAAACTCATAATTCTTGAAAACTCTTTTACAATTAAAGGTTTTGGAGCTAGAAAAAAATTTTCTATTTGAAAATCATTATTAAATTTTTGAGCAATATCCCTACATAATTCTAAATGTTGCTTTTGATCATCTCCCACTGGGACGTGGGTTGCGTCATACAATAAAATATCAGCAGCCATTAGAATTGGATAAGAATATAAACCAATACTCGCCTTTTCCTTATCCTTTCCTGCTTTTTCTTTAAATTGTGTCATTCTATTTAACCATCCCATCCGAGCAATACAGCTTAATATCCAGGCACATTCTGCATGAGCAGCTATGCTTGATTGATTAAAAACTATGCTTTTTTTAGGATCTATTCCGCTTGCAACAAAAGTTGCTACTGTCTCTCTGATATTATTTTTTAATTCTATGGGATCTTGCTTAATAGTAATTGCATGTAAATCAACAACACAAAAAATACATGAATTATCATTATCATTGTTTAACTCTACAAAATTCTTAATAGCTCCCAAATAATTTCCTAAATGGAGATTACCCGTTGGTTGAACTCCTGAAAAAATTTTTTTATTCATAAAATTAGTACTTTAATTTAATATCGCTTATTTTGAAAGCTTTGATGAGATAACAAATGACTAAATAAAACAATAGTCCTAATAAAACACTTAAAATTAAGTATAATGATTTAATTTTTTCATTAAATGCTAATTCATTTTGAAAGAAGATTAATAAAAAATTAAAAAAAATCCCCATAAGTAGTGAGGCAATCATTATCTTAAAAAAATTAATAAAAAATATTTTGTTAAAAAAAAATAATTTTTGATTTTTCAAAAAAATAAACAATATTATAGAATTAAACCAAGATGAAATAGATGTTGCAATTGGAATTATGATAAATCCAATCTTGTTGAAATAGTAAACACTAATTAAGATATTTATAATAACTGAAATTAAAGAAATATAAAAAGGCGTTTTTGTATCATGATTAGCATAGAAAAAGCTTGAAAAAACTTTAATTAAAGCAAAGGCAGGCAGTCCTAGAGCAAAATAATATAATGCTAAACCAGAATTTAAAACTGAACGCTCATTAAACGATCCATAGCCAAATAGTGCTGAAATTATTTGCTCGGAACCAATGATTAACGCAAAGGTAGCTGGAACACTTAAAAACAAACTTAACTCAAGAGCTTTATTTTGTATTAATAAAATTTTTTTTTTTCTTCCAGACTGGATATATTTTGAAAGTTGGGGAAGAATAACAACACTAATAGCTATTCCAGCAATTGCTAAGTTAATTTGATATATCCTATCAGCATAATATAAATATGAAACTGCACTTGCTTGATAAGAGGCAATTATAGTTCCAATTAAAATATTTATTTGAGTAACTCCTGAAGAAAAAATACTAGGTAAAAGTTTTTTAAAAAAGTATTTGACTTTGTTACTTACTCTAATTTTGAAATTTAATTTTAACGAACAATGCTTTTTTACAAACTTGTATAAAAACAAGAATTGTAAAATACCTGATATAGAAACTGCATATGATAAATAATATATAAGTTGATCACCCAGTAATCTTGAAGAAAATAATACTAAAATTAAAACTATATTTAATATTATTGGAGAAGCTGAAGGTACAGCAAATTTATTATGTGAATTTAAAATCGCGGAAAAAAAGGATGCTAAACAAATAAAAAATAAAAATGGAAAAGTTATTCTGGTTAAATTTATTGCAATTTCCATTTTTTCTAAATTATTAATAAATCCTGGGGCAATAATTGAAACAAATGCCGGCATAAAAATTTGAACCACAATTGTTAAAAATAATAGGCCTATAAACAAAAGGTTAAAAACATCATTGGCAAATTTATTTGAATTTTTTTTTCCCCTAACTATCTCTGATGAATAACTTGGCACAAAAGCAGCATTAAAAGCACCTTCTGAAAATAATCTTCTAAAAGTATTTGGAATTCTAAATGCTACAAAAAAAACATCTGCTAATTGTCCAGTTCCTAAAAAAATAGCAATGAGAATATCCCTTATATAACCAAGCAATCTACTAATTATAGTATAAAAACTAAATGTACCTGTTGACTTCAGTAAATTCATAAATCATATTAGTATTAATTTTACCCTATTAGTACATTTATTATCAGAAATGAAAAAAACAAAGATTGATCATTACACAGATAAAGAAGCTTTAGATTTTCATAAAGACAAAAAACCTGGCAAGATTGAGATTAATTCCTCCAAAAATATGACTACAAAAAGAGATCTTGCGCTAGCTTATTCCCCTGGCGTGGCTGCTCCAGTTAAAATGATTAGTGAAAAGCCTGAGACAGTATATGATTATACTAGCAAAGGAAATCTGGTGGCAGTAATAAGTAATGGCTCCGCTATTTTAGGTATGGGTAACTTAGGTGCTCTAGCTTCAAAACCTGTCATGGAAGGAAAAGCTGTTTTATTCAAAAGATTTGCAGATATTGACTCTATAGATCTTGAGATTGATTGTAACAATACGGAGGAAATAATTAATTCAATTAAAAATTTTGCACCAAGTTTTGGTGGAATTAATTTAGAAGATATTGCAGCTCCTGACTGCTTTGTAATTGAGCAAAAACTTAAAAAAATTTTAGACATTCCAGTTTTTCATGATGACCAACATGGTACTGCAATTATTACTACGGCTGCCCTTATAAATGCTCTCGATGTAAGTGGTAAATCGATAAAAAATATAAAGATAGTTGTTAATGGAGCAGGTGCATCAGCTCAAGCATGTGCAGAACTTTTTAAAAAATCTGGGGCATTATCTAAAAATGTAATTATGATTGACAGAAAGGGAGTAATTTATGAAGGAAGATCTAATGGAGTCGATCAATGGAAATCTAGACACGCTATAAAAACAGAATTAAGATCTCTTAATGATGCAATTAAAGGAGCAGATGTTTTTTTAGGCTTATCTGCTAAAGGTGCTCTTAAAAAAGAACAAGTTAAGTTGATGGCAAAAAATCCAATAATTTTTGCCTGTGCAAATCCAGATCCTGAAATTACACCTGAAGAAATCAATGAAGTTAGAAATGATGCAATTATTGCGACTGGTAGATCAGATTATCCAAATCAAGTAAATAATTTAATTGGATTTCCCTATATTTTTAGAGGAGCATTGGACGTTAGAGCAAAAACAATTAACGAAGAAATGAAAGTAGCAGCAGCTAAAGCTATTGCAAATCTCGCTAAAGAAGAAGTTCCAGATGAAGTAGTTGCTGCAATGGGAGGAGAAAGACCACACTACGGAAAAAATTATATAATACCCTCAACTTTTGATCCTAGATTAATTAGTGTTATTCCATCTGCTGTAGCTAAAGCAGCTATGGATACTAAGGTAGCAAGAAAAAAAATTAATGATTTTGAAGTTTATAAAGAAGAACTTAAACAAAGACTAGATCCTACTGTAACTATTATGCAGGGAATCAATTCTTTTATAAAAAAAAACCAAAAAAGAATAGTATTTGCTGACGGCGAAGATGAAAATACTCTTAAGGCTGCAATTGCTTTTAAAAATTCTAAATTAGGTATTCCTATTCTAGTGGGTAAAAAAGAGAAGATTAAAGAACAAATTAAAAAAATTGGATATAAAGATAATTTTAATATTGAAGTTATTAATTCAACAAATGTTGAAAAAAGAAAAAAGTATGTAAAGAATTTATTTCAAAAACTACAGAGAGAGCAAGGTTTTTTAGAGAGAGATTGTGACAGACTTATTAGAAACGATAGAGTTGTTTGGGCCGCAAGTATGGTAGCATTTGGTGATGCTGACGGTGCTGTCACAGGAAATACTAGACGATTTGGATCGTCATTAGATAAAATTAAAAATGTTGTTGACGTTAGAGATGGTGAAATAATGTTTGGGCTGAATATGGTTGTTCATAAGGGTAAAACTATTTTTGTTGGTGATACAAGTGTTCACGAATATCCTACCTCAGAACAAATGGCAGAAATAGCAATATCTTCTGCAAGGGTTGTAAAACTATTTGGTTTTGATCCCAAAGTGGCGTTTGTATCTCATTCTACATTTGGTCAACCAGTAACAAGTAGAACAAAACATATTAGAAAGGCTGTTGATATTTTAAAAAATAAAAAAGTAGATTTTGAATTTGATGGAGATATGCAACCAGATGTTGCTTTAGATAAAGAATATCAAGATTTATATCCTTTTTCAAAAATAGTTGGAAATGCTAATATTCTAATAATGCCAGGACAACATAGTGCTGCTATATCATATAAAATGATGAAAACGCTGGGAGATACAAAAGTAATAGGACCTTTGCTAATTGGACTTGGACTTCCTATCGAGATAGCCCCGCTGAGATCATCAACTTCAGAGATAATTAATTTAGCATCAATAGCAGCTTACTCTGCAGCTATAATTGATTATAAAAAAACTAATCCTTTTGAATTCTCAAATCTTCAACCAAAATAATACTAGCTATAACTTTTTCAACGTCTAGAATTTCCTCGGACTCACTTATAACTAAGCTTTTTTCTTCAGATGTCATAGCTATACCATAAATATAAATTTTTTTTTTATAAGTATCAATTTGATAGTTGGTAGCCTTAATATTTTTATTCAAAATTAAAGCTGTTCGAAGTTGTGAAGTAATTAAAATATCTTTAGCAGATCTTTTAAAATTAAATTCTTCTTTAATTTTTAAATCATTACGAACTGATCGTACACCATCAGTTTCCCAAGCTAACTTGGTTAATTTTAGTTTTTCTTCTGGAGTATCTACTTTTCCTGTAATAAAAATTCTACCATCAAGTACTTTAGTTTTTACACTTAAAACATAGTTTTTATTTGTTAAAAGAATTCTAGCCGATAAACTTTTCTGCATAATTGAATCATCAATCTGAGTGCCAACAGACCTAGGGTCAAATGCTATACTTACACCTGTCCCAAAAATTCCTTTTGAGGAAAAACCAACACATCCAGCCAAAAAAATCCCTAAGATAATTATTGGTATATATTTAACTTTCATCTTTTAATTTTAAACAATAATTATAAATTTCTTTTTTTGATATGTCTCTTTCTCGATTAATCACACTTGTTATTTCTTTAACACTTAATTTATTAATCATCATCTTTATATTAATTTTATCTGATTCACTCAATTCTTTGGAGCTTTTTTTATTATTTTTCATCTCAGATACAATTATTGTAAATTCGCCCTTCAATTCCATTAAAAAGGGCTCTAAATCATCTATATCTGATCTAATATACTCCTCGTAAAATTTTGATATTTCTCTACAAAAAATTATTTTTCTTCCACTAAAATATAATTTTAATTGAGGAATTATTTTATTAATCTTTTTTGGGGATACAAAAAATATTAAAGAGCAATTAATTTCAGAAAGATATTTTAGATCTTTAATTAAATCTTTTTTTTTTTCCGGAAAAAAACCGTAAAAGAAAAACTTCTCAGAAAAGCCACTTATAGAAAATGCAGTCGAAACTGCAGAAGCACCAGGAATAGGTATAATATTAATATTTTGCTTTACGCATTCTTTTATTAAAATGCTACCTGGATCTGAAATAGTTGGCGTTCCAGCATCTGAAATTAGAGAAATTATTTTATTTTCCCTCAATAATTCAATTATCTTTTTTAAATTCTTTTTTTCATTAAACTTATGATTTGATATCAGTTGAGATTTAATGTCATATTTGTTTAACAAGTTTTGAGATACTCTTGTATCTTCACACAAAATATAATCAGACTTTCTTAACGTTTCGATAGCTCTATAAGTAATATCTTTTAAGTTTCCTATTGGAGTTGATACTAAAAAAAGAGCATTTTTGTCATTTTTTTTTAAAGATTGTGGTTTAATAATCATAATTAAGAATAAAAGATATTATATTATCATCAAATGAATAAAATTATTAAAATTATTTTTCTTTTATTACTAAACCACTTTCTATTATTCTTTAACGCTGCGATAGGAGAAGAAAAAATAAAAATTGGTTTACTTGTACCAATGACGGGTAATAATGCGGAACTTGGACAATCTATTATTAAGGCAGTTAGATTAGCTATTAAAGATATAAATAATGATTTAATAGAAATTATTCCAAAAGATACCAATTCAAAACCTGATAAAACACTTAAGTCAGCAATAGAGTTAAAACAACAAGGAGTAAAGATTGTTATTGGACCAGTATTTCATAAAAGTTTATCATACTTAGATGAAATTAAAGATCTTACTTTTTTATCCTTAACAAACAAAACATTAAACCTTCCAACAAACGTAATTTCAGCGGGAATTAATTCAACGTCACAATTTAATACAATCAAACAATTTTTAAAACTAAATGAGATTAAAAAGACTATTTTCCTAACACCAATACAAGACTTTGAGTTTGAGGTTAAAGAGGGTATTAAAAACTCTAAAATAAAAACCTATAGACTTCACGAGTATAGCACTGATCCAACTAAGTTAACTTATCAAATTGAGGAAATAACAAATTATAAAATTAGAAAACAAAACTTAGAGGATGAAATTTATAGAATAAAGAATTCTAATGAAGAAAACAAAGAAAAAAAAATAAAAAAATTAGAACAACGATATACATTAGGCGGTCTAAATTTTGATGCTGTTGTAATTGCTGATTTTAGTGAAAGCCTAAAAAGTGTAAGTACGTCTCTTTTATACACTGATGTTTCACCCAAAAATAAATATTTTATCACTTTAAATCAATGGTTTGAAAAAAGTTTACTTAATGAAATAGATATTCAACCTTTGTACTATCCGTCAATAAACAAAATAAATTTTGAAAATTACAAAGTTAAATTTTTTAAAAAATTTAATGAATATCCATCTCATTTATCTTTATTAAGCTATGACCTTGTTGGTTTAATTTATTATCTGTCCTTGAAAACAGACTTGTCAAATTTAAGTAAAGTTTTTAAAAAACAAAATTCATTCAAAGGGAAAATAGGTATTTTTGAGATTAAAAATAATAAGATTAACCATAAATTAAACTTTTATAAAATTGAAAATAAAAAAATTATAGAAATTTTTTAATTTTTTTAAAAGCTTTAAAGCGATGATCGATTTTATATTTTTGAGATGAGGTTATTTCTCCAAAAGTTTTTTTTTTGTTATTTGGAATAAATATTGGATCATATCCAAAACCATTAGCACCTTTTGGTTCTTTTGAAATAAAGCCCTCTACCTTACCAACAACTAAAGCAATTTTTTTATTTAAAAAACAAATTGATAAAGCACAAACAAATCTTGCTTTAATTTTTTTTTGTTTCCAATTTTTATCTTTTTTATATAAAGCTTTATAAACTTTTTTAATTGCTTTATTAAAATTTCCTAATTTACCCGCCCATCTTGCAGAATAAACGCCTGGATCTTTATTTAAGATATCAATTTCTAAACCAGAATCATCTGCCAAGCATATCAAATTTGTCTTTTTTGAAAAATATTTTGATTTAATTAATGAATTTTCTTTAAAAGTAGATCCACTTTCCCGTGGACTTTTAAGATTGAAATTAGCTGCTGAATGAGTTTTTATATATTTAGGCAGTAAATCTCGTATTTCTCTTAATTTTCCTTTATTATTAGTTCCAATAAGTAATTTTGAGATTTTTTTCATTTACACCTAGCAATTTATAAATTTCTTACCATATAAGCTAAAATGGAAAAAGAAGAAAACATAGATAAAATTAAAGAAAATCTAGATACATCTGAAACAGATTTAAACGATAGTCAAACAGAAAAGTTAACAAATGAGTCTATTAGTATTAAAAAAAATGAAAAGATAGAATTATCTTCCGAAGAAAAAATTGTAGAACTAGAGGATAAACTTGTAAGAGCATTTGCAGAAATGGAAAATCAAAGAAGAAGGTTTGAAAAAGAGAAAGAAGATGCTTTTGAGTATGGAGGTTTTTCTTTTGCCAAAGAAGCTTTGAACCTAATTGATAATCTTGCAAGATCAAAACTAATTTTAGAGAATGATGAAAAACTTAAAGAGACAGAAGCCCTTAAAAAAACTTTAGAACATTTTGATATTATCAATAATGATTTAATATCTATTTTTACTAAAAATAATATTGTACCAATAGACTGTTTAAACAAAAAACTTGATCCAAATCTACATCAAGCAATGATGGAAATAGAAGATGATCAAAAAGAACCTGGTACTATTGTTCAAGAAATTCAAAAGGGTTTTATGATTAAAAATAGGTTATTAAGACCGTCTTTAGTTAGTGTATCAAAAAAAACTAGTAAAATAGATAAAAAAACTGAGGAAAATAAGGAAAATAAGGAAAATAAGGAAAATAAGGAAAATTTAAATAAATAATTTTAATACAGAGG
>MDSV01247949.1_pt1 | contig 11481 bp, 9 predicted proteins | sample 810851 | NCBI WGS metagenome assembly MDSV01 (sample SAMN05326640, study PRJNA326480) | marine metagenome | isolation source: seawater | place: Atlantic Ocean: North East | collected 2012 | reverse complement strand
CATTGATGATAGAACTTCAATTATTAATTTATTAAAGAAATCTTCATGATCGATAAGGCATCGATATTTATTCTTAAGAAAAGAAAATTTTTCGTTACGTTTATACTAATCATCACTGTCTTTATGGCCTATATGAGTCAGTTCGTTCAGCTAAATTACGATTTCTCTCAGACGGTTCCTGACTCAGATCCAGATATGGAATATTATAATGGTTTCAAGAAAACGTTTGGTGAAGACGGTAATGTTTTTGCGGTTGGGTTAAAAGATTCTTCAATCTTTCATTTAGAAAACTTTAAAGCTTATCAAAAGTTAACTCAAGAAGTAAAAGACATTAACGGAGTTAAGGGTGCTTTAGGATTATCTTCTTTACAGATTTTGAAAAAAAATACAAAAGACAAAAATTTTCAATTTGTATCAATATTTAATAAGCCTTTAAGCTCTCAAGAAGAATTAGATAGCCTTATCGATTTTACTTTAAACCAAAAGTTTTATAAGGGTAAAATATTTAATGATGATGGCGCAATAACTCTTCTAATTACTATTGATAAAAAGATTCTTAACTCTGATAGAAGAGATGCTTTAATGGAAAATCTTATTGGTAGAGGAAATGAGTTTCAGTTAAATACAAATATAAAATTACATTATGCAGGATTACCTTACTCAAGATATACAATTGCAAATAATGTTAAAGATGAATTGTCACTTTTACTTGTTGCTTCTCTTGCTGTAACTGCTCTAATTTTATTTATATTTTTTAGGTCTTGGGATGCAGTTTTAATACCGGTATTTATAATTGGAATTGTTGTTGTTTGGATCTTTGGATCTCTTGCTTTATTCGGTTATAAAATAACCCTACTTTCAGGCCTTCTTCCTCCATTAATTGTTGTTATAGGAATTCCTAATTGTGTCTATATGCTCAATTATTATCATTACTCTTTTGAGAATCACAAAGATAAGAGGGACGCTTTTAAAAATGTTATCAAGACTATAGGATTGATTACACTAATAACTAATTTAACAACTGCTGTAGGCTTTTTAGTTTTATCAACTACAGACATAAAAATTTTAACAGAGTTTGGAATAATCGCTGGAATTAATGTTGTAGCTACTTTTTTTGTTAGTATATTTTTACTTCCAACAGCTTACATATATCTCCCAGCACCTAAAAAGAGTCAGACAGATTACCTAAACTATAATTTTATAAATAAACTTATTTCATCTTTTATTTATATTTCATTTAACCACAAAAAAGCAGTTTTCTTATTTTTTACATCAATCTTTGTAATATCAATTTACGGCATTACCAAGGTGAAGTCTATTTCTTATATTGTTGATGATGTCCCAGCTGAAAGTTCTCTTATGAAAGATTTAAAATTTTTTGAAAAGAATTTTTCTGGTGTTATGCCTCTGGAGATCGTTGTAGACACAAAAATCAAAAGAGGAGTACAAAACTTAAATACCCTTAAAAAAGTTGATAGATTAGAAAATTTCCTTTCCGATAAAAGTTATGTTTCTTCTCCTATATCTATTGTAAGTTTTGTTAAGGCTTCAAGACAAGCATATTATAATAACAACCCTTTCTATTATTCAATGCCTAACAACAGAGATAAAAATTTTATTTTGAGATATATAGCGGATGGTTATCAAAGTAATATATCTGAAGAAGATAATATATCTAAATCATTTGTAGATTCAACAGGTCAAAAGATAAGAATTTCTCTTAATGTATCTGATTTAGGTTCCTTTAAACTAGATTCTATTGTTAGTAATATAATTAAACCTAAAATTGATGAGATTTTTTCTAAATCAAAGTCAGAAGTTATGCTCACTGGCACAACTCTAACATTTATTAAAGGCATTAATTTTTTAATTGAGAATTTATTGCAGTCTATGTTATTAGCATTTTTTATAATAAGTTTAATTATGTCTGCATTATTTAGAAATATTAAGATGGTTATTATATCATTAATCCCAAATATTATTCCATTATTAATAGCTGGTGGCATTATGGGTTTTTTGGCTATTCCTCTGAAACCAAGTTCAGCCCTTGTATTTAGTATTGTATTTGGAATTTCAGTTGATTACTCCATTCACTTTTTAGCAAAGTTTAAAAATGAATTAGTACATAATAGTTTAAATGATTCAATACTTAAAACAATTTCTCAGACAGGGAAAAGTATGGTTTTTACATCTTTTATTTTATTTTTTGGATTTATAATTTTTGCTTTTTCTAATTTTGGAGGAACTATTGTTCTTGGGGTATTAACCTCAATTATTTTATTTGTAGCCATGATTACTAATTTGACTTTATTACCGAGTATAATTTTACATTTTTATAAAAAGTAGGATATGGGTAAAAAGAGGTTCAATGAAAGTACAGATTTAAATCTTTATAATGTAAGTAAGGACATTATTTCTCTTTGGAAAAAAAATGAAATTTTTGAAAGATCAATTAATAATAGAAAAGACTCTGAAGTTTTTTCATTTTATGAGGGTCCACCTTCAGCTAATGGTCTGCCAGGTATTCATCATGTTATGGCAAGAACAGTGAAAGATATATTTTGTAGGTATAAAACCATTCAAGGTTATAAAGTTTTTAGAAAAGGTGGTTGGGATACTCATGGATTACCAGTTGAGTTACAGGTAGAGAAATCATTAGATATTACCAAAGATGACATAGGAGTGAAGATATCTGTAGAAGAGTATAACAGAGAATGCAAGAAGGCTGTAATGAAGTACAAGGAGAAGTGGGAAGAGCTAACTGAAAGTATAGGTTTTTGGTTAGATGTTGATGATGCATATATAACATTTGAAAATAAATATATTGAATCTGTGTGGTGGTCTATTAAGGAACTATATAAAAAAGGGTTTCTTTATAAGGGTTATACTATTCAGCCCTATTCACCTGCTGCGGGAACAGGTTTAAGTTCACATGAATTAAATATGCCCGGGGCATATAAAGAAATTAAAGACACATCATTAACTGCTCAGTTTATGATTAAACCGAATGAGAAGTCGCTCAAATTATTTGGAAAAGAAGAAACATTTATCTTAGCATGGACTACAACGCCATGGACTCTTCCTGCAAACAATGGTCTAGCTGTCGGGAAAAAGATTGATTATGTTCTGATTGAAACTTTTAATAAATACTCTAAAAAAAAGGTCAGAGTTGTATTAGCTAAGAATTGTATTAATAAGTTCTTCTCAGAAGATAATCATGTTGGTGGTCAAATAAAATTCAAAGAGAATCATCTAGAATATAAAGTAATTAAGCAAATTAAAGGATCTGAAATGTGTGGTTTAGATTATCATCAATTATTACCATATGTAAAAGTTAATAAACCTGCTCTGTCTATAATTCATGGAGATTTTGTATCTACTGAAGAGGGAACTGGAATTGTTCACATATCCTTAACTTTTGGTTCTGATGATTTTATGGTCTCAAGAAAAAATAATATGCCTGGAGTTTTTGTAAAGGATGATAACAATGAAGATGTACCTATCGTTGATAAAAACGGAAAGTTCGTTGATGAAATAACAGATTTTGCTGGTATGGAAGTCAAGAATTTTTCAGATGAAAAAAGTGATCAATTGTCTACTGATGAAATGATTTCTATTAAATTAAAGCAAGAAAATAAAGCTTTTGATGTAAAGAAATATATTCATAGTTATCCACACTGTTGGAGGACAGACAAACCAATTCTATACTATCCGCTTGAATCCTGGTTTATAAATACAACTAAATTAAAATCTAAATTTATAGAGCTCAATAAAAAAATAAATTGGCAACCAGAATCAACTGGCTCAGGAAGGTTTGGTAATTGGTTAGAAAACCTGGTTGATTGGAATTTAAGTAGGTCAAGATATTGGGGTACTCCACTTCCTATATGGAGGACAGAGAATGGTAAAGATGAGATATGTGTAGGAAGCATAGAGGAGTTAAGAGAGGAAGTTAAAAAGTCTCATCAAGCCGGATTTATGAAAAAAAAATTATCCGAGAGTTTTGATTTACATAGACCATATGTTGATGAAATTATTTTGGTATCTAAAAATAATGAGCCAATGTACAGAGAAAAAGATATCATTGATGTTTGGTATGATTCAGGTTCGGTTCCATTTGCGCAGTATCATTACCCATTTGAAAATGAAAATTTTTTTAAAGATATGTTCCCTGCTGATTTTATTGCAGAGGGAGTGGATCAGACTAGAGGATGGTTTTTCACTTTACATGCACTATCAATAATGTTATTTGGTGAGTCAAGTTTTAAAAATGTCATTTCAAATGGGTTGGTGTTAGATAAAGATGGAAATAAAATGTCAAAGAGACTTGGAAATGCAGTAGACCCATTTGAAATCATTGAGAGGTATGGACCTGATGCTACCAGATGGTACATGATTGCAAACTCAAACCCTTGGGATAATTTAAAATTTAACGAAGACGGAATTGCTGAATTTTCTAGAAAGTTTTTTGGGACATTATCAAATACTTATAACTTTTTTGCTCTATATGCTAATGTGGATGGGTATTCTGGCACTGAAAACTTAATTCCTTATGCTAGAAGAACTTTTGATGATAGATGGATAATAAGCAAGCTTAATTCATTAGTAAAAGAAGTAGAATTATCTATGAATTCCTATAATCCAACTAAAGCGGCAAGATTAATAAATGATTTTATTAATGAAGATTTAAGCAACTGGTATGTAAGGTTGAATAGAAAAAGATTTTGGGTAGGCGACTTGACGGAAGATAAATTAATGGCATACCAGACTCTTCAAGAATGTTTAAAAATAATTTCTATAATTTCTTCTCCTTTTATTCCATTTTATTCTGAAAAGCTTTTTAATGATTTAGCATTTAGTCCAGATAAATTTGATTCTGTTCATCTCACTGATTTTCCTAAATATAAATCCAGTCTAATATCAAATGAACTTGAAAGAAAGATGTTCTATGCTCAAAAAATATCTTCGCTGATTCACTCTGTCAGAAAGAGGGAGAGAATAAGAGTGAGGCAACCTTTAGCGGCTGTAATAATACCTGTTGATACAAAAGAAAAAGAAAAAGAAATACTGTCAGTTTCAGATATTATTTTATCTGAAGTTAATGTTAAGTGTTTAAAAGTAGTAAGAGATAACTCAAATGAAATTTTTGTAAAAAAAGTAAAGCCAAACTTTAAACTATTAGGTTCTATACATGGTTCAAATATGAATATGGTATCAAAGAAAATATTTGAAATGTCTGGTGAAGGTATAAAAGATTTAGAGGTTAAAGGCTCTTGTAAATTTGTTCTTGAAAATGGTGAAAAAATCGAAATATTATTAGAACAAGTTGAAATATCTTTTGGTGAAATAAAAGGTAAGGCAGTTGCTACTAATGAATTTTTTACGATAGCTCTTGAGACAGGTCTTGATGAAGAATTGCTTAGTGAAGGAGTATCTAGAGAATTTATAAATAAAATTCAAAATGAAAGAAAAAATATTGATTTGAATATCACTGATAAAATTAAAATTGAAATCAAAAAATCATCGTCATTTGTTTTTGATTCATTAGTTAAACACCAAGATTTTATATGTAATGAGACTCAGGCATTGGAATATGTTATTAAAGATGAAATAAATTCATCGAATAAAATTGATTTCGAATTAGATAGAAATATGGAAAGAGAATCAATATATTTTAAGATAGTTAAGGAATAAAAAAATGAGAAAAAATATTATATTTTTAATTTTATCATTAATCTTTTTAGATCAATTAACTAAAGTTCTGGTTTATTATAACATGCCTCTTTACTCAGAAATACCTATAATTTCCGATTTCATTAAGCTTTATCATATCCAAAATCCAGGTATGGCTTTTGGAATTAATTTTGACTTTAAATACACTAAATTAATTCTATCATTATTTAGATTAATTGCTTCATTTTTCATTGGATTTTATCTTTTTAAAATCATTGATCAAGAACATGATAAACTTATCCTTGTGTGTATCTCTCTTATATTTTCTGGAGCAATAGGGAATGTTATTGATAGTGTTTTTTATGGAATAATATTTAATAATGCACCAGAAGCCTCACCATTCAATCTGTTTTATGGTCAGGTAATTGATATGATTTATATTGATATATGGGAGGGATATGTTTCATCTTGGATACCTATTTTAGGTGATTCATATCTTTCTTTGTGGCCTGTCTTTAATCTTGCAGATTCTTATATTTTTATTGGAGTCTCAATTATGCTTATCTTCAAGAAAGATTTTCTAATTCAGAATTAGGTAAAAAAAATCTCTTCAATGCTGTTGTGTCTCTTCTGGAGTTCTTTTAATAACTTCTTCTTATTATTTTCTAATTCATTCCTGAGAGGTGCTGAGCTAACTTTTATAAATACTTTTCTTTTTTCTGATATATAAACTTTTTCTGTTCTATCCTGTATCAATTTATTCGTTATTTGATTCCAAGAATTCAATATCTCAATACTATCTATTTTTCTACTAATTTTTTCTGATTTATATATTTCAGAAGTTAAATCACTTATAGAAATAGGTTTTGATTTTCTAGACTTTCTCCTCATTTGATAACTCTATAATATTTATATTTTTTAATCTTTTAATTTTTTTTAACCTTTCATAGACTGAGTCTGTTATGAATACTTGTTTGAAAATTTTTTTTTCTATGTATTTGTTTAAAAGCTCTATCCTTTTATTATCAAGTTTGTGATAGACATCATCCAATAAAATTATAGGATTTTTTTCCGTTTTTCTCTTTAATATAAGGTATTCACATATTTTTAGAGATATTATAAATATTTTTTGCTGTCCTTGTGAGCCATATCTTTTAATTAACCTGTCATCCAAGTAAAAAACATAATCGTCGTTATGTATACCTAAAGAAGTTTTCTTAGTGTAAAAATCATGTTCTAATTTCTTATCGAAATCTTCATGGCTTAACCCTTCTTTAACTTCTGTAGAATATATAATATTAAAATTTTCTTTTGTTAAATTTTCAGACACATCATTAAATTCTTTATTTAAATTTTCGGATGTTTCCTTTCTTATCTTACTTAGAAATAAATTAAGCTCTACAAGTTTTTCATTGTATGTTCTAATGATATCTGACTCAATACTCTTTAAGGTATTGGCGTTTTTTAAGTAGCTGTTTCTCTGTTTTATGAGTCTATTGTAATCAACTAATTTATTTAAATAATCTTCATCAGTCTGCGAAATTAAAGTATCAAAAAACTTTCTTCTTGACTGACTGTAACCCCTTAATAGGTTGATGTCAAGTGGCTTAACAAATACGATAGGAATCTTCCCTATATGTTTTCTTAGGGATTTATATATGTTATCATTTTCAAATAATTTTTTTCCAGATTTATTTTCATAGTAACATTTGTAAGTGTTATTGTTTGAATAATGAGCTTCTATTCTAAAATAAAACTCTCTTTTTCTAATATTTTCATCGTCGTTAGTATTAATTGCACTTTTGCCTAAGGATAAATAATAAATTGCATCCAAGAGATTTGTTTTACCAGCACCATTCTCTCCAAATATATAGTTGATTTTACTAGAGAAGTCTATTTTGAATGCTCTATAATTTTTAAAATTATTAATCAGTATTTTGTCAATATGCATTTATATTTGTGCTGAATTAAAATATAAGCATAAAGCTAATTCAATTTTTTTTTGAAAAATAAGTTATGGCAGTAGTAAAAGAAAAAAAAACAAATAAGGTCGATGTAAGAGAGGAGTTTGAATCTTCAACTTATTTGTATTGGTTAAAATCTATGTTGTTAATGAGAAGATTTGAGGAGATGGCTGGTAGACTCTATGGACAGCAGAAAATTAGAGGATTTTGTCATCTTTATATAGGTCAAGAGGCATGCGTTTCAGGCTGCGTTTCTGCATTAAAAGAAGGTGATAAATATATTACCTCCTACCGTGATCATGCCCATCCTTTAGCACTAGGAACAAATCCAGATAAGATCATGGCAGAGTTATTTGGTAAAGTAACCGGTGTTTCAAGAGGAAAGGGTGGTTCAATGCATATGTTTGACAAAGAGAAACATTTTTTTGGTGGTCATGGTATAGTAGGAAATCAAATACCTATAGGTGCTGGAATTGCTTTTGCAGATAAATATAAAAAAACGGATAACTTATGCCTGACATACCTTGGAGATGGTGCTCTTAGGATTGGAGCTTTTCATGAGGCTGTTAATATAGCAATGTTTTTAAAGCTCCCTGTTATATTTATTATTGAGAATAATGGCTATGCTATGGGAACCTCAGTAAGCAGAACATCAAATGTAACTGAGTTATATAAATCTGGATTATCCTATGATATACCTTCGGAGCCTGTTGATGCAATGAGCGTAATAAAGGTTCATAGAGCTATTTCAAAGGCCGCTAAAAGAGCAAGGAATGGTGACGGTCCTTCTTTGCTAGAATTTAGAACATATAGATTTAAAGGTCATTCGATGTCTGATCCCGCAAAATACAGAACAAAAGAAGAGTTAGAACATTACAAGGATAAAGACCCAATAGAGCAGGTTAAAAATATGATTCTAAAGAAGAAAATACTAACAGAAGAACAGATAAATGAAATTGATAAAGGTATTAAAGATCAAGTTAAGAAATCTGTAGAATTTTCAGAAAAGTCTCCTTATCCTGAGAAAGATGACGCTTTTTCGGATGTATATGTACAAACTGATTACCCTTTCCTTAAAGAATAACTAACTATGGTAAAAATTAGAAAACCAAAAAAAGATAATAAAGAAATCATTCCTTTAGAAAATCCAGAGATTATTGGTGAAAGTATTTCCAAAACGGAGGATTTTTTAAATAAAAATAAAAACTTAATATATATTGTTTCTGGGACCCTATTAGCAGTATTAGTTTTTTTCTCTGCCTATAATTTTATTAAAGACAATCAGAATACTGAGGCCCAAGAAGAAATGTTTCAGGCAGTATACTATTTTGAGCAGGACAGCCTTGTAAAGGCATTAAATGGAGATGGAAATAATTACGGTTTTCTAGAAATTATTGATGAGTATAGTTTATCTGGTGCCGCTAATTTATCTCATTATTATGCCGGAGTATCATACCTCAAACTTGGTAATTATGATAATGCTATTTCGTACCTACTACAATTCTCCTCTTCAGATTTGTTACTGCAGGCAAGAGCTTATTCACTAGTAGGAGATGCGTATGTTGAGTTGGAGGAATATAGTGACGCAATAAAATATTTTAAGCTAGCAAAATCTAATAACCCTAACGAATACTTTACTCCAAAATATATCTTAAAGTTAGCACTGGTTTATGAAAAAACAGATGACCTTAACTCTGCTATTAAATCCTATAAAGAGATTATAAATGAGTATAAGGATTCACCTGAATTTCAAATTTCATTAAAGAATAAATCTAGATTGGAAGGTTTAATATAATGGGTAACAGTCTCATCATTGATAGCAATTTTGAAAACATTAAAATGGATTCCTTAAGAATTGGAATAGTTCATTCTGAATGGAACTCTAACATCACTGATATGCTAATGTCTTCCTGTACCAATTATTTTTTAGAATTAGGTATTCAAAAAAATAATTTAATAACAAGAAGTGTCCCAGGTAGTATGGAGTTAGTTTACGGATCAAACCATATGTTCCTTAATCATAAAGTTGATGGTATTGTGGCACTTGGTTGTATTATTAAGGGGGAGACCGATCATGATAAATATATTGCAGAGGCAGTATGTAATGGAATCCTTTCTGTATCCTTGAGCCACAATAAACCAATATCATTTGGTGTACTTACTACTAACAACATTAAACAAGCAATAGCACGATCTGGTGGAAACAAAGGAGATAAGGGAAAAGAGTCAGCCTACACCTTATTGAAGATGCTTAATATAATTTGAAAGTTAATTTAGCTTATCAAGTTTGATTGGACAAAATAGGTGAGAGCACCGCAGAAATAACCAACAATAGCGTAGAACGAAATCCTTTTCAAGTACCAAAAAAACGGTATATTTTCAAGACCCATTATAGCAACCCCGGCTGCAGAGCCGATAATTAATGCGCTTCCTCCTGTTCCAGCACAATATGCTAAGAATTGCCAAAAAAGTCCATCCTGGGCAAAGAATCCATCTCCACCAATTTCCAAAGGATACATTCCAATTGCGGCAGCAACTAAAGGAACATTATCTACAATTGCAGATAATAAACCAATTATTAAACCAATGGTATAAACTCCATTTTCAGTGCCAGTACCTATCTCGTTATCAAGAAAAGTTGCCATTTGACCAAGCTGACCAGCTGCTTGAAGACTCCCAACTGCTAATAAAATTCCTAAGAAAAAAAGTAAAGTTGGCACATCCATTTTCTCTAATGCATGGTAGGCTGAGAAATATCTTTTATCCTCTTTATTATCTTTTCTATGAAGAATATCAGTCAAAAGCCATAGGAACCCTAAACTTAACATCATTCCCATAAAAGGGGGATAATGTGTTACAGACTTAAAAACTGGAACAAATAGTAGACCAGCTACGCCACTATAAAAGACTATATTCCTCGTCTTATCCGTAGTGTGATGTGATACTTCCATTTTATCCGTATCGGGTCTATTAAATGTGCCTTTTACCTTTGGTGACATAATTATTAGGGGAACAATTAGGCAGACAAGACTTGGTATAATTAACTTAGTTATTACTTCATATGTAGTTATCTGATCTCCAATCCAGAGCATTGTGGTAGTGACATCACCAATAGGTGACCATGCACCTCCTGCGTTTGCTGAAATGATTATCATACCAAGAAAAAACCATCTATCTTTTTGATCAGCTATAAATTTTCTAGTTAGAGAAACCATTATGATAGATGCGGTAAGGTTGTCTAATAATGCTGAAAAGAAAAATGCTACAAACCCAAGTATCCAAAATAGTTTGAGCTTACTTGTTGTTTTAATCCGATCTGTAACAACTCTAAACCCACCATGTATATCAATAATTTCAACAATTGTCATAGCTCCCATAAGAAAGAAGAGTATACTAGATATTTCAGAGAGGATTTCAAAAAGTTGCACCTCAGTCACGTAGTGTTGTATTATTTCTTTAGTAGATTTTCCAATTGTCTCAGATGTCTCAATAATTTCATCGGGATAGATATTTGAAAACTCTGTTTCAGCATAATCCTTAATTCCTTCAAGCTTGACTATATCTTCTTTTCCAAAGACATAAATAGTCCAGCAGAGTATACCAGTTATAAGCGCAATTGCAGCTTTATCTACTTTTAGTTGATGCTCGATAGTTATACAAGCGTAACCAATAACAAAAACAACAATCATTAATTCGTACATATTAAAATAATTTACTTTCTATTATAGTTCCTGATGAAGATGAATTTTTTGAGCCAGTAACTGTTTTACTTATATTTTCATAATTTAAATACCTCAGTAAACCCAAATATCCAAAAATAATTGCTTCTTTGAAAGAAACTATG
>MDSV01089997.1_pt1 | contig 11481 bp, 15 predicted proteins | sample 810851 | NCBI WGS metagenome assembly MDSV01 (sample SAMN05326640, study PRJNA326480) | marine metagenome | isolation source: seawater | place: Atlantic Ocean: North East | collected 2012 | reverse complement strand
AAGAAAGCTAGTCTGGCTACACGAGAAAGTTTTAGAAAAAGACTACGTTCCGGAGATTTAGATAAGAATGAAATTGAAATTGAAGTTGATGATACTACATCAGGAATGCCTAGCTTTGAAATTCCTGGAATGCCAGGTGCTAACATTGGTATGGTAAATATTGGTGAAATACTTGGTAAGACCGGAGGGTCTAAAGGAAAGAAAAAGAAGATGACCGTTAAAGAGTCACATGAAATATTAATTGCACAAGAATCTGACAAAATGATCGAGCAGGATAAAATTATTAAGGAAGCAAAGGACTCCACTGAAAATAACGGTATCGTATTTTTAGATGAAATAGATAAAGTTTCAGCTAGAGGAGATCGTGTTGGTGGAGATGTATCTAGAGAGGGAGTTCAAAGGGATTTACTTCCTTTGATTGAAGGCACAACTGTAAACACAAAATACGGACCAGTAAAAACTGATCATATTTTATTTATAGCCTCGGGCGCTTTCCAACTAGCAAAGCCTTCAGACCTTCTTCCAGAATTACAAGGACGATTACCTATTAGAGTGGAGCTAAATGCTTTAACAGAAGATGACTTTAAAAGAATATTAAAAGAGCCAGATAATAGTTTAATAAAACAATATAAGGCGTTACTTAAAACTGAAGAAGTAGAACTTGATTTCTCCGACGACGGTATTGATATGTTAGCTAAACTTTCAACTGAAATAAATGCAACTGTTGAAAATATTGGAGCTAGAAGATTACATACAATAATAGAAAAAGTTTTAGATGAAGTTAGTTTTACAGCGTCAGATAAAGCAGGCCAGACTATCAAGGTTAATAAAGAATTCGTGAATAAAAATTTAGGTGATCTTGTTAAAAATACTGATTTGTCAAAATTTATACTCTAAACATTTTTTAATTTTATAATTAAAGCTCCCTCTCCACCCTCATTTAAAGGAGCAGCCTCCATTTTTATAATTTTTGACCATAATGATGAATTATTTCTAATAAATTCTGGTACTGTGCCTTTTAAGGTGCCATAGTCCATAGAAACATAAACATTTTTCTCTAATTTTGAATGTTGTCCTTTTCCAGTTATTAGTAAAATTTCCTTAAAACCTTTTTCATAACATTTTTGAATTATTTCTGTGGTTTTATCATTTGCTTCTTCAATAGACATGCCATGAAGATCAAATTTAAACCGCTTGAACTTTTTTTCTTCGACTTTTCTTACTTCTTTATCAAGAATGTTATTTGGGTTTTTTAGAAAATCATCCCAACTTTTTTTATCTTCAACGGATAATTTATTTTTTTTTTTCAACTACTTTTGATTTCAGCTAGATACCAATTGGGGCTTGTGCTTGACTTAGAGCGAGTAAATTTCCATCTATCAATGACGGTTTTAATTTTATTTGGGTCACCCTCAATTACTTTGTTATCTTTATCTTTTTTTACTGAAATTATTTCACTTACAAATTTAACAGTAAAAAATAAGGCTGTTGCTGTTTTCTCAAAGTTTTCAACCACCGATGACTTCACACCAATAAAAGTTAATTCTGACTTAATACTATTTTTATTTCTTTCTTCGATTGCTGAATCAAAGTTTTCTCTCATTTCGTTAGTTAATAATTCTTTAAGACTTTTTTTATCGCCTTTAGCAAATGAATTTATAATAGTTTCATAAGCAATTTCAGCACCTTTGAGAAACTCTTTTCTTTGCTCTTTATCAAATTCAGTTTGTGGTTTTTTTGTTTGCGATTTTATTTTATCTTTAAATTTTTCAAATTCTTTATCAGAAAAACCTCCATACACCTTATCTTGATGGCCGGTCTTTCTGCCTAAAATGTTTCTAAGTCTCAAAATAATAAACCCAGCAATCATTGCCAGAAGTATTATGTCTAAATATCCAAAGTTATTACTCATTATTTGATAAATATACATTATTAATATAATTTGGAAACGGACAAATGAACACAATATTATTACTTTTGATCGGTATTCCTGCGATAGAAATATTTGTAATGATCAAAATTGGCCAAAATATTGGTGCATTTAATACAATTCTACTAATTTTTCTTACTGCTATTATTGGGATTTATTTTGCAAAGACTCAAGGTTTAAAAACACTACGGTCTGGAATATATAGCATGTATAAAAATCAAATACCTCTTTTTGAGATGGTCTCCGGTGCATCTATAGCTCTGGCGGCTTGTTTTTTAATATTTCCAGGTTTCGTAACGGACTCCATTGGTTTTCTTCTTTTAATACCCTTCACAAGAAAATTGATTATAAAAAGAATTTTAAATAAGAAAGATGTTAATTTAAAAAAAGATGATTTTATTGAAGGTGAGGTAATAGAAAAAAAGAAGAAAGGTAAAGAAAATGGGTTTTAAAATTGTTTCAAAATATATTAAAGATTTATCATTTGAAATCTCAAGTGCTAAAACTTATTTTCTTTTAGAAAAAGATATAAAAGATTTCACAGTTAACTTCGATATAAAAAGCCAAAAAATAAACCAAAATATAATTGAAGTAGATACGACCTTATACCTCCTTTCCAAAAAGGATACAAAATTTTCTCCAATCTCAATATGCTTCTCTTCTTTAATAAATTTTGAAAAGAAATTCGAGAAAGATGAGTTAGAAAAAATTATATTGGTAGAAGTACCAAAAATGGTCTATCCGGATATTAGAAGTACCTTATTCTACTTATTTGAAAAATCTGGATTTAAGAATATAAATTTAGAAAAAGAAATTGATTTTGAAAAACTCCGTCAAAAAAGGAAGTCTTAATAGAAGTTTTTCTTTAATTCATTTTTCAAAAACTCATTATGCATTCGATGTTCTTCCTTGGAGATATTGATTATATTTTTTTCACCCCCAACATTTACTTTAGTTATTGGGTTTTCACTTAATTTATTGCTAGCTTCGGCAAATTTTAAAGATGGTTCTCTTTGTTCTACTAAATTAATATACACTTCTCTTAACAACTCACAGTCAAGTAAAGCATTGTGTTTAGTTCGTTTTGACAAGTCTATGCTGAATCTTTTACATAAGTTATCAAGAGAATTGGAAGATGATGGAAATTTTGATCTTGCTAGACTTAAAGTATCCTCAACTCTTTTCATATCAACAATTGTTTTTTTCATTCTTCTCAGTTCATTATTCAAAAAACCAATATCAAACGGAGCATTGTGTATTATTAATTTTTTACCTTCGATAAACTTAAGGAATTCATCAGCGACCTCCTCAAATTTTTGCTGGTTTTTTAAAAACTCATCTGAGAAACCATGAACTTTAAAAGCTTCTTGGGAGACACTTTTTTGCGGATTTAAAAGTTTGTGGAAAACTTTTTTAGTTGGAATTAAGTCTACAGTTTCAATACATGCAATTTCGATTATTCTGTCTCCATCTTTGACAGATAAACCAGTTGTTTCAGTATCAAGAAAAATTTCACTCATAATCTAAGCATTATATTTTTAATATTTTTTTTTAAAAGCTTTAAAGATCCATTATTGTTGATAACATAATCACAATACTTAATTTTTTTTTCAGGGGATAATTGTCTTCTATTCAAAAGATTAAAAATTTTCTTACTTTTTCCTCTTTTAAGAAATCTCTTTAGACGTAAATCTTTCCTTGAATTGACAAATATAATTTTATCGTAATTTTTCATTAATTTACTTTCAATAAGCAATGGGATTTCAAAAATTAACAAATCTTTCCTCTGATTTTTTAAACTGAATATTTTGATTTTTTTTCTTACAAGAGGATGTATGATTTTCTCTAACTCTAGGAGGGATCTTTTGTTGGATAATATTAAATTTTTTAATTTATTTTTTATATTTTTGTTACTTTTTAATTTAAATTTTTTATAGACTTTTTTTTTAAAAATATTTGTTCGATAAATTTTCTTTACAATTTTATCAGCATCAAAAAGAGGGTATTTACCTGATGAAATTATTTTACCTACCGTGGACTTTCCAGATGCCAATGAACCAGTAATTCCTACTTTAATCATTTAATTAAATCGTAAACTCCTTCGTTGATTTCTGGCTTAATACCGTGCCATATTTCAAATGCCTTCATTGCTTGGTAAATGAACATACTTTTTCCATTTTCTATTTTTTTGCCAGATTTTTTTGCATTTTCTAAAAATTTAGTTTGGGAGGGGTTGTAAATTAGATCATAAAATAATTGCCCATTAAGTTTAGAATTATCTAATTTAATTTCCTCATTTTTTTTAATGCCTACACTTGTGGCATTAATTATTAAATCAGTTTTTATTTTATCCCCCCAATTAATCACCTTTAAAAAAGGGAAACTTTTTTTTAAATCATCTGCTTTTTTCCTTGTTCTATTTGATAAAATTATCTCTAAGATTCCCATGTTTTTTAATGCCAATATGATGGAAGGAACTACACCACCAGCGCCCAAGATTAATGCTTTTTTATTTGATAAATTAAAATTAGTTAATTGTATAGCTTCCGAAAAACCATAAACGTCTGTATTGTCACCGACTAACTTGTCTTGTTTTTTGAAAATCGTATTTACTGATTGAGTTTTTTTTGCAGTATCTGATAACTTATCTAAGAATGGAATTACTATTTTTTTAAATGGCACAGTAACATTTATACCTTGAACTTTATTCACTTTCATGTCATTAAGAATTTTTTCTATATCGTTTTTCTCTACTAACTGTTTTTGATAAATTGCATTTATGTTGTACTTTTCAAACCAAAAATTATGTAATAATGGTGATAACGAATGCTCAATCGGATTACCAATTACTAAGTATTTTTTCATTTTTTTGCTCTTCTGCTTAGTCTATCAATAAAAAATAGTGCCAAAGCTGTTATTAAAGCAAATAACTCTAGTGCATGTCCAGAATTACCAAGAATTTTATGGACTAAATAAAAAATAATACAAACTACAAACCAAATTAAAATTAGCATTTCAGATTATTTAAATACTCCTTTATTTTCTTTACAGGAAGACCCATAATTGCATCTTCGTCTCCTTCAATTTTTGAAAACAAATTTCTTCCACCAGACTCGATCTGATAAACGCCATAAGCGTATAACTTTTTATCATCTACTTTTTTCAAGTATGTTTCAATTTCGTCTAAATTAAGTTTTTTCATAGTTAAAGTTGAGGCGTCTGTATAATTCCAAATCATTGATCCATTTTTAGATATACAAGCTGAGCTTATTAATTGGTGTTTTTTTCCATTTAACTTTTTTAAAATTTCAAGAGCTTCGTTTCTCGATTTTGGTTTTGATATTAACTCTCCGTCCAAATCAATAACACTATCTGCTCCTAAAACTATTTTATCAGGACTCTTGATACTTACTTTGTTAGCCTTTAATTCAGCTAAATTTTTAGATATCAGCGTAGGAGTAGCATCTTCACTCAACAATGACACTTTGACTTCATCTTCATCTATATTTGAAGGTTCAACATCACAAGCTATCTTGTTTTTCTCTAGTATTTTCTTTCTCACACCACTTTTAGAAGCTAAAATTATTTTCATTTATTTTTTTTTATTTCGTGAATTTTTATTATAGATGCAGCGGTTTCCTCGACTGATCTACGTGTGACATCAATTATGGGCCAATTATATTTTTTGAACATAGATTTAGAATTGTTCACTTCTTCTTTGATTTTTTCAACATTGGTGTATAGTTTGAGATCAATATTGTTGTTACTATTTGCTCTGGTTTTTCTGATTTCCGAAAGCCTCTCGGGATCTGCTATTAAACCAATGATGCAAAATTTTTTTTCACTTGATTTTAAAAGTTCTGGTATTTTTTGATCTAAGACCAATGGTATGTTTAATGTTTTATAACCTCTATTAGCTAGGTAAATGGAAGTGGGTGTTTTGCTTGTTCTGCTAACACCTAATAAAATTATATCTGCCTTGTCTACATCTTCATTTTTTTTTCCATCGTCATGGGTCATCGTAAATTGAATTGCTTCTATTCTTTTATAATAATCTTCATCTAATACATGTTGTGCGCTTGCCTTATGAGTTGCTTTTTGGTTAAGTAATTTTGAAAAACTTAAGATTAAATTACCCAAAACTCCAAAGCAAGGTATATTGTTCTTCAGGCATTCGGACGCTAAATGTTTGGCGAGTCCGGTGTCAACTATTGTATATAAAATGATGGAGTTAGATTTTTCTTTACACTCTATAAGTATTTTAGCAATCTGTTGCTCCGTTCTTATAAAAACAAATTCTTTTTTATCATAATCAAAATTTGTAAACTGTGATTGTAATGCTAAAAATATCCTATCAAGTGTTTCCCCGGTCGAGTCAGATATTAAGAATATTTGGTATTTATTATTCATATTGTACTGTGGATAACATTAATTAAAATAGTTAATATCAACACTATATCTAAAAAAATAAAAATTTAATAACAGAAGTTAACAAAATCTAAACAGGTTAATTTATGTTAGTAATTTAACATCTTGTAATTCACATTGTTAATAATATTAACATATTATTGATAAACCTTATTTTTTTATCAAACATTAATGTAAATAAAACAAGAAATATCCCTATTTTACTAACTAACATGACCTATTACATTAAATATATTTTATAATTATATTATTAAATATAATGAACAGACTAATTAATTGTATTGTTAAAAATAACACTAATGATATTCCAGTATGGTTTATGAGACAGGCTGGCAGATACTTGCCTGAGTTTATGGAAATTAGAAAAAAAAATAAAGATTTCATAAAATTATGTTTGAATAGTGAATTGGCAAAGGAAATTTCAATACAACCTGTAAAAAGATTTGATATAGATGCTGCTATAATATTCTCTGACATTTTAATGATCCCACATGGACTCGGACAGGAAGTAACTTTTAAAAAAGGATTTGGTCCTTCGTTAAATGATATGGTTCTAGAAAAAATACTAAAAACTAATGAAAAAAACTTTACAGAAAATTTACAACCAGTTTACCAATCAATTCAAAAGGTTAAAAAAGAGATTAAAGAAAAGAGCTTAATTGGATTTGTAGGAGCACCATGGACCCTATTGCTTTATATGATTAACCTTCAATCACCTAAGAAAAACTTTAATTTTGACAGAATAAACAAAAATAATAATCTAAACAAAAAAATTCTCAACAAATTAGAGAATGTGATTTGTTTACACATAAAAAATCAAGTTGAGGCCGGTGCAAATGTAATACAAATTTTCGATTCATGGGCTGGACTTTTACCAGAAACAGAACTTGAGAAATTTTGTTATGAACCTACAGCAAAAATTGTAGAATTTACTAAATCATTGAATATACCAGTAATTTGTTTCCCAAGAGGTATTAAAAAAAGATATGCGGAATACTGCGCAGAGGTTAAACCAACCTGTTTAAGTATTGATTATGAGATCGATCCTCTGTGGATAAAAAATGAAATAAAATCTGTTGTGATTCAAGGTGGACTAGATCCTAAAATTCTTCTAGAAAAAAATGAAATAATTGAAAAAGAAGTAAAAAAATACTTAGAAATCTTTAAGGATCAACCATACATATTTAATCTTGGCCATGGCGTTTTACCTGAAACAAATCCCGAAAAAATAAAATTTGTAACTAATTTAGTGAGAGAATATAAATGAATTCAGATCATCCAGATGTAAAATTTGGTAAAACTGGATTGCTTTTAGTTAATCTTGGAACACCTGACTCAACCAATTGGTTTGATATAAGAAAATACTTAAAAGAATTTCTATCAGATAGAAGAGTAATTGAAGTTAACCCAATTCTATGGAAAATAATACTTAATTTATTCATATTAAATTTTCGTCCATCCAAAACTGCAAAAGCATATAAAGAAATTTGGATGAAAAAAGAGAACATGTCTCCTCTAAGGCATTATACAATCAAGCAAACAAAAAAATTATCGAAAAAGATGCAAGATAAAAATATCTTAGTAGATTTTGCAATGAGATATGGAAATCCAAGTATTAAAAGTAAAATGATAAATCTGCAGCAATTAGGATGTGAAAATATAATAGTTTTGCCTTTGTATCCACAATATGCAGCAGCTACAACAGCCACAGTCTGCGATGAGGTTTATAAAACTTTAATGGGTATGAGGTGGCAGCCAAGTCTTCAAATAATACCACATTATGAATCAGAACCTTTGTATATTACTGCTTTAACAAATAGCCTTAATAAAAAGATATCAGAAATTAATTGGAAGCCAGATCTCATAGTTGCATCTTATCATGGTATTCCAAAAAAATACTTCACCAAAGGAGACCCGTATCACTGCTATTGTCAAAAAACTTCAAGATTGCTATCTGAAGATTTTAAAAAAATTCCGATCAAAACTACATTTCAGTCAAGGTTTGGACCCCAAGAGTGGCTTCAGCCGTATACTGATAAAACGTTAGAGAGTCTTCCTGGGGAAGGCAACAAGAATATATTGGTAATTTGTCCAGGGTTCTCATCAGATTGCGTAGAGACTTTAGAGGAAATATCAATTCAAGGAAAAGAAAGTTTCATTAAAAATGGAGGTAAAAACTTTGATGTTGTTCCCTGTTTAAACGATAATGATGACCACATAAATTTACTTAAACATTTAGCTGAAAAATTCTATCTTAAATGAACTTTTACTTATTATTTAAATCTTTGCATCTCATAGCAGTTATATCTTGGATGGCTGGTTTATTATATTTACCAAGAATATTCGTTTATCACTCAGAAGCAAAAAGTAATGATGTGAAAAGTGTTTTTAAAATTATGGAGAGGAGATTATTTGTCTACATAATGAACCCCGCAATGATTTTATCATGGCTATTCGGTTTAATTTTAATTCATTCTATTGGTTTACAGTCCTTCAAGGAATCTTGGCTAGTTGCAAAAATTTTATTGGTATTGTTACTTACTTTTTATCACTTTTTTCTATTTAATTGTCTCAAGAACTTTAGCTTTGATACAAACGAGTATTCTCCAAAATTCTTCAGGATAATTAACGAAGTTCCCACAGTCCTGCTAATTGTTATTATATTTTTAGTGATTTTTAAGCCTATTTAGACTTGATAAATAATTTTTATTAACTATATTAGTATTACTTACCTTAAAACGACAATCATTATGAACTTACAAGAACTTAAAAAGAAAACACCCTCTGAGCTTATATCTCAAGCTGAAAAACTTGGAATAGAAAATCCAAGCACATTAAGAAAACAGGAAATTTTATTTTCTATCTTAAAAAAGTTAGCTGAAAAAAATGAACAAATTACCGGTGGGGGAGTCCTTGAGGTATTACAAGATGGTTTTGGTTTTTTAAGAGCTATAGAGTCAAACTACCTTCCAGGACCAGATGATATTTATGTAAGTCCAAGTCAAATCAGAAGGTTTGGATTGAGGACAGGGGACTCCGTTGAAGGTGAAATACGTGCACCCAAAGATGCTGAGAGGTACTTTGCATTACTTAAAGTCAATTCAATTAATTTTGAAGATCCAGACAAAGGAAGAAATAAAATTGCGTTTGATAACTTAACTCCTCTTTATCCAAACCAACAATTAAAAATGGAAGTAGAAAAAAATACAGTTGAAAAAAAACCTGACCAAACTGCAAGATTAATAGACCTTGTCAGCCCGATAGGTAAAGGTCAAAGATCACTTATAATTTCACCACCAAAGGCGGGAAAAACAATTATATTACAGAACATAGCCCATTCTTTAGCAGCAAATCATCCTGAATGTTATCTTATGGTTTTATTGATTGATGAGAGACCAGAAGAAGTCACGGATATGCAAAGAACTGTTAAAGGAGAAGTTATCAGCTCAACTTTTGATGAACCAGCATCTAGACACGTTGCAGTAGCTGAAATGGTAATTGAAAAAGCGAAACGTTTAGTAGAACACAAAAAGGATGTCGTAATACTTCTAGACTCTATAACTAGACTTGGAAGAGCATATAATGCTGTAGTACCTAGCTCAGGAAAAGTTTTAACCGGCGGTGTAGATGCAAATGCATTACAAAGGCCAAAGAGATTTTTTGGAGCAGCAAGAAACGTTGAACAAGGTGGATCACTAACAATTATTTCAACCGCTTTAGTTGATACAGGTAGTAGAATGGACGAGGTAATTTTTGAGGAATTTAAAGGAACTGGTAATTCAGAACTTATATTAGACAGAAAGGTCGCTGACAAAAGAATTTACCCTGCAGTGGATATAACTAGATCAGGTACACGTAGAGAAGAGTTGTTATTTAAAAAAGAGGATTTAACAAAAATGAACGTCCTCAGAAGAATAATTAGCCCAATGGGTACTATGGATGGAATAGAATTTCTAATTTCAAAACTTAAAAATACAAAAAATAATGCTGATTTTTTTATATCGATGAACAAGCCTAACTAAAATCGATGGATGAGGGTCTTAAAGATTATAAGTTACAGCAAAAAAGCATAAAAAATTTTTTTCCAAGATTTCCGAACAAACCTAATTTTGAGGGTAAATCAATATTAGAGTTTGGATGTGGAAGAGGCGCATTTGCATTTAATTTACTAAAGGACAATCCTAAAAGTATTATTGGTATAGATACAAACGATGAATATATCAAGTTTGCGAAAAAAAGTTTAAAATCTAACTTTTCTCAACACATAAATAAAATCGATTTTATATCCAAAGATATAAATAATTGGAAAACAGATTTAAAATTTGACTTTGTTATTACAAAAGAGGCATTTGAGCATACAAACAATTTAAATATTGTTTTAGACTCAATGTACAATCTATTAAACAAAAATGGATCGGTCTATGCAGGTTTTGGACCTCTTTATAACTTCTTTAATGGAGACCATGGTTTTTCAAAGACCTGGCCTTGGTTTCACCTAGTTATGCCACAAAAATTTTTAATAAACAGAATAAACAAAGATAGAGACGAAAAAATCTCCTCAATAAATCAACTTGGTTTAAACATGTATTCACTAAAAAAGTACAAAGAGATTTTCTACGACTCTAGGTTTCAAGTGGATTTTTTCAAGACAAATTGCACATCTAATAAGCTAGCTTTACCTTTTAAAATTTTAAGCAAGATTAAATTTTTAGAGGAATTTTTTACTTTTAACATATTTACTATTTTAAAGAAAAATTAATTTGTGTTGACGTTTAGAAAATTTATATATTATACTATAAAAATTGCGGGAGTAGCTCAGTGGTAGAGCGAAACGTTGCCAACGTTTAGGCCGAGGGTTCAATTCCCTTCTCCCGCTCCATGATTATGACTGATTTAGCTGATAAAAAATGTGTACCTTGCGAAGGCGGTATTCCTAGCTTTGATATAAAAGAGATACATAAATATCTTAAAAAAGTAGACGGATGGGATGTGAAGGAAGACCAGCAAAACACATTTTACTTAATTAAAGAGTTTAAATTTAAGAATTTTTTAGAAAGTCAAAATTTTATAAATAAGGTTGGACAAATAGCAGAAAAGGAAGGACATCATCCAGATATTTGGTT
>MDSV01067374.1_pt1 | contig 11481 bp, 6 predicted proteins | sample 810851 | NCBI WGS metagenome assembly MDSV01 (sample SAMN05326640, study PRJNA326480) | marine metagenome | isolation source: seawater | place: Atlantic Ocean: North East | collected 2012 | reverse complement strand
GGCGCCGAGCATGCGCGAGCTGAACCGGCAGATCGCGCGGACGCCCGAGGAAATCGCGCTGTTCGACGCCATGGACGGCGACGCGACGCTGTGGCCCGGGCCTCTGGCCGTCGCGCGGGAGACGCCGCGGTTCATCGCGTACGACGCCGCCGACCGCGCCGAGGCGGTGGCCGCGAACGCCAAGCCCAGGCCCGGGCGCGCCGGCGACGCAGCCGAGGCGAAGAAGGCGGCGGACGAGCAGGCGCTCAGCGGTGTCGCGCTCGGGCGCGGCGAGCGGAGCCGCGGGGGGTACGTCCCGGGCGCGTACCGAGCCGCGGACGCGGCGCTCACCGGCGCGGACGCGGATGCCGTGCGCGCGCGCGCGGCGGAGCGCGCGCGCGCGGCGGCGGCGGAGGAGAGCGCGCCTTCGGCGTCGCCTTTGTCGCCGGCGACGGTCCCCGCCGAGTCGGACTCCGCCGCGCTCGGGCTGGAAGTGATCGAGGCAGAGGACTCGGAGGTGACGCAGGACGACGCCGCGCTCGGCGGCGACGACGTTGGCGTCGTCGACTTCGACCCGGAGGAGGAGGAGGAGGAGGAGGCGGCGGCGCCGCCGGAGGGGGTCGAACGGAACGACAAGCGCAAGCGCGACGAGCGCGACGACGACGCGTGAAAAAAGAAAAGTACAGAAACGTCCTCAAAACTCTCTCTTAAAACTCTCTGTTCGGGAACGCGATGGGCGCGAGGATCGTCCACGCGTACAGCCCGCTCCCGACCGCCGCGGCGCCGAGCTTCACCCAAACCGACCCCCACCCGCGGTCGAGTGCGTTGGGTTCGACCTCCGCGGGAGCGCGACGCCACCCGACCAGCGCCATCGCGGCGTACATCGCCGCGCACGCAAACACCAGATGGAAGTACGTCGCCGCGGCGGGGTGCGTCTTTCGCGCTTTCTCGAAAGAGGAAGGGTTCTCGTCGTCCGACAGAGACACGTCGTGCAGCCCGAAGCCCTCGGGCGAGTTTTCCCGCGCGGCTCCCGCGCTCCCGCGGGTCCCGCGCGCGCCGGCGGCGGCTCGCGCCGCGACGACTTTTCCGCCGCGCGCGTCGGCGTCTTCTTTTCCGTCGTCTTTTTTTTTTCGTCGCGGGATCAGCTCGGGAAGCCCGAACGCGTCGTGGCTGCTTCCCGCCCTCGAGACGCTCGCGGCGAGCGCGGCGAGCGCCAACACGAGCGCGACGACCTCGAGGCTCCGCGGCGTGTCGCTTCGCGGACCCGCCGAGGAGGCGCACCGCGCCTCCGGAGGCAGCGAAAACAACGCGGAGAGCGCCTGGTACGCCGCGAACGCCGCCGCGCAGCCGCTGGTGAAAAGCCCCGCGTTCGCGTCTTTCCGAAGCGAGAGCGCGGTCGTGGCGGCGATGACGATGGTGACGAGCGAGAGCGTCGTGGCGTTGAACGCGCACACGCTCGAGTCTTCGCGGTCGCGGGCGAACCGCGAGAAGGCGACCGCGAGGCATACGATTGCGAACGCGTACGCGGAGAGCGCGCCGCCGAGCAAACACGCTCGCGCGCGCGTTTGTACGCTCGCCCGCGACGCCCGACGCGACGCGTCGTCGTCGCCGTCGTCGCCGTCGTCGCCGTTCAGGACGTCCTCGCCGTCGCCGACTTCGCGCGTCGCTCGTGCCAGCCACCGCTCGTTCGTCTGGTACGTCGTGCCCAGCAAGACGACGATCTGCACGAGCAGAAACGCGGCGCCGCCGACGCGCGCCGCCTGGAAGTACGCCGCGGCGAGCCAGGGTGGGGCAAGGAAAAACGCCGCGACGATCGAGCCCGCCCACGCGGGCACCTTGACCGCCCACGAGCCCCTGTGCACGCGCGCGTGTCTCCACGAGCTCGTGTCCGGAGAGTCCCACATCAGCGCCGCGAGGGTCAGGAAGAACATCGCCGTGCCGAGACTCACCCGGGTCACCACCTCGTGGTCGCACGACGCGCGTTTCGATTCGACGCAGCCGCGCAGCCCGGGCGTGACGCTCGATGTCACCGCCACGTCGAAGTCGCGCAGGATCCAGGACGCGAGGAGGGAGACGAAGAAGAGAAACAGGTAGGCGCGCTCGTGTGAGGTGGCGTCGTCGCCGGGGCGCGACGCGGAGCAGCACGGCATCGCCATCTCGCGCGGCGCTTTGCGAGTGCCGCGGCTTTCCGTCGGGGCCTCGAACGAACGCTTCGCCGCCGAGAAAACGCCTCCAGCTGGCGCATTTCACGTGCAGAAACATGTCTTGCGACTTCCCGTGCCCGCCGTGTTCCGGAGAACGCCGATTCACGGGTCGAGAGATGACAAACATTTCGCACCGATATCTGACGAGCAAACAGTCCAAAAAAAAGCGAAATTGGCGAATGCCAGTTGTCGGCACAGCTGGTTCTTTCAAGCCACATACGACATCCGAAAAGCCTCGCGAGTTTCGGATGTCCGAATCGCGAGCGCGTCTCGCCGTTTCCCTCGCCGCGCATCGCTTGCGACCACTTTCCTCCGCACACTCGACCACCTTCCTCCTTACAGTCAAGGAAAGATGGCCGCCGCTGCTTCCCAGATGGCCGCTCTCAACGCCTCCTTCGCCGGCGCGAAGGTCACCGCGAAGGCGAAGAAGGTTTCCGCGCGCGTCTCCGCTCGCGCCGTGAAGCCGGTCCGCGCCGCGCTCGCCGCGCCCGCGGACGTCTCCGCCGACACCGTCATGGACTGCGTCAACACCGTGCGCTTCCTCGCCATCGACGCCATCAACAAGTCCAACTCCGGCCACCCCGGTCTCCCCATGGGCTGCGCCCCCATGGGGTACGTCATCTACCGCGAGGCGATGACGCACAACCCCAAGAACCACTCCTGGTTCAACCGCGACCGCTTCGTGCTCTCCGCGGGCCACGGCTGCATGCTCCAGTACTCCCTCATGCACCTCACCGGCTACCCTTCCGTGTCGGTACGTCCACGATTTGAATCCCGCGTCTCACTGCGAACGGCGCGTCGACGCGCGCTCGGCGGCCGCGTCCCCGACCGCGTCGCAACCGGTCCGATTGCGCCATTATTTTATCCGTATAGCGGGAAGCGACGGTGTGGATCGTGGCCTGCGCGGAAACGAAGCTCACCCAGGGCTTTCTGCGGCGCGACGGCGCCGGCGTTCGGCGACGACGCAAGCGCGACGCCGAGCGTGACGCGATGCGAAGGAGCGGCGCGAAACACGCACCTTCACGCGGGTCTCCGCACCTCCGCGCGGGCTCGAGACGCTCGGCGCGTGGCGCACGGCGCGCGCCCGCGCGGCGCACGATCCGACGCGAAATATCCAGTCTGCGCGTCTCCGAAGCCAGCCTGGAGGAGTGTCGCGCTCGCGAGCGCCCGTTTTTTCGCCGCGACGCGTTTTTTCATCCGGCGGCGCCGAGAGCGCCGAGACTGACCTCGTTTCCTTCCCCTCCGCGCTGCCGCAGAACGACGACCTTAAGAACTTCCGCCAGTGGAACTCCATGACCCCTGGCCACCCCGAGAACTTCATCACGAACGGCATCGAGGTGACCACCGGTCCCCTGGGCATGGGCATCTGCAACGCTGTCGGCCTCGCCGCCGCGGAGAAGCACCTTGCCGGCCGCTTCAACAAGCCCGACTGCGAGATCGTGGACCACTACACCTACTCCATCATGGGTGACGGGTGCAACATGGAGGGCATGTCCGGCGAGGGCGCGTCCCTCGCCGCGCACTGGGGCCTCGGCAAGCTCATCGCGTTCTACGATGACAACAACATCTCCATCGACGGCCACACCGACATCTCCTTCACCGAGGACGTGTGCGCGCGCTACGAGGCGTACGGCTGGCACGTGCAGCACGTCGAGGACGGCAACACCGACATCGACGCGATCCGCAAGGCGATCGACGCCGCCAAGGCGGACCCCCGCCCGTCGCTCATCAAGGTGACCACGCTCATCGGCTACGGCTCCCCCAACAAGAACAACACGCACGACGTGCACGGCGCGCCCCTCGGCGCGGACGAGACGCAGGCCACGCGCGACAACCTCGGCTGGAAGTACGAGCCCTTCGAGGTTCCCGAGGACGTTATGACCGCCATGGACTGCACCGCCAAGGGTGCCGAGGCTGAGGCGGCGTGGAACAAGAAGCTGGACACGTACAAGGAGAAGTACCCCGAGGATTTCGAGGAGCTCAACTCCATCATGACCGGCGAGCTCCCCGCGGGCTGGGCCGACTCCCTCCCCGACTTCACCCCCGAGGACTCCGGCGTCGCCACGCGCATCCACTCGCAGACCATGCTCAACGCGCTCGGCTCCGCCATCCCCGGCTTCGTCGGCGGCTCCGCGGATCTCGCGCCCTCCAACATGACGCTCATGAAGCAGTTCGGCGACTTCCAGAAGGACACCCCCGCTGAGCGCAACATTCGCTACGGCGTGCGCGAGCACGGCATGGGCGCCATCGCCAACGGCATCGCGCTCCACTCGCCCGGCTTCAAGTCCTACTGCGCTACCTTCTTCATCTTCTCGGACTACATGCGCTCCGCCATGCGCATCGCCGCGCTCTCCGGCGCGCCCACGCTGTTCGTGATGACGCACGACTCCATCGGCGTCGGTGAGGACGGCCCCACGCACCAGCCCATCGAGCACCTCGCGTCCTTCCGCGCGATGCCCGGCATGCTCATGATGCGCCCCGCCGACGGTAACGAGACCGCGGGCGCGTACAAGATCGCCGTCGAGCAGACGGACCGCCCCACCACCTTCGCGCTGTCCCGCCAGGTTGTCCCCAACCTCGCGGGCACCTCCAAGGAGGGCGTCACGAAGGGTGCGTACGTCGTCGCCGGCCCCGCCGCCGGCGAGGACGTCGACTGCATCATCATCGGCACCGGCACCGAGCTCTCGCTCGCGGTCGAGGCTGCCGCGGAGCTCGGCGCCAAGGCGCGCGCCGTCTCCATGCCCTGCTGGGAGCTCTTCGAGGAGCAGTCCGACGAGTACAAGGAGTCCATCCTCCCCAAGTCGTGCAAGGCGATCGTCTCCATCGAGGCGGGCTCCACCTTCGGCTGGGCCAAGTACGCGCACAAGTCCATCGGCCGCGACGACTTCGGCGCCTCCGCGCCCGCCGGCATCCTGTACAAGGAGTTCGGCATCACCGCCGAGGCTGCCGTCGCCGCCGCCAAGTCCCTCATGTAAGCTGCTTCGCTTCGCGATTGCCGGCGCTCTGATGAGCGGATTTCGATGGGTTGCGCCGACGCGCCGTTTTTATCATGCGGCGGCGCGACAACGCGGGTGTTGGTGTTGTAAGGAATTTGACACCAAATATACATAACTACCGCGCTTCACGTGACGCTCACGCTCGACAGGCACGCCGACGCGCTCCCACGCGAGTTGGACACCCGCCCGTCACCGCCGCTGTCCCTCTCTCCGCGGCGCGCGACTCTACGTCTCGACGAGCCACGCCCGCCGAAAAAGAGAGAATGGTGAGCAGCTATGGATTTTCAGTCACACAAAAAGCGTCATCAAACCCGCCAAGTGTCAACTTGCGAAGAGAATCTGGCTTCTCGACCGCGCAAAAAAAAGGCGGACTGTAGAGGAAAAAGCGTAATGCAGTTCCGGGGGCGCGGCGCCATGCCTCGGGCGACCAAGGCGTGGTCGGCGGGGAGCAACCTGCGGCGTCTTTTCGGCGGGCGAGCCGCGTTGCGGCGCGCATACGGAGAAGCCGGGGAGGCGTCGACATCAGGCCTAAGTGAGCGGCGGGGCGGAGATGAGACTGGGGCGGAGAGAAGCAACAGCGGGCGAGTCGCGCGTCCGCCGACCGCGGATGAGGATACCGACTACGAGACCGCGAGCGAGGGCGACGCGGAGGCGATGGTAGAGGCTTTGCTCTCGGTCCAGGCAAGCGATGCGGATGCGCGTGACGACGACGACGCGTGGATCCGCGCCGGGGCAAGCGACCGACTGTCGCGCGAGGAGGTGCCGTCGACTTCACGCCGCGCCTCGTTCGACGCGTCGCTCCCTCGCGCCTCCGCGTTCGTGGCGCAGGAAGCGCCGGACGCGTCCGCGGCGCACTGGTCCGGGAACGTGGAAATCATGGACTGGCTCAAGGTTCGCGGGCCGGCGTACCTCCGGACCAGGCGCAAGCAGACGAGCGCGGTGCCGGTGATGGAGTGCGTCAAGGTGGATCTCTTCACGTTCGAAGACGCGCCCTGCGACGACGTCGCCAACGCGCGGCCGGAGAGCTGGCTCAACGGCCAACGACGCGCGTGGCGCGGGCGCGAGCGCGACACAAACGGAACAGCCGAGGGTGCGCCACTTGTCGTCCCGCCGCACCGCCGACCCTGGACGTTCGCGTTCCAGTTCCAGAACCCCGGCCCGCCGTTCGTCAGCATCGCCGCGTACTTCCAGCCCACCGGTTCGCGCGCGGGGATGTGCCTGGACGCGCTCCTGGCGCATGAGCGAGAAACGCCGTTCGGACGGACGTTGGAGCGTTTCTTGGCGGCGGACGACGCGACGCGCGACGGGAAGCTCAAGATGGTGTGCGCGCTGCTGGACGCGCCCTGGGCGCTGCGCACGGCGGTGCCGCGTCGGCCGATCATCCTCGGCAAAAAGCTGGGCCGCGGCGGCGGGCTGAAGTACCACCGCGGCGACGATTACTTCGAGGTGGACTTCGAGCTCGCGCGGTCGCCGTTCATGGAGCGCGTGTACCGATCGCTGAAGTGGGCGAGCCCGTGCGCGGAGGAGGAGATCGTGTTCATGCTCGAGGGACAGGCGGAAGACGAGCTCCCGGAGTGCGTGCTCGGCGCGGTGCGGCTGAAGCGCGTCGGCGAGTCGTCGTTCCGGAAACTGCCGCCGATGGCAGTCGGCGCGGGAAAAAAAAGCCTTCACTTCGATCGCTTCAACTTCGCGCGGGACGACCCGGCGCGCCGGAGACGCGTCTCCTCGCCGACCGGCGGAGGCGGCGGGTGAATGCGTGAGGACGATCGCGGGACGACCGCGTGGGGTGGGGAGCTCGCTCGTAGACGGGCGAGCGAGCGACGGTCGAGAGTACACAATTTACAAGCGCGCGCGAGTGACGTTTCGTTTCGAGCTTCCCGCGCTCCTTCACCCGCGAGTCGTCGTCCCATCACGCCCCATCGTCATCCGGGAAGAGCGCGTCCACGAAGGACGCGGGCTCGAAGGTCTGCAGGTCCTCCATGCCCTCTCCCACGCCGACGAACTTGACGGGGATGCCGAGCTCATCCACCACGGAGACCACCGCGCCGCCGCGCGCGGTGCCGTCGAGCTTGGTGAGAATGAGACCCCCGACTTTAACCGCGGCGTCGAATTCGCGCGCCTGGTTCAGCATGTTCAGGCCGGTGGTGCCGTCCAGCACGAGCAGCGTCTCGTGCGGCGCGCCCGCCATCCTCTTGCCGATGGACTTCTTCACCCCCACCAGCTCGTCCATGAGGTCGCAGTTCGTGTGCAGCCGCCCCGAGGTGTCTGCCAGCACCACGTCCACGTCGCCCATCTGGAGCGCCTCGTCCACGGCTTGATAGCACAGCGCGCCGGGCTTAGTCCCCTCCTTGTAGGTGGCCATGACGCCCGCGCTCCGCTCCGCCCACGTCGCGAGCTGCTCCGCGGCGGCAGCCCTGAACGTGTCGCCGGGCACAAGCATCACCTTCGCGCCGCTCTCGCTCGCGAACCGGTGCGACAGCTTGCCCACGGTGGTGGTCTTGCCGCCGCCGTTCACGCCCACCACCAACGCGACGCTCGGCTCGCCCGCCGTCTCGTTGAGCGTCAAAGCCGCGGGGCCGCTCTTCCCGCCGTTCGCGCGCTGCAGGATGTTCACGATGGCGGTCTTCAAGCCAGCCTTGACCTCCGCACCCGTCTTGATCTCGCCCTTCTCGACGCGCTCGCGGATCTCGTCCAGAACCTTCATCGACGTGGCGGGCCCGAAGTCCACCGACAACAACGTCTCCTCGAGCTCATCCAGTGTGTCCTCCAGGTCGTCCAGCCGCCACAGCGCCAGGACCTCGTCCATGTAGCTCAGCCTGTCCCGGGTCTTGCTCGTGCCCTTAAACACGCGGTCGAGGTCGCTCTGCGTCTTCTTCGCCAGCACGGACGTGAGCTTGCCCACGCTGAACTCCGCGCGCACGAGCACGACCGCGGATCGGCCGTCGCGACGACGACCGGGTGCGGGAACCGCGGGGGTGGCACGCGCCGCGCGCGGCGCGACGCGTCGCCCGCCGAGGACGAATCGCTGTGTCGCGGCGCAGGTGGATATCGTGGCGAACATCGCGTCGGGCTCGGGAGTGTGCGTCGAAGCGCGCGCGACGCAGTGGTGGGGGAGTCGCGCGCGAGGTGTCCGTCGTTCATCATTCATCTATCAAGACTCGACGACGAGATCGGGCGTTTCGGCGGAACTCGATGGACCAATGATTCGCGCGAAACGAATCGAAACGAAATCGAGATCTCTCGCGTAAAAACACCGGGCGTTTCGCGGCTCCATCGGAAACCCCGGTGAAGCGCGCACGATCAACGTCCGCCTCGAAACCGAGTCGCGAGTCTCACGCCTGCGTTTTTTCCATCCTCGGATCGTGCAAGCCAAGGGAACGCAAAAGCGCACGAATCTGCGAATTTTCCGCCACCCACGCGCGTCGGCGAACGCGCGGTCAGGCCACAACGACGCTCGCATTGCCCGTGCGCACCCCGAGTCGAGCGCTGCACTTCGTCGCGACCGAAGGAGTCGAACTTTTCGACCCGAACACCTCGCGCCGTTCATAGACCCTGCACGATGGCGAGCCAGGCGGTTGTCCCCGCCGTCGCCGCCTCGCCCGTCGCGAGCCAGCCGCGAGGCGCGACCGCCGGTCGCGCCTCCGGCTTCCTCAGCGGCGGCCTCAAGGTGCCCCGGCGCTCCGCGTTCGCGCGCTCCAACGCTAAGCCCGTGCGCGCGGTCACGCGCGCCGCGGATGAGGTACGTAATAGCTCGCACGGCGCTCTCCGCGCGTCTGCCGGCGCACGGCACCGCAGATGTCGCGAACCGAGACCCCAGGGTTCGGCGGTGTGTTTTATCTGGATGGATAGAAAAGCCGAGCGCGGCTGAGCGCGGACCCGACCGACGCCTCAGTGGCGTCTCTTTTCCTGATCGCGGCGGCGCAGAACGCGTATCGGGAACGCGTCTCGCCGCGCGCCGCGCCGCGAGCGCCGCCGAACCCGCCCGAACGCGCCCGAACGCGCGCGCTCGCGCGTCGGTCCTCCCCCTTTTCCTCGGAAGCCGCGACGAGCGCGGCCGAGACTCGACGATATTTTCACGATTCACGCTTCACTCGCGAGACGCGTTCGTTCGCTGACGCCCCGCACCTCCCTCGCCGTCCACGCAGGGCTCGCGCCCCAGCCCTTACGCCTTCGAGAAGGAGATGGACCAGCTCGAGCAGCAGCAGACCGCGCTGGGAGGCGCGCGCCTCGCGGCGTACGCCGCGGTGGTTGGCGGCGGGCTCGCCATCGGCGCCGGCGTCGGCGGCAAGGTGGGCGGCAACGCCGGCAAAGCCGTGCTCACCGCCGGGCTGGGCGCCGCCGCCGCGGCGGGGGTCGCCACCGCGGACAAGAAGCGCGTCTCCGCGGCGCCCAAGGCGCTGTGGAACGGCATGATGAACCGCGACCCCGCCACCATCACCAAGCAGGAGGTTGACGCCATCGGCGCCAAGTTCGGCATGAAGGACATGGCCAAGGAGTGCCCCGAGGGCGTCACCGAGCTGTACGACGCGTACCTGATGTCCGTCATCCCCATGGGCGACGACCCCGTGCAGGGCTGGGAGCCCGAGGCGCTGCGCAACTTCCGCGCGCAGCTCGGGCTGGAGGATGCCGACGCCGCCAACGCGCACATCGAAGTCGGCCGCCGGCTGTTCCGCAAGCGCATCGAGCTCGGCGACAAGGATGCCGACCTCGAGTCGCGCCGGGAGTTCCAGAAGCTGGTGTACATCTCCACGCGCACGTTCGGCGAGGCGCAGGCCAAGTTCCTGCTGCCCTGGAACCGCATCTTCCGCGTCTCCGACGCGCAGGTGACGCTCGCCATGAAGGACAGCGCCTCGAACCTGCTCAAGGTTCGCCTCGAGCAGTCGGGCGCCGTCGCCAACCTGGACGACGCCTCGCTCGCCGACGCCAAGGCGTTCCAGACGGAGGTGAACCTGTCCGACGCGGACGCCGCCGAGGTGGTGCACGCGATGGCGCAGGCACACGTCGTGGGCAAGGTGGAGGAGGCTGCCGAGCTCGCGTCGGCGCGCACGGTGAACTCGGACTACTCTGCCGCCAACGCGCTGCTCCGCGAGGTGCTCGACTACAACGAGACGCTTTCGCAAAAATCCGGCGCGCTCCCCGGTCTGGCGACGGTGAACTTGTTCGGCACGGCCTTCGCGGACAAGACGGCGGAGGCCAAGACACTGTTCACCAACTTCCTGACGCAGGGGTGCGAGGAAGGGACGTTCTCCGCGGAGCTCAAGGCGCAAGCCGGCGCGCTCAAGGTTTTGTTCGGCATGGGCAACAAGGAGGCGGAGGACGTGGTCATCGACGTGACCACCAAGGTGTACCGCGAGCAGCTCCGCGACGCGGTCAAGTCCGGCGCGCTGGACGACGCCGAGTCGCCCGCGTCCGTGCTGCAGAAGATCTGCGAGGCGCTGCAGTTCCCGCCCGAGATCGCCGCCGAGGTGAACAAGGAGAACTACCGCACCAAGATGGAGCAGGTGATGGAGAAGAAGTCGCTCACCGACGAGGACGTCGAGGCGCTCTCGCGCGTCCGCCGGCTGCTGTGCGTCCCCAAGGACGTCGTCGACGCGTGCACGCGCGACATTTGCGGCGCCGTGTACAAGGCGCAGGTGCAGGCTGCGCTCTCCGTGGGCACGGAGGCGTTCACGCCCGAGCTCCGCGACCGCTGCAAGGCTGCGAAGAACTCGGTGCGCCTCACCGACGAGATGGCGCTCGAGATTCTCAAGGGCGAGGTTGTCAAGGCGTTCATGGCGTACATCCGCGTCGCGCGCACGAAGCAGAACAAGATCGAGCAGAGCAAGGAGATCCGCAAGATGGTCTTCTTCAACCAGACCGTGGTCACGCCCATGGTCTCGGACGTGACCAAGGCGGCGGCGGAGGATGCGGCGAAGGAGCTCGCCGATCTGCTCAAGGAGGCGCAGGAGGCGGCGAAGAAGGAGGAGGAGGAGGAGAAGGCGGCGGCAGCGAAGGCGGCGGCGGAGGAGAAGAAGGACGCCGAGGACGCCGAGGACGCCGAGGAGAAGAAGGACGAGGCCAAGGCTGAGAAGAAGGAGGATGACGAGAAGAAGGAGGAGATGGAGGAGAAGAAGGAGGAAGAAAAGAAGGAGGACGTCGCGAAGGTTGAGGAGCCGTCGTACCAGAAGACGGTGAACCTTCGCGAGGAGATGGACAGCGTGACATCGCAGGGCATCTACCAGGACTACCTGATGTTCTGCATGCAGGGCGACACCGTGAACGCGCCCATGGGCGTGCAGATCACCATCGAGCGCGACCAGTCC
>MDSV01210064.1_pt1 | contig 11482 bp, 7 predicted proteins | sample 810851 | NCBI WGS metagenome assembly MDSV01 (sample SAMN05326640, study PRJNA326480) | marine metagenome | isolation source: seawater | place: Atlantic Ocean: North East | collected 2012 | reverse complement strand
GAAGTTCTATCGTATGAGATTGTAGCTGATATTCCAGTATCTCCAGAGTAACCATTTATTTTATCTCTCAAATCACTTAAGTCTGGAGCGTGAACAGGTGTTGTTTCTCCCGTACCAAATTTCATGGTCGAAGATATTGTGACAGGAGTTGCATTCATTCCCTGAAGAGTGAATGAGATTATTGTGTTGCCAGACAGATCAGTTGTATTATTTGGTGAAACAGTTATCCGAGCATTTGTTTCTGAATAAGCAGTCACTCCAGTAGTACCAGATTTGGCTGTGACAGCTTCAGCGATTACTCTCGAACTTGATCCGTCCGGCACTGAAACTGTTTCTGTTCCAACATGTCCATAAATTGTTAACGACTCCGTAATATCATGTGATGAGGAGGGAGCCGTGAGCGTTGCTTCCGCGACACTGGGCGCTCCAGCTAGAGTAGCCAAGTGAAACTTTGCTCCTTCGCCATCTAAATTTCCTACTGCACCATACGTTATGGCGGTTCCATCAAGTTCTGTTAAGGTGAAGGTAGTACTGGCCGGTGCAGAACTCACAACATAAGTGCGGCCATCGATAAGGCCAGGAATGCCACCTACGCCTGCAGTTCCACCAGCTTCATATGTAACCTGATCGTTTGCGACGAAACCGTGTGATGCGGATGTAGTTATAACCGCTGCAGCTCCTAATGCAGCTGCACCGTTAGCAGCCACAGTGGCGGTTTTCTCAAGCTGAGACGACATATTCCAAACACCAAGCTGGCTTGGACGAACGTCATCTATTGTCAATGTGTGAGTGTGCTGTGGAGACTCATCAAAACCAAGCTCGAATTCTGTATCTTGAAACGTTCCGTTGAGAAGTTTGGTATTATTAAAAGTTGTGGCTTCGCCAATTCTAATTAATTCTTTCTTGAGTTGAACGATCTCTGCATTTAATGAAACGCGGTCCGCTCCCGAATATGTTCCGTTTGCTGCCTGGACTCCAAGCTCTCGCATTCGTTGCAGTATCTCTGAAGTTTCTCCGAGCGCGCCCTCCGCTGTTTGAGCCATCGAAATGGCATCACCGGCATTTCTAATTGCTACCTCCATGCCTGAAATTTGGGATGTCATTCTATTGACAATTGCTGCACCAGCTGCATCGTCACCGGCTTTATTTATGCGTTTTCCTGAAGCAAGTCGTTCGGTTGCTTCGGTTGCTGCCCCATCATTCTTTTGTAAGTAATACAAGGACTTTAACGCCGCTGAATTTGTCAATATGTTCGTCATAACTCACCTTTACCGTTGTAAAGTTAAAAATTTATGGTTTAAAAAAAACCTTTTTACTCGTGAGTTAAGGTGCAATATGCGTGCCAACGCTTATTTATCGGAGGAAATCAAATAGACTTTGTTGACCAATTTTAGCAAAAGCAGCATGGGAGGCATCCCTATTTAGCAGCATTGTCTGAAGTCGAGTTACTAAGCTTGCTAAATCAGCATCACCAATTTCGGAAATTTTATCACTTACAATGAATTGGCGTTCCTGAAGAACACTTTCTTGTTGGGTTACTTTGTTCTGCTGCGCTCCAATAAAGGCACGTTGGTCGCTCAAATGGTTAAGTGCGTTTTGTAAATAATTAGTTGCCGACGATACCAACTGGTCGCTATCGGTGAGACGGCGAGGTGCACCCACTACTTCGCCTAAACCATCATAACTGTTTAGTTCTGCGAAATATTGAACGTCGCCAGAACCGAATTCTATCCCGTCTATTTCAACGTCACTCATAATAATTTCGCCATTGAAGCTGTCTTTTAAAACTACTGCACCAGTCGTTGTATTAAGAGACGCAGTAATACCTGTCTTGTCAGTATTAGCATTAATAACTGGAATTAAGGTGTCGTCTAGCTTACCGCTTGCTAGTTCCGTTGAAATCGAAACGCGTCCTTGGCTCCCCTGCAAATTGAAAGTCCACTTTTGTGGATTAGGCGGGAGTGTAAATTTAACTTCAGCATGCGTATTAGCCGAGGCTTGTCTTTTATACACATTTGAGGTTTTAACAGAATTAAAACTGTTATCAATAATATCAAAGACACCATGCGTTCCGTCAGCAGTTTTAATCCTCATGAATGCCGAACCACCGTCTATGCTAGTTTTAACTTTCATACTTTCAGAGAGCTGGACGGAGTGTTGCCCTCTGTCGCCTTTGTAGTCAACTGAGCCATCGAGCTGAATTTCAAATGGAACAGAATTGGTTCGAAATCCGGAAAAAAGTGCTTGGCCTTGAGAGTCCTTGGTATTAGCCATTTCTAGCATTACTTCTTTTAACGCGTCAATTTCTTGCAAGATTGCTGTAGTGTCGCCAGTACCATTTCCAGCTTGTATAGTAAGTTCCATTATCCGAGTTAAGGTTATGATTGATTGATCAAAAATTTCGTCTGACAAATTTAGACGGTTCTTTGCTGCGTCGGCGTTTGCTTGATAACGGGAGAGAAGGTCTCGTTGCTCTTTTGCAACAGAGAGATTTACCGCCGCAACTGGATCATCCGACGCTGAAAGAATATTTTGACCTGTTGATATTTTTTCCTGAGTTTTTTGGATTCCTTCATTTAACTTTTCAAAGTTCCGTACCGATTGCTGATTAAATAGTTTTGAGCTTATTTGCATTTTTTTATCCTCACACAGATTCTAAAAGCGTATCAAAGAGTTCTCGCGCCGTTGAAAGAATTCTTGCTGAAGCTTGATATGCTTGTTGTTGTTCAATAAGATTAGCGGCTTCCTCATCTAGATTTACTCCTGAAAACTGGGACTCAAAGCCTTCCGCTGAGTCTTTCAAAGCTTCTGCAGATTCTGTTCGCAATTTACTAGCTTGCACGCTCGATCCAATTGTTGCAACTATACCTGAAAATATTTCTTGGAAATTACCACTTACATTATTACTTGGATTTCCACTTTGTAGTTTTAAAATTTCATCAAGATTTCTAGCATCGCCGGTTCCGTCTTTGTTAGTTGCTATTTGAAATGTATCGTCTTTTTGACCTTTATCGGTTAATTGAATAAAATAGCCCTCTGCTTCAGTTGAAAGATTTCCGTCTAATGAACGTGAGGCGATGGAATGACCGGTTTTTGCGTCTAAAATTTCAATATTTACACCTGTATCATCCATAACTTTGACAGTTAAGTTGTCTTCAATTTCTAAGTTTATATTTGGTGTAATATCGTAGTTTCCGGTGATCCGATTCGCGCCACTTCCTGATAAAAGAATAATAAGATCTTCAGGCGGGAGATTAGTTAATTTTACCCGCTGATCGACTAAGCTGGAAGCTGATGTTGAGACTGCGAGGGCCGTATCTGTGGTTGAATTTATTATTAAGTGATCCTTTTCATTTGAGAGTGAGTAGTCCCCTATTTGTATACCAAATTTGGTAGCTGAATTGGTATCTTTACCAAGGTCAGTTATCAATCCTGCATTTTCATTCGTTTTGAGTATAATTTTTGGGAATGTTGCTGATGTAGTGGCTGTTCCAGTATCAGCAAACACTGGTGTGACTGTGGCACTACTCGATGAAAGTGTATATGAACCACTTCCGTTCGGTGTAATAGTTAGGGTTACATTTGCTCCATTAACTTTAAATGCAGTTGTTTCAGCTGCTGCAGATGGTGTAAATTCCCTACCAGTAAGACTTCTAATTGCCACAGCCGTATCATCCGTCAGACCAAATCGCTTTGAAGCACTTTCATTTCCTGAAACGACTGAATTACCCAAGACTGCGAATTGAGCTGCAGAAATACTTCCATCCGAAGCTGAAAGCTGTAATCTTTTATTTGAGTCAAAATAGGCTGTGAGACGCCCTTCCTCACCACCGGTGATTGATATTTCTGGATTTGCTTTTACTGTAGGATCATCATAGCGTACCGTCAGCGTATAATTTTTCTTGTCGAAAGATATCATCACGCTGTCCGTGTCTTCCGGTAATGTGGATAGGGCTACTGCACCAGAGAGAGAGGGGATTGGGGAAAGGGATCTTAACTCTTCAGACATTTTTTTGCCAAGTTCCATAGGAGTTGCAGGATTTAAGGTTGAAGATTTTACAGTTGCCGAAAAATTTGGCCCTGTTCCAGATGAGGGGAGAGTTACTGTGTAAGTTGCCTCGGCCGCATTCGCTAGTAAACCGTCTTTGTCCGAACCGTTTGAGTCAATTGCCTCGAAGACATTAAAAAACAGTTGGGTTTTATCGCCTGCTTTAGTCGGTGTTTGCGTTATTAGTGAGTTTTGTCGTTCATCAATGCTACTTGATATAGTTTGATTATCTACTGCGACAGAAAAAGCCTCAGGTGAAATGAGCTCTAAATGACCGGAAAATTTTGCAGCACCGATCCGTGATGACCCTGAAATGGTTCCGTTAAGGTTACTTTCTCCTGTTGAAGTTAAGACAGGTGTCGTGGCCGCGAAAGTATTTTCATTCATTCTTAAACTTATATCGCCATAGCTGCCTTCGGCATAAATACCGAGGTCTGAAAGCTTTGTACTTCCAGATACCATATTGCCACGATTTAAATGTTTGGCAATGTCACTTATGTCGCCCCATTCTCCAGCACTTCCCATCGTAGATAAATACGATATATCAAAGTTGTAAAGTGTACTACCAATGGTGAAGGACAATGTTTGTGCTTTACTGACCTGTCCATCAGTTAATGAAAATTTTAGCTCGTCTTGAAGTCCTCCTAAGTTAATCGCTGGAGAAACTGTTTTAGCAAACTTATCTATAACGGTGGCGGTAATTGTTTCGCCCAAATTGCCGTCAAAATCAAAATCAGTGATATTTATATCAGTTCCATTTTTATTTTCCATGATTAGTCGGGTTTGATCTGTTGAAACCGTTGCTGATACACCGGTGTTGTTAGTAAAAAGATTTATTTTTTCTGCAAGAGTATTCATGCTTGCCGCACTGACTCTAGCTTCAATTTTTATAAAATCTGTATTATCTGACCCAAGCTTAAATGAGACTGTTCCACTGTCTCCACCATTTTTTAGTTCAACAATGCTTGTCGCAGTTGCCATTACACCAAATTTAGAACTCTGTTCATTAATAATTTTCGCCGCGTGTCCTGCAGATGAGCCTGCCGTGACTTCGATAATTTTTGTTCCACCAACTGTGATTTTCCAGGGTTCGGTCGGACTATCGGGTAAGATGGTTGGAGCAGAAAATGCCCGAGCTGAGTTACCATCTCCACCTATTGAAATTACACTGTCAGCCGTGTTATTTGTTCTTTCAAGTTTGATCCCCCGATAACCTGTTTCACCGTAACCATTGAGATAATCTGCTCTGTAAGACGCATCTTCGCTGAAACCATTACCCGAAACCATTAAAGTATTTACTTCTTCATCAGTTAAAGGTGAGCCAGAAATATGCCGACCTTCTCGAGTGAAAATCTGCAATTTTGACGCTGTACTTCCGTTTGTAATTGAACCAGTTATTGCTGTTCCGCTACTCATAATCTTCGGAGTAGTAGTCGCAAGAGTACCAGTTGCCAGGGCTAGTGAGAGGTTTCCCTGTTTACCAGATGCATGAATCCCTAAATCTGATATTCTCAGTCCAGTTACTCCAGCACTGACATTACCGGCTGTTGCTCCATCAACACGTACGCTTGTGACGGTTTTAAAACTCTTTGTGCTTATGACAGTTGATGCGTTAGTACCAAAAACTACCTCTGATTGACTAGAGCCATTTGCGTCTGTTCCAACTATCGTAAATGAACGACCCAAGTCATTAGCTGCGGAAGTAACTGAAATACGGCGTGGATCGACAAAACTTGCAGTGCCGGATGTCGTTAATACTCCACCTATCGTCAGATTTCCGGCTGCGGTCATCGTTGTGCTAACTGATATTCCATCAGTATCCGCGGATGTTGTTAGTGACCCTTGATTAAGGTATTGTGCAATCGTTTCTGCTCCAGGCCATGTTCCTGATTCACCTTGAAAAAGGTCTCCATATGCTATGTTGAATTGGTATGTTTGAGAAGTTGGAGTTGCTCGAGAAAATGACAATGTAGAAGCATTTGCAAGTTGTGTATCTGTTAAGCTAAACTTTATTTGAGGTTGCTGTTTCAAACTTGCTAACTCTATTGCTTCAGTGTTAGCTGGTATATGAGCGATGGCACCAGTCTTGTAAAATTCACTTGCTGAGATTGCTGAAAATGAATTTGTCAGAACTTTATTTATCTCTGGAATGCTTGGGGGCGCGCTCTTTGAAATTCTTGTTGCGGATATATCAGCTGAGCTTTTATTATTATTATCTGCATAAACGATTTTTGTTGAAGCCGCTGCGATGTTTTCTGGCTTTGAAATTATAAAATTAAGATTTTTTGCATACCCATCCGATGCTGAAACATAGAACTCTTCACCGTTAAGGGCAGCACCGGCTATTTTTATTTCATAACCAGGCATTATAATTGTGCTTCGACCTGCTGACAGTTGAGTTCTGGCCTCGTCATAGGCAATCCAGGCTTTTTTATTTTCATCGTAGCTGACGCTAATTTGTTTACCTGACACTTTAGATATGTCAGTAATTTTAATCTCAGCCGAAATGTTACTTATATTTGTTGGATTTTCAGTAATTGAAAATCCCGTGGACCCAAACAAATCTCTTCCTTTTTCGTTATTTAAATCAATTCCTTGGCGATGTTGTTGATTAACTTGCTGTGAAAATGCAAACGCCATTTCATCGATATCAGTAATAGTTTTTTTGATTAGTGTGAAGGCATCTGAGTAACCTTTCAGTGCGCCACTGTTAATTTGAGAAGTTGGGGTTTCTTTACCACCCGCAGTCAGAGAGTATTGAATTCCATCAAACGTTTCGGCGACTGATAAGGGTGCTTTACTATCATTAGAAACAAAAATCGGACCATTTCCCGAATTACCAATTCTCAAAGTAGCCGCTCCTCGACTGTCTAAGTCTGTTGTTACTTCTATGAATTTGCTTATCTCGTCGATGATGCGATCACGAGAGTCAAGCATCGAATTATTTGCATTTCCACTTTTACCAGATGACATCAGAGAGGCATTTATTTTTACTAATTCGTCAGCTAGCACATTTACTGACACTAAATCTTGCTTAGACTGTTTAAGAGTACCCATCAGTAAATCGTCTGCAACCGTAATTGTTTGACGGAAAGAATCTGCTAGGGCATGACCCGTTTCAAGAGCAACAATTCGCGGAGCAGTGTCGCCGGGGGCGGTAGCTATTTCTTGGAGCGAGTTAAAAAATCGACCGATAAAAATTCCTAAATTTGAGTCCTGAGGTAGTAAAATATCCTCAAGTTCTGAAAGTTTGTTTAGAAGAGTATCATTCAACTCATAGTTGGCATTAGCGCTTCGCGTGCGATCAACAACGTAAGCGTCAAAAGCTCTTCGGATCTCTTCAACACGAACTCCAAGACCTGCTTGGCTCGCAACACTTGTAATTCCTCCCTGAGAGCCAGATATTTCCTCTAAGTTAGCGTCTCTTCGTTTGTACCCTTCAGTATTTATGTTTGCAATATTTTGACCGGTCACTGACAGGGACTGACGATAAGATTGTAAAGCGGTTTTTCCGACGTCAAAAAGGCCCGGCATTAGATTGCCTCATTTACTTTGGGTTAGATTTGAATTGCATCTTTAATGCATCCGCTATGCCAAAGTTGGAGTTTGTTGCAAATTTACGACCTAATTCTTGATTTAGCATTGATCGAAAAGTTTCATTCTCTGAGCTATCAAAAATTCCTTCAGCAAGCTTACTTTGGTATGCTTGTTTTAGCATTTGTGTCACAAAGAGAGCTTCAAATTCTTCAGCAACTTGACTTAATTGGACATTGTCGTTGTTCCGACGGTAGAGTGAAAAACCAGTTTCTTGCTGAATTTTTGGAAGGTTCATAGGTGACATTTCATTATTCCTATCCCGTAGCTTATATTATAATGAGTTCAGCTCGTAGAGATCCCGCCTCACGGAGTGCCTCAAGAATGGCCACTAAATCAGCTGCGCTAGAACCGACTGCGTTTATTGACTCCACAATAGTCGATAATTCTGTTCCAGGGTCGAATATAAATGCCCTTGCGTTTTCTTGATCAATGCCGATTTCTGTTTCAGGAGTAACAACGGCGTCACCGGGAGTTGATACGACCTGGTTTTCATTGACTGCCGTATTTCCGGTCGGTGTCACAGTCTGGCTTTCATTTATTCTAACCGTTAGTGATCCATGAGTTACTGCAGCTGGAGTAACCCTTACATTCCCACCAATTACTATCGTTCCTGTTCGGGCATTCACAATGACTTTTGCTTTTGGAGAAGCTGGTTCTACCTCAATATTTTCGAGTAGACTTACAAAAGCTACTTTTTGTGAAAGATCTTTTGGAGCACGAACTTTGACAGAAGTTGAGTCCAGTGGAACAGCAACATCTGGACCAAAAATATCATTTATTGCTTCGGTAACGATTAGCGCAGTACTAAAATCGCCTTGATGCAAATTTAGAACGATATTATCATTTTCTAAAAAAGGATTTTCCACCATTCGTTCTACTGACGCGCCTCTTGGTACACGACCAACAGTCGGTATATTTACGATAACTGAGGATCCATCAGCTCCCTCGACCCCTAAACCGCCAACAACCATATTGCCCTGAGCAACCGCATAGGTTTCGCCATCTGCACCAAGAAGAGGGGTCATTAGTAACGTTCCACCGCGAAGCGATTTCGCTTTACCTAAAGTTGATACAGTTACATCTAAGGTTTGTCCTGGTTTGATAAAAGGTGGTAACTCTGCAGTAACCATTACCGCAGCAGTATTCTGTCCATTTAATCCAGAAGTTTCAGTTACTAAACCGAAACGGGATACCATTGACTGCATTGACTGCAATGTCAGTCCACTATTTCCATCACCACTTCCTGCTAATCCTACAACAATTCCGTATCCAACCAGTTGATTGGAGCGCACCCCAGCAATGGATGTTAAATCTTTCAACCGATCGGCAGTTGCGGGATTACTACTGATAAGAAAAGAAATCAGGATAATAACTAAGTGATAGAATAATTTCATAAGATATCTTTCGTAGCTAAAGTGGAGAAATTGTAGATAAAGCTCGGCTTAGCCAACCTTTTTTTCCTGTATCAGCAGTATCACCAGCACCAATGTAGGAAATTTCTGCATTTGCAATTCTATTGGACACTATAATATTATCAGCAGAAATATCTTCTGGCCTTACTATTCCACTTAAACGGATGTATTCATCTCCATTATTTAATAGCAATTTCTTTTGGCCTATGATGTTCATATTTCCATTTTGATGCACTTGGGTCACAGTAACAGATATCTGGCCCCGCAGCGAGTTCGTTTGAGCTGCAGCTCCAGTGCCAGAAAAGGTGGTTGCCCCTCCTGCAGTCAAGTTAGCATCGTTTCCGTTTGCATCAATAATTGCTGGAAGATCAACTGAAAAAGAGTCACTTTTCGCGGCTGATGCTGATTGAGATTTTGATGCAGCAAAATTTTCAGTTAATTGTACTGTCAGAATGTCACCTACTGCTGAGGCCCTTCGATCGGTTGCGAATAACCCGCCACCCTCAGTAGTGTAAATTCCGCCTGATGGCTTTAAATATCCGTTGTTCTTGGCTATTTGTGGAATAATTGGCTCGTATTTTTCCGATGCAAGACTTTCAACGTGGGTGGCACAACCACTGATACTAGTTAACAAGACAGGCAAATAAAACAGAGGATGTTTAAAAAATGGCATTGGATCACCTTAATAGAAATTAGATATTATTATTGATATATTGCATCATTTCATCAGATGATGAAATTGATTTGGAAGCAACTTCATAAGCTCTTTGAGTTTCTATCATATCCACAAGCTCTTGAACTACGTTTACATTCGAACCTTCTAGCGCTCCTTGAACGAGTTTGCCGAATCCACCTTCGATTGGATTTCCAACTGCTGCTGCCCCACTGGCTCCTGTTTCAACAACGAAGCTTTCCCCAACCGGTTGCAAACCCGACCTATTAGCAAAGTCTGATAAAGTTATTTGTCCTACCTCTTCAGCATCAACCTGTCCAGCTATTTGAACACTAACTATTCCATCGGCGGAAACGTTTATTTGGGTAACGCTTTCAGGAATCTGTATTTCTGGCTGAAGGACGTAACCACTTCCCGTCGTCAATGTACCTTCGGCGTTACGGGAGAAAGATCCATTTCTGGTATAACCAACCCGACCATCAGGCATAAGAACTTGAAAAAAACCAGATCCATCTATCGCTAAATCGAGAGCGTTATCCGTATTAACTAAGCTTCCTTGGGTGTACATCTTTTGTGTATTCACGACTCTTACACCAGTCCCTACCGCGAAAGCTGAATTTAGATCTGTATCAGCGGAGGTTTGATCACCACTGGCTCTTTTTATTTGATAAAGTAGGGACTCAAAATTTGCTCGGTCTTTTTTAAAACCCGTTGTATTGACGTTAGCAAGATTATTGGCGATAACTTGCATTCTTGTTTGTTGTGAGTTTAAACCGGTTTTGGCTACATGCATTGAACTATTTGACATAGAGTGGCTCTCCTAACGCTATTTTATAATTAGGATTGCAATCAATATGCCAAACAAAGTTTAATTTGGCATTCTCATTATTCCGGCACTTCCCTCATCCATTTCCTTCGATAGTGAAATGAATTTTACGTTAATTTCAAATTGTCGTTGTTGTGATAAGGTATCGACGAGTTCCTCAACAGCGTTGACGTTACTTTCCTCAAGAAAACTTTGAGCTATCACGGAATTTTGATCTGGGGCTGGTACTCCACCTCCAACTAGACGAATCTCCCCATCCGTATCTTTTTTCATGGGAGTTTCTGATCCTGATGTTGTTGCTAAAGTACCTAACGGTACTCTAGTTCCTTCTTCTGACCCGAGAGGTTCTATAAACATTTCACCAGTTTCACTTACTACTAACTTTCTGAATGGTGGAACGGCAATTGGCGCTTGATTTAAATTAAGCATTTGAGCTCCTGCACCATTTGTTAGAAACCCATCACTAGAAACTCCCAAATCACCTCGTCTGGAGAGGGATGGTTCTCCACTAATTGGTTTTGTAATAAAAAATCCAGGGCCTTTAATTGCTAAATCCGTTTGCTGGCCAGTTGATTTTATATTCCCAGGTTTGGCAGAAAAAATATTTGCACCTTCATGGAGTGCAAAAACTCGAGAGGGAAATTGATCCAGTTGTTCTAAGAAACCTGCACCAAAGCTCGTTCCTAAATCGCGTCTAAATCCTGGAACATTAATATTTGAAAGATTCTGTGATTTTACAGACCTATTCATATGAATATTATTAAGCGTATTAAGCGCTGTATGGATCATTTTATCCATTAGATAATCCTTTAAAAATTTATAAATTTATCGTTATTTACTGCCTTATTTGAATAATAGTTTGAGTTAGAGAACCAAATGTTTCAATAGCTTTGGCGGAGGCTTGGAAGTTTCTCTGAGCGGTAATT